>Ga0209737_10001174_pt1 | contig 19220 bp, 18 predicted proteins | sample TergutCu122P3_FD_187284 | JGI IMG/M metagenome (GOLD analysis project Ga0209737, IMG submission 187284) | Cubitermes ugandensis P3 segment gut microbial communities from Kakamega Forest, Kenya - Cu122 P3 (SPAdes) (version 2) | ecosystem: Host-associated > Arthropoda: Insects > Digestive system...
ACCGGTCTGCCCCTCAATGGTTTTTTTGTCCTCTGGCGACCCTACGGCAGGTTTAACTCTTTGCGAAGCTGTGCGCTCAGCCTGAAATAAGCTTCTCGTGAGAAGCCCTGGTTGAGGATGTGAAAATCTTTTTTGTTGAGGCCGACGCAACCAAAGCAATAGTTACATTCGGAGAGGTTTCGACTCAGGATGACATAAGCGCTGTTGCTGCAGCCTTCGGATTGCACGCAATAAGCGCAGTTGGACATGGAGGCACAGTCTGTGCAATGCACAGAGTTGTTGCACAGACTGCATCGGGTGCAGTGCGTGCAGCGGTAGCAGTTTTCACATTGGCGGCAGAACATGCAATGTGAGCAGCGAGCGCATCCCTCACAGGCATAGCAAATGGGGTTGGCCGGCGCCGATGCAAACATGTGCGTCAAGTAGTCGAGTTGATCCAAGAATGCTCTGCGGTTCATTTGTGCAATGAGTTGTTCAGCGTTCATAAGAGCCATTTGTGGGTAAGGAAGCCTTGGGTTTATGCCACTCTTATTCGGTTTTATGCCTGCAGGCAAACAGACAAGTTGAAAGCCAGGTTATTTTAAATGTAGGCTATCCCTGGTTTTAAGCTTTATTTGTGCGTGAGACTTGACATTTGTTGCTTCACTCAATAAGCAACGGCCTCCCAGTGGAATTGCACCTGCAGGCAGGTGTTTGAAATGGAGTTTGAAGAAATGTCGCAGAGGACATACAGCGCCAGGCCCAAAGACATTCAGCGCTCTTGGTTTTTGGTGGATGTGGACGGCAAAATTCTAGGCCGTGTTGCAAGCCGGATTGCGAGCATCCTGAAGGGCAAGCACAAGGCCATTTACACACCTTCGATGGACACAGGAGACCATGTTGTCGTCATCAACGCGGCCAAGGTGCGTGTCACAGGAAGAAAAGAGTCCGACAAGCTTTATTATCGACACCCCAATGCAGGTTTTCCCGGTGGCCTCAAGGTGAGCACCTATGAAAAACTTCAGGAGCGTCACCCTGAGGACATTGTGTTGAATGCCGTTCGACGCATGTTGCCGCGCAACGCACTTGGGCGGCAGATGATGACCAAACTCCGCGTGTATGCGGCAGCAGAGCACCCTCATGTGGCGCAGCAACCCCAGAGCTTGGACCTCAAGGTTTAATTTTTTTGGAAGACATAACATGCCAAATTCAGCATCTTTTTATGGAACAGGCCGTCGCAAAGAATCCACAGCGAGGGTGGTGATTCAACCGGGGACAGGAGAGGTGGTCGTCAATGGCCGCTCTCTGGATGATTATTTCAGCCGGGAGACTTCAAAAATGATTTTGCAGCAGCCTTTGCAAATTTTGGAGCAACTCGGAAAACTGGACATTCAAGTGAATGTGCGTGGGGGGGGGTTGTCGGGGCAGGCGGGAGCCATTCGCCATGGACTGGCGCGGGCCTTGTGCAAACTCAACCCGGATTTCAGGCTTTCTCTCAAAAAGGCCGGCCTCCTCACTCGAGATGCTCGCGCTGTTGAGCGCAAGAAATACGGACGTCCCGGAGCCCGAAAGCGTTTCCAATTCTCCAAACGTTAGACCGCTTCCACTTTGACATGATCTCTTCGTGAGGCTCGCTTCGCTCGCCTACTCCGCTCCGAGAATCATTTGAGAAAGCATGCTTTCTCAAACGATTCTCTCCGCTCCGTTGGGCTCCGGTTCCGCGAAGGAATCGCACTTGAGTGCGCTCCCATCGCGGAATCCTCGCCCGCCTCGATCTCATGTCAAATTGAAACCGGTCTGTGAAATCCATTCAACTTCAAAACAGTTTAGACCGCTTCCACAAAGGTTTGTTTGTGTTTCATGTGGAAGGAAGGGCTTCTTTTATTTGAAGCGCTTCAGAAACCAGCTTCTGTTTTCGCAGGGGCCCCATCATTTTTTTGGACTCTAAAAAGTCCAGAAAGGTGCTCAACTCCGTTTCATCCATAGAGGGAAACTGCGCATAGAGTGCTTCGATGTGTTTTCCAGAAGGCATTTCAAGCCCGTCTTCAAAAAACTTGTCGAAGAAGGCATGGAAAATATTCCATGCGGAAGCCGAAATGCTTTGGCTGTACTCTTTGAAGTCTGCTTTTAAATTTTCAAGCTTGTCCTCAGAGAGAGAGGCCAGATGAAAAAGCGCTTGAAGGGACTCTAAGACAAATGCGGCATTAAACTCTGAAAAGTCATGCTCGCTTTCATAAGCTTCTTCAAACAGGCACGACAAAAACAGAGATTCCATTTGCTCTTCGGTGGCCCCTTCGGACAGAAGCGCTGATTCTGTTTCTGCAAACGCGGCAGCAAACACAGACTCTTTTTTGAGACTCACCAGTGCGGCTTTGAGAGAAAGCCAAAACAAAGCCCGTTGCACGCCTTCGGGTTTATTGCTTTTGGAGTTTAAAATAAGCTCTGCCAGCTTTGGCCTGCTTTGGGCAGCTTCAGCAAAGCAGAGCTCTTCCGAGTCCACAGGCATTCCTTTCTGGAGGAGCAGCAGTGTTTTTTTGGAGGAGGAGAAGGACAAAAAGCGCGCGGTGATGGGGTGCATGGCTGGCGGCATTCGTTTTTAGGCAGCGAATGGTTTTGAGGTGCTGGTTTTCATAAACTGGCCTAAATTTCAACCCCGAAGTATATTGTATTTACCTAAACCGGTCTGGAAAAGCTTCAGTTGAAGCCTTTGCCTAAGGAGGTTAGTTTGCGCACGTCATGAAAAAAGGGTGGCTGTACATTTGGTTTTGTTTTGCTTGTGCGACGACTTCAGAGAATGCTCCGCTGACATATTCGGGTGAAGCCCTGGAAAATTTCAGGCGAGCAGAGGTGGCCTATGCCAACAAGGAATGGATAACAGCTCAGCGTTATTATGAGCGAGTCGTCACCAAATTCCCCTATTCAGACGTTGCCGCGACAGCAGAATTGCGTCTGGCGGATGTGGACTATGCCAGAGCGGATGTGGTGTCGGCGAGAATACGTTATGAGGATTTTGTAAAGACTCAACCCACCCACCCCGAGGCCGATTGGGCGAAGTTTCGTGCAGCGCTCAGCTATTTTGAAGAAATGCCTTCAGAATTTTTTTTGCTTCCACCCGCATATGAGAAAGACCAGACAGCCATTCGCGCGGCACGCTCTGCGCTGCTGGCATTTTTGAGGGACTACCCCAACTCAGATCATGTGGAAGAGGCCCGCAAGCTGTTGCTGAAAGTCAACCAGCGCTTGGCAAAGCACGAATTGTATGTCGCCGAATTTTATGCAAAACGAAAATATTGGCCTGCCGTCGTTTCCAGGCTTGAAAACATTGCGAAAGACTATGCCAACGCGGGTTTTGAGCGGGATGTTTTTCTGGGTTTATACAGGGCGCACCAGGCGCAGGGAGACTTGGCCGCCGCCAGAGAGAGTTTGGAGCGGTTGATACAAGCCTACCCACATTCCAGTGCCGCCAAAGAAGCCTTGCCCTTGCTTGAGCGCCTGAAAAAAACCGAGGAGCCTCATGTTGAGAAGCTTGAAAAGCCTTTGTCGTCTGCTGGTGGTTTTTCTGGGGGGCTGCGCTTTGTGGAAAAACCCCGAAACCGAAGTGTTGAGTCAACTCAAGTCCTGTGAAACCAACACTTCTCAGGTATGGAGCATAGGGAGAGGGAAGAAGCAGAGGCTTTTTCGAGTGGAGCGGATGTTTTTTCAGCGCCTGACGGTTGTCATGCAGGAAGACAGGAAACGAGCCTATGTGGTGGGCACTTTGGATTTGGATGGCAGCTGGGCAACACAGGCGCTTTCGGCGGATTCAGAAAAAGAGCAATACATTCGTTCTTTAGGCTTTGAGCGCGTAGAATTCGTGTATGAAGAGGGCAGGTGGAAAGCAGAGAGGGGTTGCTTTCCTCAGTTGGAAGCAGTGTTATGGTTTTTAAGTGAAGAGGAGGAGGGAGAGGAGGCCAACACCTTGGGTTTTAGCATACGTGTGGAGCGAGAAGGCGTGCGGATAGGCCAGGCGTTTGAAAAAACACTGCAGGGAGGAGAAAGAATTCCCAGTTGGCGTTCATTTTTTCTAAAAAAAGAGGCGGATGGCGAGTTTCGCCATATGGAGACACCATGAGGTTGTTTTATGAATGAAGCGGTTTGGCAGCAGGTGGCGCTGGGGAAGGTTTTTTTTGAAAAAAACCAATATTATGAAGCGGAAGACTGCTTCAAGAAGGTGGTGGAGGCGGGAGAGAAATACGCGGATGTGTATTGCATGCTGGGCATTGCGGCCCATGAGCGGCAAGCATTTAAAGAAGCTAAGGAATTTTTTGAAGACGCGGTAGCGCTCAACCCCAGTTATGTGGATGCCTGGTTGGGTTTGTCGCTGACTTTGGTGGAAATGGGCCTTTATGACGAGGCACTTGGGGCGCAGGAGCAAGCGAGGCATGTCCGCCAGGCCTCCCCGGGTGAGGTGGACGCTTATGTCAAACAGAAGGTAGCCAACCACTATTCACAGATTGGCGAAATATTTACTTCCGCTGGCTGGCCTCAAAAAGCTGTTGCAGAATATAAGCGGGCACTGGAATTGTGTCCTGAGTTTGTGGACATTCGTTTAAAGTTGGCTAATGCTTATATGGATGGAGGGGAGTTGGAGATGGCTTTGGAGCAGTTTGGTCATATTTTTCGGATGCAGCCGGATTATTTTCCGGCCAGAGTGCGTTATGGTTTGGCTTTATATTCACTCAATCGCAAAGCGGAGGCGAGGGCTGCGTGGGAGTACGTGCTCCAAAAAAACCCCAACCATCGTGTTGCAAAGATGTATATGAACTTAGTTGAGACGCGATAGGGGAGAACGTGTTTCTGATTGTGGAGGCATTGATTTGAATTCCAACTCTGGAGGCAGTTATGCCCTCAAATTTATTTCGGGGAAATACACCGGAGGGGAATTTCCTATACGTTCGACTCAACCCGTGAGCATAGGCCGTGCGGGCGAGCTGGACATTGTGCTTGTGGAGGACATGGTTTCGCGCAAGCACGCGAAGATTACGCTTTCGGACGGAAAAATTCTTTTGGAGGATTTGGGCTCCACCAATGGCACTTATGTGAATGGAGAGAAGGTGCAGGCGGCGATTTTGAAAGAGGGCGATCGCATTCTGATTGGCACTTCCATTTTCAAACTGACGCGCACAAATCAGGAGCAGGTGGACAATGCCGAGGCCAAAGTGCAGTTAGCGCAAGCGGCGGCAGCGAATTCCTCTCGCGTCACCAAAACGGGGATTATGGGGAAACTTGAAGAGCTGCCGCTGCCGGATTTGCTGCAGCTTTTTCACACTTCCAAGAAGACAGGTGTGTTGGTGGTGCGTGGTTTGAGGGAGGGGCGTGTGTATATGCGTCAAGGGAACGTCTACCATGCCGCCATTGAAGGGCACCCTGGCATTTCCCCTCGAAAAAGTTTTGCACGGATGGTGACATGGAATGAGGGGGATTTTGAGTTGTTGGGGGCGGATGAGACACAATTTCCGAACGAGCTTGAGGAGACCATTGAATCTCTCTTAATGGAGTCCTTGCGTCAATATGACGAGTTTCGGCGTCTGGATGGGACATTGCCCCCGTTGCTGAGCGTATTAAACATTGCAAGGCCGCTGGGGCCTCCTTTGCATGTGTTAAGCAAGGAGCAGCTGGACACTTTCCAGCTGGTTTATAACCACGGCGTTTTCCAGTTGGTGTTGGATCATTCCAACGAGGACGATGTCAACTGCGCTCAATCCATATTGGAGCTGATTCGTCGTGGTTACGTTTCGCTCTCTTAGACCGCTTTCACTTTGAACAGTCCTAAGCCGCACTTCATTCTCCTGGAGAAGTTGGGGCTTCTCAAAAAGTATTGGAGTGTGAAGAAGGCTCCGTTAAACAAGGGTAGATGCTGTTTGCAGGCCATCTTTGGATTTCGTTGCTTCTGAAGCAAATGCTGTTGTTTGCAGCGCCTGTGGTGGTTTTAGATCCAGGCCATGGTGGCGCACAGGTGGGTGCTCGTGCCGGAAACTTTCTTGAAAAAGAGTTTGTGTTGGCGCTGGCTTTGCTGCTCAAAGCGGATTTGGAGCAAGAGGGGCTTCAAGTCCACTTGACGCGCACAGAGGATGTTTTTGTGCCGCTGCGTGAGCGTATAAAGCGGGCGAATGAAAAAGAGCCGGCGGTTTTTATTTCTCTGCATGCCAACGCCATTTCCCGCGCACACCGCTTGAAAAACCACGGTATTGAAACCTACTTTTTAGCAGCACACGCTTCGACAGGACATGCGCAAAAGGTTGCGGCGCTTGAAAACAAAGCCTTGGGTGCAAACACGCAACACTCTGGCCTTCTTGAAAAAATTCTTGATGATTTGCAGCGGACGCAATTGCAAATGCTCTCTTCCCGCCTTGCACATGAGGTACAAGAGGCGTTGATTGCCGTGAGTGGAGCCAGAGACAGGGGTGTGCAGCAAGCGCTTTTTCTGGTTTTGGTGGGAGTGAATGCGCCGGCCATTCTGGTGGAGTTTGGTTTTGTTTCTCATGAAGCGGAGCTAAAAAAACTGAAGGATGTTGAATACCAACGCTTGTTGAGCCAGGCCGTCACTCAAGGCATCCTAAAGTTTTTGCACCGCGAGAATGTTTCTCAGTAGTAGAAGAGGCCATGCGCTCTATTCAACGACATTTGCTTTCAATGCGTCCTGTTCGAATTGTCCCCCATGTTTCTTTGCATGCAGAGGGTTCTGTCCAAGTTGAATTTGGCAATACACATGTGCGGGTGACGTGCTCCGTTGAAGAGCGCGTCCCGGCGCATGTGATAGGCACGGGTTTAGGCTGGGTAACCGCCGAATATGGAATGTTGCCTCGCGCAACGCAGGAGCGCACACCGCGCGAAGCGGCCAAAGGAAAGCAGTCAGGAAGGACGCTGGAAATTCAGAGACTGATTGGCCGGAGTTTGCGCTCCTGTGTGGACTTAAAAGCGTTGGGCAGCCGCACCCTCACTTTGGATTGTGACGTCATTCAGGCGGATGGTGGAACGCGAACGGCCTCCATTACAGGAGCCTATGTGGCCATGGCTTTGGCCATGCGGAAAATGAAGGGGGATGGGCGATTGTTGACCATGCCCAGGCTGACACCTCTGGCTGCGGTTTCTGTGGGCATTTGCAAGGGGCACATTGTTGTAGACCTCGACTATGCGGAGGATTCCACGGCTGAAGTGGACATGAATTTGGTGGCCCTGGAAGGAAGAAAATTGGTGGAGCTGCAAGGGACAGCCGAGAAAGGCAGTTTCAGCCAGGCAACACTCAATGAAATGCTGGAAGCAGGGTTTGTTGCGGTGGAGGAATTGATTCAACTTCAAAAGAAAGCCCTGGAGGGATGAAGCTCCTGCTTGCCACTCAAAACCAGGGGAAACTTCGAGAATTCTCCGCGCTGCTGGAGGGGGTTGCCACATGCCTTGCACCGTCTGAGCTTGGACTTTTTCTGGAAGTGGAAGAAACGGGTGTGGACTTCGCTGAAAATGCCGAGCGAAAGGCGCGTGCTTTTGCGAAGGCTTCAAAATTGCCCAGCCTGGCAGACGATTCCGGTTTGTGTGTGGATGCGCTGCAAGGTGCCCCTGGAGTCCATTCCGCCCGCTATGCTTCGAGCGATGCAGAGCGCATAACGCGGCTTTTGGATGAACTCAAAGGCTTTGCTGAGCCTCAGCGAGCTGCGCATTTTTCCTGCGTCCTGTGTTTGGCTTTTCCGGACGGGAGGGTGTTTTTTTCCAGGGGGGATTGTCATGGAAAAATAACCTATGCCCCACGAGGCTCCCACGGTTTTGGGTATGATCCGATTTTTGAACTTTCCAACGGGAAAACCATGGCTGAATTGACGCGCGACGAAAAAGCCCAGGTTTCCCACCGCGGGCTTGCTGCTTTGCAGATGCGCGCACAGCTGAGTGCCTTGGGTTTGCGCTCATGAAAAACATTCTCCTGTGGCTGTACGTGTTTGTCGTCATCTTTGGCGTGCTGCTTGTCGCAACCTGGGGTGTCCTTGCAGCCACCTCTGCCTTCACCTCCGGGAAAAAGACGGTCGCCAAGGCAAGCAGTGCCCTGAAAGAAGAGGGCCCGACAGAAGAAGCCAGCACCGTCCACCTTGGACCCTGAGAATACGGAACTGGGGAATTGTGTTGCGAACAAGATTCGGTTGTTGAAATTTCTCAGGCCCCAAGGGAGCAAGACAATTCAGGTAACCTATCCTTTCATCTTTAAACCCGCGGATTAGGGGCACCTTCTAGCCGTTTTCTCCCGGTTCCTTGGGCTGTTTCAGCTTCTGCAACTGTGCATAGCGGGCGCGAACGGCGCGCTCCTCGCCATTGTCCGAGGGGAAGAAGAAGCGCTCCGTGCGCAAGCCCTCGGGGAGATAATTTTCCACCACATAATGTCCGTCGAAGTTGTGGGGATATTGATAGCCCGCAGCATAACCCATGGACTTCATCAGCTGTGTAGGCGCATTGCGCAAATGCAGAGGCACCGGCAAAGGCCCATGGCGCTCAATGCTGGCCTTGGCCGACTCATAGGTGTTGATGGCGGTGTTGGACTTGGGTGCCATGGCAAGAAAGGTAACAGCCTGCGTGAGAGGAAGCCGCCCCTCCGGCATGCCGAGCATGTCGACGGCCTGCATAGCCGCCACGGCCACCTGCAAACCCCGCGGCTCCGCATTGCCCACGTCTTCGGCGGCAAAAATAACCATGCGCCTCGCGACAAAACGCGGCTCCTCCCCGGACTCCAGCATACGTGCCATCCAATAGACAGCTGCGTCCGGGTCCGAGCCGCGCATGGACTTAATAAAAGCGGAGACGACGTTGTAATGCTCTTCTCCGTGTTTGTCATAGAGGAGGCTGTTGTGCTGTATGGCCTCTTCCACCGTTTTGAGGGTTATGTTTCCTTCCGCATGGAAGGAGCACATTTCAAGCATGGTTAAAGCCTGGCGTGCATCCCCATAGGCGTTTTGTGCAATGAGTGTGAGGGCGTCCTCGTCGGCCTGAAGGTTTCCTCCAAAACCGCGCTCATCCTTTAATGCTTGCAAAAGCAAAGCCCTAAGCTGCCCTTCTTCAAGGGCATGGAGGCTGACGACTCTGAGTCTGGAAAGCAGCGCCGAGTTAATTTCAAAAGAAGGGTTTTCGGTGGTGGCCCCCAGCAGAGTGAGTGTCCCATTTTCGACATAAGGAAGCAGGGCGTCTTGCTGGGCTTTGTTGAAGCGGTGGATTTCGTCCACAAAAAGCAAAGTCCTTTGCCTGTGGAAGCGCCAGCGTGCTTGTGCTTTGGCGACGGTTTCCCGCAGCTCCCGGACGCCGGCACTCACAGCGGAAATGGGCTCAAACGCGGCGTGGGTTGCCTGAGAAATTAAACGGGCGAGGGTGGTTTTGCCGCTGCCCGGAGGCCCCCAGAAAACCAGGGAGGGAAGCTTGCCTGTCTCCATGGCCCGCCGTATGAATTTTCCGGCGTCAACCAAATGCGTTTGTCCAATGAATTCATTTAAGTTGCGCGGACGCATGCGCTCCGCCAAAGGGGCGTGCGCACGGAAGTCCTCGCTGGCTGCCTGCTCAAATAAGTCCATGAAAGTCTTAAGGCCTCGCACGAAAAGGAGCACGAAAAAGAAGGCGTGTCAAAAGCACTCAAACATTTGCAGCAAACCCTTTATATAGCCCATGTGCATACCCTTGTCCTTGTAGCCAAGCCCGGCCAGACGCAGGCCCTCGAATTGGCCATGTCTTTGAAGGCGCAGTTTCCGCAGCAGACTTTTTTGGCAACGCCTGTCCTGGCAGCTGAGTTGGGGTGGCCTTCTTTGCCCGAGGAAGAGTTGCGGGACAGAGCGGAGTTGGTGTTGGTGTTGGGTGGGGATGGCACACTCATTCAGGCAGCTTGTTTGTTGGCAGGGCGTCAGGTGCCCATTCTCGGTGTGAATTTGGGCTCTCTGGGTTTTTTGACGGAAACAGCCAAAGAGGAGGTGGTGGAGGCCTTGCAGAAGCTGCTTAGAGGCCATGCGAAAATTGACTCACGCATGAAGCTGAGTTGTGGGCTGTTTCGCAAAGGAGAGCGGATTTTTGATGATGAAGCCCTGAACGATGTGGTGGTGAACAAAGGCGTCCTGGCGAGGATGGTGGACCATGAAGCGTGGATAAATGGGGAGTTGGTGGCCATTTACAGGTCCGACGGCATTATTTGCTCCACACCGACAGGCTCCACGGCCTATTGTCTGGCTGCGGGAGGGCCCATTGTCCACCCCGCCGTGGATTGCCTTATTCTCACGCCAATTTGTCCTCATGCGCTTACTCAGCGGCCCATTGTTGTGCCCAGCAACCACACCATACAAATTGTGCTGAAGCGCGAAGTCAGCGACGTTTTCCTGACGGTGGATGGAAGAGGGGCTATACCTTTGCAGAGTGGAGATAGGATTGAAGTCAGGCAAGCAGACAATCGTGTTTTTCTCGTCAGCAGCCCTTCATTGAGTTATTTTGGTGTGCTTCACCAGAAGTTGCGTTGGGGAGAGAGATGAGAATTCCAAACCCGGATGATGGCACTTGGTTAAAGCCTCTCAAGGCTGAAGTCCAACCAACCATTTTCCAAAAAGGTCGCACCTATGCGGAAACGCAGCGGGTGTCGCTGAGTGCTGTGGAAGACACGTGTATTGTTGGCCAGGTGTCAGGCTCTCAGGGGCAACGCTATGAGGTGCAGGTTGCGCCCAATGCAAGTGGCATAGAGTCCAAATGCAACTGTGCGGGCTGGGAAAAAAAAGGCCCTCACTGCAAGCACGTGGTTGGGCTTGCCCTGGTATACCTTGCGAAGCTGCGCGCAAGCCAAAACCAATCCAGGGCAGACAGTGTTGCTTCGCAACCCGCTTTGGTGCAGCTGGAGAAATGGTCTGGTTTTTCGGCCGTTCCGGAATTTGAATTTTTTTATCGCTTAAGTGTCTCTTCTGTGAAGGGGCAGGCACATCGTTGGATGATGGATGTGCGCCGTCTGGATGCGCCGGGCAAAGGAAGTGTGCATGTCGCGCGCCAGCTGGGAGCGGGGCTGCATATTTTCCCCGGAGACGAGAAAATATTTCAGGCGTTGGCGAAGTGCGAGACACGCTTTGACGGCCGCATTTTCTTGGGCGACGAAGACATGGCCAGTTTGTTTCCCTTGCTGAAAGAAAGGCGCGTCATCTATCGCGGGACGCCGTTGATTTTTGCGGAAAACCCTTCGAAGCTTTTGCTTTGTTTAATTCAAAATGAAAACTCTCTGGTGGCGGAGTTTCGGGTGACGCAGGAGAATGGGGAGGCGGCGGGGCTGAAGGAGGTGCTTCTCATTCCAGGCCTGCAAAGCTGGGTGTTGTGGGGACAAACGCTTCATCGCCTGGAGACAGATTTTCCTTCGAGGCTTTTGCGCAAGTGGTTTGCTGAGCCTTCCACCTCTTTTGCGTTGTCTCATTTGGACGACTTGCTTTCCTACCTCTCTTCGGTGTTGCCGCGCTATCGCCTGGGTTTTCGTGCGGAGGGTTTGAAAGTCGAAGAAGGCCTCACACCCTCGTTTGTTGTGACGTTGGAGGGAAGTGTGGAGCAGGTTCGCGCCAAATTGCTTGCCAAATATGGCGAGCATGTCCTGGTGCCCGTCACCCCCACCATGCATGTGGCTTATGTGTTGAAGGAGTTTGCCGGGCAGCGTTTGTTGGTGCTTCGCTCCAGCCACCAGGAGAGAGAAGCTGTTGTGCAGTTGCTTGCCTTGGGGTTTCGCTTTCATGCCCTAAGCCAGTGTTTTGAATTGGAGGGGGATGCGGCCATTGATTTTTGGTTTTCAGGCAAAACGGGTTTTCCTTCTGAGTGGGAAGTGTTGCTTGCTCAAAAGCCTCAAGTGCGCGTGCGCTCTTTTTTGAAGCCGAGAATTCACATAGGCATGGCCAATTTGGATTGGTTTGAATTGAAGGCGGAATTTTTCGCCGACAACCAACGGGCAGAGCCTTCGGTGCTGCGGACATGGCTGGCATCCAACCGGCGTTATATTCCCCTCAAGGATGGGAGTTTCGCCCAAATGAATGTGGAGGAGTTGCAGCAAGTGGTTGGTATGCTGGACGAAACAGGGCTTTCTTTGGAAGCGCCCAAGGCGGTGGTGCCTTTGTCGCAAGCACCCACTTTGGATTTGCTTTCAAGCATGGCCATTGTGGAGATGGATTTGGGGGCGAAGAAGGCCATTGACAGGCTGCGGGAGACAGACGCCATCCCCACCATCCCCCCCCCTGAGGGTTTAAGCGCTGTTTTGCGTGGCTACCAGACAATAGGACTTTCCTGGCTTTGGTTTTTATACCAAATGAAGCTGTCCGGCGTTCTCGCCGATGACATGGGCCTGGGGAAGACAGTCCAGAGTTTGGCATTGTTGCTGAAGACAAAACAAGAAGAGGGCGCCAGGCCTTCTTTGGTGGTTGCGCCCACCAGTGTTTTGGCCAACTGGGAGCGTGAAATTGAAAGGTTTGCTCCATCGCTTCGCTGCCTTGTTTGGCATGGGCAGGACAGGAAAGAGCAGCGCTCCAACCTCGAGTTTGTCGATGTGGTGTTGACTTCCTATGCGTTGATTCGCAGGGATGTGGCGGAGCTTGGAAAAGTCCCCTTCCGTTTTGTCATTTTGGATGAGGCGCAGAACATAAAAAACGCTGACTCAGCAACAGCGCAGGCATGCAAGCTGATGAAAGCCGATGCCCGCGTTGCCTTGACGGGAACACCTCTTGAAAACCGTCTGAAAGAGTTGTGGAGCATATTCGACTTTTTGATGCCCAATTTCCTGGGCAACGAAGAGACGTTTTTAAGTCGCTTTGAAAAACCCATCACCCTCCAGAACGACAGAAGCGCCATAGAGCATTTAAAGCAACGCATCCACCCTTTTGTCCTGCGTCGCCTCAAAGCAGAGGTGGCCAAGGACTTGCCTCCCAAGACAGAAACCATTGCCTGGTGCGAAATGGAGGCGGAGCAGGCCGCCCTCTACCGTGAAGTTTTGGAGGAAAGTCGCAGGAAAGTTTATGAGAGCATTGAGAAGCAGGGTTTTGGCCGCTCCCGCGTTTCCATTCTGGCTGCACTCATGCGGCTTCGCCAGGTGTGTTGCGACCCGCGCTTGCTGAAGATTCCTGGAATGACAAGCTTTCCACCTTCTGCAAAATTCGAGCGGTTTTGGCAGCTGGTGGATGAGTTGGTGAATGAAGGCCACCGCGCTTTGGTGTTCAGCCAGTTTACAGAAATGTTGCAGCTTCTGGTGCGTGGTGTTGAAGAGAAAAAATATGGCTACCTCTATTTGGATGGGAGAACCAAAGACAGAATGGCGCGCGTAGATGCTTTTAACGAGCCCAATGGGCCGCCTTTGTTTCTCATCAGCCTCAAGGCGGGAGGCTCCGGCTTGAACCTGACAGCGGCCGACTATGTGATTCATTACGACCCGTGGTGGAACCCCGCCGTGGAAGACCAGGCCACGGACCGGGCGCACCGCATTGGGCAAACGCGGACCGTGTTTAGCTATAAACTCATTACCAAAGGGACGGTTGAGGAAAAAATTCTTGCACTTCAGCAGCGCAAACGAGAGCTTGTCCAGGGTGTGTTGGGAGGAGGCGCAGAATTAAGCAAGAGCTTCACAGAGAATGATTTGGAGGATTTGTTTGAAGGCGACTCATTCTGAATGCGCCGGCGCAACCATTCCGGGAGTGGATGGATGCTCTGCTTGTTAAGGTTAAGTCAATTTGTTGTGGCAAAAGAGTTGGAGCTGACTCTGGGGCCAGGGCTGACGGTGCTTACGGGAGAGACGGGGGCAGGCAAAAGCATTATTCTGGACGCACTCAATTTGTTGTGTGGAAGAAGAGCTGAGGTTGGATGGATAAGGCAGGGGGCGAAGGAGGCGGTGGTGGAGGGCCTGTTTCGCTGCACGCCGGTTTTGCAGCAGCGCCTTTTGGATTCGGGTTTTTCGGCGGAGGGGGAGGAGTTGTTGATACAAAGAAGCATCCACCGGGACGGGCGAAGCAAAGTATACATGAATGGCTCTCTCGCCACGGTAGGCGTGCTTTCCAGGCTGATGCATGGGCTTGTGGACATTGCGGGGCAACGAGAATTTATGGACTTGCTGGAGCCCGCTGCACAGCGCAAGTTTGTCGACCAGTTTGGAATGTTTCGCGACGAGGGGGGTGCCTGGAAAATGTTTCGCGAAGCCATGGTGCAGCTGAAGCAGCTGGCTGCCCAGCAAAAAGAGTTTGGAAAGACGTCGGCTGAACTGGAAGCACGAAAGAGTTTTTTGGAATTTCAGCTTTCTGAAATTTCCAACGTTTCTCCCCGGAAGAATGAAAATGTGGCGTTGGAGGCGGAGAAGAAAAAACATCGCGGCATAGAGAAACTCAAAGGGGCCTTATACAACGCAGCGACGCTGCTTTCCGGTGAAGAAGGCATTCTGGTTTTGCTGGGGAGACTTAAGGCTGCTTTGGAGGAAGCACGCAAATGGGATGAGGCGGTGGAGCCATGGAAAACCATGGCCCAGGAATGTGACGAGGTGTTGGGCGAGTTGGGCAACGTGCTTTCAAAACATGTTGAAAACATAGATGCCAACCCGCAGCGTTTGTTGGAAGTGGAAGAGCGTCTGGACATTTTACACCGCCTGGCCCGGAAATATGGCGGCAGCTTTGAGAAAGTTTTTGAGCGTTTTGAGGAGCTCCAACGCGAGTTAGAGGATTTTGAGCAGCATGTGGGCCGCGCAAACCAGCTGACTTTGGAACATGAAGAGGCCCACGCAAAATGTATGCACCTGGCCAAAGCCTTGTCCGCTGCGCGCCACCAGGCAGCAAAGAAGGTGAAGGCGCTGATTCAGGAGGATTTGGCCAGACTCAACTTGTCGACTGCGCGGTTTGACATTGCGTTGACACCTGCAGAATTGGGAGAAGACGGGGTGGACGACATGGAGTTTCTGTTTTCTGCCCACCCGAAGGAGCCGGCGAAGGCTTTGTCCAAGGTTGCTTCTGGCGGAGAATTGTCCAGGCTTGCGCTGGCACTCAGGGCTGCCCGAATGGGTTTTGACGAGTGTTTTTGTTGTATATTTGATGAGGCGGATGCGGGGGTGGGGGGGAGGGAGGCGGATGCGGTGGGGCAATTGCTGTGGAAAATGGGCAGGAGTAAGCAAGTATTGTGTGTAACACACACTGCCCAGGTTGCCTCGTATGCAGATGTGCATTGGAAAGTCCAGAAGGAGGAGGTGGGCGGGCAAGGTTTTACAAAAATTCAATTATTGCAGTCTCAAGAGGAGCGGACTCAGGAAATTGCTCGAATGATTTCAGGAACAGCGATAACGCCGGAGACTTTGGGTGCGGCGAAGTCTTTGTTGCGTGAGGCGAAGAGACAAGCTGGGGAAAGGTGGAATATTGCCTAAACATCGTTCTCAAAAAGTTGTTTTTGGGTTAATGGGTTTATTTTGGAGAAGCTGCTTGTTTTCTGGATTAGATTGAGCTTTGTCGTGTCGTCGGTGCGAGTATGAAGCTTATGTCAATTGGACTCACGGATGTGGGTCGCAAGAGAAATCACAACGAAGACAGTTTTTTGTTGGACACAGACTTGCAATTGTTTGTCGTGGCCGATGGGATGGGAGGGCATGCGGGCGGCGGCACGGCATCCACTTTGGCTGTGCAGACCATTGACAGAGAAATCAGAAAACTCTGGGAGCTGTCGGATTCTCCTTTTCGAGTGCAAACCTCTCTGCAGGACTCGCCGCTTCCGCAGCATTTGCGAGCGGCGGTGGAGCGTTCTTGTGTAGAAATTTTCAAAGCTGCGCAGAGTGACCCACGGCTGAATGGGATGGGGACCACCGTCATTGCTTTGTTGCTGCACGAGGAGCATGCTTTGTTTGCGCATGTGGGGGACAGCCGCGCCTACCTCGTCCGCGATGGTTTTATTCAGCAGATTAGTGAAGACCATTCCCTGGTGAACGAGCAAGTCAAAGCCGGGATGATTACCCCTGAAGAAGCCAAGCGTTCCAATTATAGAAACATTATTACGCGCTCTGTTGGTTTTGAAGAGGAGGTGCAGGTGGATGTGATGGGGCTGTTAAGCGAGCCCGATGATGTTTTTATTTTGTGCTCAGACGGTTTGGCGAATGCGGTAGAAGACGAAGAAATGAAGAGAATTGTGTTGAACACGGCGCCTTTTGAAGAAATTCCGCAAAAGCTCATTGCTTTGGCCAATGAGAGAGGTGGAGATGACAACATTACAGTTGTCATTGTCCAAAGGATAAGCTAGCGATGCTGTTTTAGGCTGATGTGTGGCGAGGATGTTGAGGCAGCGGGAGAGGGTTTTTTGAGGTAATGCATTGATGGACAATCAGGTTAGGCAGGCTGTTGTTTTGGGACTTCACTCTCGAAAGCGGCCACTGAGTATAAAAAAGATGCGACTTTCTTGGTTTCTCTGGCTGGCAGGTGTGTTGGGAGCGGGAGGTGGCTTTTATGCTTTTCACCATGTGGCTTTGCAAAAAGAGCAAGCGCAGGGAGAAGCGCTGCGAGCCCAATACATACAACTCGAGTCCGAGGTTTTTGTTGTACGCAGGCAGTTTGAGCAGGCGCAGAAAGCGCTGGCCCGTGTGGATGCACTCACTCAGAAACTCAATGGGGATTTGTTAAGTGGAGACGGAGATAGGCGTCTGGCATTGGGCCCGACGGATTTGCCTGGGCGCAGCGCGGAGGTGGCGCCTGCGGCTTTTGGGCAAATGACGCCCAAGGAGTTGAAGGAGCAGCTGGAGGCTTTCCAGTTGGAAGTGGAGTCCCGCGAGACAAGCCTTGAGCGTTTATACAGCAACTGGTTGGAGCGGCGCCTTCGTTGGGCCTCGACGCCCTCCATTTGGCCTGTGCGGGGCTGGGTGACTTCTCGTTTTGGAAGCAGGGAAGATCCGCTGACTGGGCGCAAGTCCACGCACACAGGCATGGACATTTCCGGGCCACATGGAAAGGACGTTGTTTCGACGGCGGATGGAACGGTGGTATTTGCGGGAGTGGAAGGCACCTATGGCAAGGTGGTGGTGGTGGACCATGGCTATGGAATAAAGTCGCGCTATGCCCATTTGGCCTCCATGGTTATTGGTGCTGGAGATGTGGTGAAGCGAGGGCAGGTGATAGGCAAGTTGGGCAGCACCGGACGCTCCACAGGCCCCCATTTGCACTACGAGGTACGCATCAACGGCATTCCTCAAAACCCAAGAAATTATATTTTGGACTAGACCGGTTTAGGCTAGCCGCCTTTCTTTTTTTCGAGGGAGCACCCTATGAGAATGGTGGATGTGGGGGCCAAGGAGAAGACGGAGCGTGTGGCTGTTGCGGAGTGTTGGTTGCGCATGTCTGCGGAGGCTTTGCGTCGGGTTTTAGAAAACCGTGTTGAGAAAGGGGATGTCATTGCTGCGGCGAAGCTGGCGGCCATTATGGCGGCCAAACGCACTTCTGACATTTTACCGCTTTGCCACCCCTTGGGGCTTACTTTTGTGGAATTGAGTGTGGAGGTGGAGGAGGGGGGCATGCATTTTGTTTCCACGGTAAAAACCTGTGAGCGCACGGGCGTGGAGATGGAGGCATTGACAGCGGTTTCCGTTGCAGCCTTAGCGGCATGGGACATGCTTAAGTCCACCGACAAAGGCATGTGCCTGGAAGGTTTGCGCCTCTTGGAAAAAAGCGGCGGCCGCTCCGGCCACTGGAAAAACCCCTCCCGCTAAGGCGCCGCAGCCTATGCAGGCCGCGGCGTCCATGGCAAATGTCAGGGCACTCGCAAAGCAGGCACGGCGACAAAGTTGCTGTTGGGCAAATCCGAATTCACTCCGTGAACGACAATGCGATAGGTGCCCGGGAAAACAACGCCGGAAAAAGTTGCCTCCGCGTTGGTTTGGCAGCCTTCCAAATCCAACGTGAAGACAGCTGCAGTGTTGACGTCTGTCAGCAGCACACGGCCACGTGTAGGGGGGGGAGGGGTTGTGTTTTGACAAGAGCCTTCGCTGGTTTCGGGGTTTGCGCTGTTTAACGTCACCTGCCCTGAAATGGAAATTATTTTGACATCCAGCAACATACCCGACTGATTGCTAGAAAGGGTGAGTGCGGGATGCACCACAAAATCCGCTTTGGGCAAATCCGAATTCACTCCGCGAACGACAATGCGATAGGTGCCCGGGAAAACAACGCCGGAAAAAGTTGCCTCCGCGTTGGTTTGGCAGCCTTCCAAATCCAACGTGAAGACAGCTGCAGGGTTGTTGACGTCTGTCAGCACCACACGGCCACGTGTAGGGGGGGGAGGGGTTGTGTTTTGACAAGAGCCTTCGCTGGTTTTTGGGTTTGCGCTGTTTAACGTCACCCGCCCCAAAATGGAAATTGTTTTGACATCCAGCAACATACCCGACTGATTGCTAGAAAGGGTGAGTGCGGAATGCACCACAAAATCCGCTTTGGGCAAATCCGAATTCACTCCGCGAACGGCAACGCGATAGGTGCCTGGGAAAACAACGCCGGAAAAAGTTGCCTCCGCGTCGGTTTGGCAGCCTTCCAAATCCAACGTGAAGACAGCTGCAGGGTTGTTGACGTCTGTTAGCACCACACGGCCACGTGTAGGGGGGGGAGGGGTTGTGTTTTGACAAGAGCCTTCGCTGGTTTTTGGGTTTTCACTGCTTAACGTCACCCGCCCCAAAATGGAAATTGCTTTGACATCCAGCAACATATCCGTCTGGTTGCTAGAAAGGGTGAGTGCGGGATGCACCACAAAATCCGCTTTGGGCAAATTTGAATTCGCTCCGCGAACGACAACGCGATAGGTGCCTGGGAAAACGACACCGGAAAAAGTTGCCGACGTGCTGGGCTGACAGCCTTGCAACTCCAACGTGAAGACAGCCGCAGGGTTGTTGACGTCTGTCAACACCACATGACCGCGTGGAGAGGGGTTGGGTCCTGTTTCTCGGCAAAAGTCATTGCTGTCACGGGGTTTTTCACTGTTCTGCGTCACCTGTCCCGAAATAGAAATTATTTTGACATCCAGCAACATACCCGACTGATTGCTAGAAAGGGTGAGTGCGGAATGCACCACAAAATCCGCTTTGGGCAAATCCGAATTCACTCCGCGAACGGCAACGCGATAGGTGCCCGGGAAAACAACGCCGGAAAAAGTTGCCTCCGCATCGGTCTGGCAGCCTTCCAAATCCAACGTGAAGACAACTGCAGGGTTGTTGACGTCTGTCAGCACCACACGGCCACGTGTAGGGGGGGGAGGGG
>Ga0209737_10001175_pt1 | contig 19200 bp, 14 predicted proteins | sample TergutCu122P3_FD_187284 | JGI IMG/M metagenome (GOLD analysis project Ga0209737, IMG submission 187284) | Cubitermes ugandensis P3 segment gut microbial communities from Kakamega Forest, Kenya - Cu122 P3 (SPAdes) (version 2) | ecosystem: Host-associated > Arthropoda: Insects > Digestive system...
AGAGAAAGCTCTCCCCTGCTGTTTTTTTCCCCGCCACCCGCACATCGCCTTCGCGGCGGGTGATGCCCAGCCTGTCCAACTGGGTGAAGATGGGGATGCTGTACTTACGCGAGAAACCAAAGCAGGCGCTGAGGTCTTGGATAGCAACCTGCCCCTTAACTTTTAGTAGCCGCACCACCTCAGCCTCTACCGCACCAAATTGGGCAGCCGTCATGAGTATCCCCTCCGGCAGTTCAACCAACTCACCATGATTGGCAAGGTACCTCACCACCCCCAGGCTGCCCGGGATCTCGGCGGTCACCTCTTTAAGAGTAGGGGGTGCCGCAGGATTCTTCTGAAACATCTGCCTAATGGCTTTTGCCTGCACCTCTTGTTGCGGTGAAAGCTGCTGGCGATGCTCGGGAAGTGCCAGAGCATCTTCGAGACGCACCAGTTTGCCCGCTGAGACGAGTTCTTGCGCTATTGCGTCAAAGACATCTTTCTCCAGCCCCAAGGCACTCTGGGCTGCCGCTAAAGACAAGCCTTTTTTCAATCTATCAGCCTCATGTTCCGCCTTAGCCATAGACAAGAGCTTTGTGCCGATATCCTGCCAATGACCGATATCTATCAGCATTTGTCCGGTCGACGCAAGGCGCCTTCCGCTTAAGAGTTCCTTGACCTCACGCTCAACCTCTCCTTTGGAAAAAAGACTGGCTGCCAGAATGCCGCTCGCTATCATCCGTTTTCTTTTTCCCACTTCAGACAGAATAAGGTCCGCCAGTTCAAAGCTCTTTCTTTTTTCCAAGAAACCCTGCCGCGCCGATACCTCCGCAAGTTTAAACTTCTCAGCTCGGGGATCAAGAATGACCCCACCGCCGATGGTAAGAGGCGGTGATTGCCGGCGGATTACGTAGCGTTCGCCGATATAAGCGGACACATCTTCGCTCAAACGAAGCTGGGCAAAAGTGCTTTCGCCGGGTGCAAGAAACCGAGGGCCGATAAAAGCAACCCGTCCCAGCATCTCGCGGGTTTCCATAAAGACAACCACTTCGGTCATATTTTTGAGAGGTGCATCTAAGCCGGGCAGTAATTTGAGATCCACGTCTAAGATACGGCTTACAGGCAGCGCCGCCGGCAGGATAATGTCACCGCGCTTAAGCTCTTCTTGTTTTATACCTGCAAGGTTTAGGGCAACACGACTGCCTGGCGCAGCCTCAGCTTGGAGCTGCTTATAGCTTTCCACGGCGCGGATACGAGCAGCCAACCCCGCCGGTGAGAGGACAACATCATCGCCTGCACGGAATACACCGCCGGACAGCGTACCGGTCGCGACCACGCCTGCGCCTTTGATGTTAAACACACGGTCCACCGGCAAACGGGGTTTGCCCACATCTCTGCGCGGTGCCAGCCGAGCAGCAAACTCAGCCACAGCCTGTCGTAACTCGGCTATGCCATCCCCGGTGCGGGCACTTACGCAAATAATGGTCGCGCCCTCCAGGCTGGTGCCCATAAGATGCTGAGTGATATCGTCCGCCACTAGCTCAAGCCAGGCACGGTCAGGAACCAGATCTGTTTTATTAAGTACCACCAAGCCGTGCCTGATACCAAGCAAGTCCAATATTCGAAGGTGCTCCTCGGTTTGAGGCATCCAGCCGTCGTCAGCGGCTACTACAAGCAGTGCGGCATCGACCCCAAACAGCCCGGGGATGACGTTGTGTACGAACTGTTTGTGCCCCGGCACGTCGACCATGCCAATCACTTCGCCCGACGGCAGTGGCAGCCAAGCAAAGCCTAGGTCAATGGTCATGCCCCGTTCTTTTTCTTCAGGCAGACGGTCGGGGTCGATGGCGGTGAGGGCTTTTATGAGGGAAGACTTGCCGTGGTCAATATGACCAGCTGTGGCTATGGTCAGCATGTCCCGGCCTCTTGCGGCCAGGTCTTAATAATAAGCGGTGCGATGAGGCTATCTTGCTCTGGCGGTACGGTGCGCAAATCAAGTAGAATATTCCCGTCCTCAATACGGGCGATGAGGGGAGGGTCGGATAAGCGAAGTCTGCGCGCATAATCATCTGGTTTGCAGCAGGGCTTAAGCGCAATGAGAACAGTCGGAATGGTTTCTTCTGGCAGTGAGCCACCGCCTACCAAACTGCACCCGTCTCTTATCTTGGTTGCGATGCCCCCCGCCATCAATGATGCTTTAACTGCTTCTGCCCGCCGTGCAAGCTCTTTAGTGGTAAGTGCCATCATGCGCCAGACAGGTACACAGTCGGGAGCATCGTTGTTTAGATAATGTCTCAAAGTAGCGATGAGTGCAATCGATGAAAGCTTGTCCAGACGCACGACACGCAAGAACTGATGCCCCAGTAAAAGCTGGACTAACTTACTCCGGCCTACGATAATACCCGCCTGCGGTCCGCCTACGAGCTTGTCACCGCTAAATGTAACCAAGTCTGCTCCGTCCGACAAGGCGTCCTGCACGGTGGGTTCATGTTTTAACCCATAGACGGCAGTGTCAAGCAGCGCCCCTCCGCCCAGATCATAGACCAGAGGCAAGTTTCGTTCGTGCGCAAGCTCCGCCAATTCTCTCAGGCCAGCTCCGCGGACAAAACCGCGCTGGACAAAGTTGCTGGGGTGTACTTTCAATAGGAGAGCAGTACTATCCCCTATTGCCCGCGCATAGTCATCCACGCTTGTATGGTTGGTAGTACCGACTTCACGCAGAGTGACGCCGCTTTGAGTCATGATCTCGGGTACCCGGAAGCCGCCGCCAATTTGGACCAATTCACCGCGAGAAACCACTGCTTCTTTGCCGTGAGCTAGGGCAAGTAAGACGAGCAGCACGGCAGCGGCGTTATTATTGACCGCAATAGCATCCTCCGCACCGGTCAGGGTAGCAAGAAGGCGCCTGAGCTCCTGTGTACGCACCCCGCGCTCGCCTGTGTCCAGATCACTCTCCAGATTAAGATAGCTACCCCCAAGGCAAGCGATCTCTTTTAGGACAGCCGGAGCAAGCGGAGCACGCCCGAGGTTTGTGTGTAGAATTATGCCGGTAGCATTTATCACGGGACTCAAGAACCCGGGCCATTGCTTATTCAAACGGCATCCAACTTGCGCCGCAATCTCTTCATGGGTGGGAATAGATTGGTGCGCATGCGTATCCCGACGGAGGGAAGCGAGGGTCTCTCGAATGGAGTTTGCAACCAGAGTATGAGAATAGCGAGCAATGAGCGGTTTTATCTCTGGGGAGGCAAGCAGTTTTTCCACCGCCGGCAATCGGCGGAGGTGATAACTTTTTGACTCCTCAGGACGAATCATAACACCTTCAGGCGACTGGGCAAACCGTCTGTCATGCCCCCGATAACCGCCGCCGTCACTCCCCATTTTTCCAACTCGACAAGCATAGCCTCTTCTTTTTCCGGTGCGACCGCGATAAGCAGCCCCCCGGAGGTCTGCGGATCATAGAGAATGGCCATAGTGTCTTCGTCAATGCCGTCGGCATCCACAATAGGAGCATAGAACTCCCAGTTTGCATACATCCCCTCCGGGATGAGACCCATGTGAGCAAACTCGCGCGCCTCCGGGATCATCGGAATAGCTTTGGTATCTATCTCCGCCGAAAGGCTGCTGCTTTCAGCCATCTCTGCCAAGTGCCCCAACAATCCAAAGCCCGTGACGTCGGTGCAAGCATGAGCACCGACATTGACCATAGCCTGGCAAGCTTTATCGTTGAGGACACACATCTGAACAATGGCACGATCACGCACGTCTGTCGGCAACATACCGGCCTTAAGAGCCGTATTCAGTATTCCGGTGCCCAAGGGCTTGGTCAGAATAAGCCGATCAGCTGCCCGAGCACCATTCTTAGCGATTATCTTTTCCGGATGAATTATTCCGGTCACGGCTACTCCGAAGCGCACCTCGTCATTGCGGACGCTGTGTCCGCCCACCAAGGCAATGCCTGCCTCATTAAGTTTGTCCAGGGCCCCTTTCAAGATTTGTCCCAGAATCGAGGCATCCATGGTATCTGCCGGGAAAGCGACGATGTTCATAGCCGTGATTGGCTTGCCGCCTTTAGCATAGATATCACTCACCCCGTTTACCGCAGCGATTGCGCCGAAAGTGTAAGGGTCATCAACAATGGCAGCTATGATGTCCACCGTTTCTACGATGGCCAATTCATCGGTCAGCTTATATATCCCCGCGTCGTCCGACACCCCGGTCAGCACATTCGGGTTAGAGGGTATCTTGATACACCCCAAGGCTTTGGCTAAGTCACCCGGACTCAGCTTTGCCCCTCAGCCCGAGTAATGCGACAGAGCAGTCAGGCGAACCTCTGTTTCTCCGTCCGCCATATGAGCCTCCTTATACAAGAATTCCGAGCTTGATACACAACCCCAGTCTCACCGCCATCAACCCTGCATCTCAAGCAACAAGCAACGAACCATGGTTTTGTCAGCGATTCCTATACTTACAATTTAAAGCGGAGGGGGAGGGAATCGAACCCCCCGCGACAGGTTAACTGCCGCCAACGGATTTGAAGTCCGCAAGGCCCACCAGAGCCTATCCGCCTCCGCTCGGTATTATAACAGATAAACATACTCAGAAATCCGCGCTTAAACGTCAACTCGCCCCAAAGGGGTAATTACACCATTATTATTACTAATAAGTCAAATAATCAATACTTATTTATAATTCAACCTCTTCTATTTTTACCTCATCCCGAGATTTATCATCTCACCGGCGATACGTTCAACAGCGCTGAATTCGCCTCGAAATTGTTAGCAAGCGCTTGTTGGTGCAGTTCTCGCTTAGCGGCATGGTGTTACCTTAGAGCGAAGGCCTCTGTCTAGGAAGCAGTGCCCAAACTAAGCTGTTCGCGCCCGGCTTTATTTGCCCGCAATCACCCGCCACAGCGAGTTTAAGTAGCGCAGCCTGAGCACTCCCAGCGGCACATCCAAAAGCTGGCGGTGCTGAACGGCATCGAAGCCGTTCACTTGATTTAATTCCGCCTTAAGATGCACTAACTCCTCCGTGCGACCACTTTGTATAAGCACATCTATTTTTTCTTCCAGCCGCCGAGCCTCCCCGAGGCGAGTGAGCTGTGCTTCCGCTAGTACACCGCTGATTTGTCCGTATTTAGCCTTAGTGCGAGTAAGGCGCTCAGCTGCCTCATAGGTCACATCCATGATATCGTCGCGAGAGAGCCACTGGGTCTCGTAATTTAAGACATGCTTCCAACTGGGCTGGAGTAAGGCCTGCCGATGCTCAGCTAAAGTGCGATAACGAAGTTTATATCCGTAGCGTTCAGGATGCTCAAAAGCTAAGCTGCCCGGGTCAAGGAAAGGAGCAAGCGGTCCTTGGTAAAGAACGAGTCGACGGTCTCCGTCAAAGCGACGCAGGAGCTGTTCGCAATAAGCCACATCGGCAAGTACTGCCTCTCGCGTCTGACCCGGCAACCCTATCATAAAATAGACCTCAATCCGTTTGGCTCCGCTTGACAACCCCGAGGAGATGGTTTCCTCCAGTTCTGCATTCGCATAATTTAACCCCAGGGTGCGCCGTAAGTCAGGGTCATGTGAATGGGGCGAGATGGAAAGCCCGAACTGCGGAGCAGCGAGGGAAATATCTACGACGAAGTGCGCCGGGGCAGGCCAGTAAAGCTCAAACATTACGGTGTTGCTCACCGGCTCGCGCTGGAGACGATGTAATAAATCCCTTGCTGTGTCTTCCCCGCTTTGGCGAATATCAGAAAGAATAAAGATCGGCCCTCGGCTAAGGCGACTTATACTCTTGACGTCGCGATGAATCTCCTCCGGGGATCGGAAAGCTGTCCTGCACCGCCCCGTGACTTTCTTCAAAGCAGCTTTCGAGCCGCCGCAGAAGATGCACTGCTGTTCGCAGCCACGGCAAGTGAAGACGGCTGTTATAGGATGGGTAAGCCAGCCTTTAAACGGGATGATCCCTCTTAGGTCGCGGTAACGGAAAACTTGTCGCAGTAATCCGCTGTAGTGGTCGTGCATCACGTTATCCAAGTGCTCTGGGATATGGCTCAGCGCATTCTCACGCACCACACCACGGCGCTCTTTCCAGATTAGATTCGGCACCGAGCCCAAACGACGACTCTTCATGGCCCGCATTAATGCACGCATGGGTTCTTCGGTAGAATCACCACGCATTACATAATCTACCTCTGAGTACCCAATCAGCTCCCGCCAATAATACGATGCGGTAAAACCACCGAGGACGATTTTAGAGCTGGGATGGTATTTCTTCACCAACCGAGCTATTTCCAACGCCCCATGGGCGTGCACCAACCAGTGGAGATCAATACCGAAGATGGGCGCTTCCAGTTTGTTGATGAACTTTTCAACATTAAAACGCCCGTCTCGCAACATACGATAAGCCAGATTAACAATACGTACCTGATAGCCGGACTTTTCCAAATATTCCGCCATACTGGCAAAACCCAGAGGGTACATCTCAAAAACAGGGGTGGCCGGAACAAGGTCAGACACCGGCCCATAGAGCTGCGGAGTGTTCCGAAAGTCGTAGACATGCGGAGGGTGCAGCAGGATAAGGTCGGGGTTTTTCATGATATGAGCTCTCCCGCCGGGCATAAACGCCTCGGCGGGAGTATATTTCTGGCAGGCAGCTACGCTTAGCTTACAACGAGCAGTGCCAGCGAGATACCCGCAAAAAGCACCGCTATTACAACAGTAAGCTGGAATAAGGTCTTTTCCAACCCGCGTTTGGTGCGATAAACGGTATCCGCTTGTCCGAAGATGCCGCCTATTCCGCCGCCCCGTACTTGGAGCAATAGCGCCATGATAAGCGCTACCGACAGTACCATTTGCGCAATAATTAAGAAGATCTGCATTACAATTCCCCCAATTTTTTGGTCAAGAGCTCGGTTGCCACCGCAGGGCTCGCCTGCCCCTTGGTTTGGCGCATCACCTGGCCGACCATAAACTTCAGCACCTGGGTTTTGCCTCCCTTGAAATCTGCCACCGCTGCGGCGTTGTCTCGTATTACCTCAACCACCACCCGTTCCAGTTCCGCAGCATCGTTTATCTGTGAAAGCCCCTTTTCCTCAATAATATCACCGGCCGTCCGGCTGCTTGCAAACATCTCTTCCAGCACAGCCTTACCTGTGCCCGCGTTTACTGCCGAGCATTCCACAAGCGCTACAAGCTCGGCAAGGTGTGCCGGGCTGACGCGCTTGCCGAAAGCAATGATATCAATATTATGGTTATTCATGATGCCCATAGCCGCCCCCAACAGCCAGTTGCTTATTTCTTTGGGGGACTGTGCAGCCGACGCCGCTGCCTCAAAGTAGTCGGCAAGCTCGCGACTCCCGGTGAGAATGGCCGCGTCATAGGCAGGAAGAGAATATTGGGAGATGAAACGAGCGCAGCGGGCATCCGGCAGCTCAGGCAACCTCTCTTTTATTTCCCGCACCCATTCCTCAGGCACCGGCAGCGGGGGGAGATCCGGCTCGGGGAAATAGCGGTAATCATGAGCAAATTCCTTGCTCCGCTGGGAAACCGTTTTGTTCTCGGCTTCTACCCATCCCCGCGTCTCTCGACTCACCCTTCCGCCCGCAGCAACCACCCGGCGCTGCCTCTCAGCTTCATATTCCAGCGCCCGGCAAACCGCCCGGAAACTGTTCATGTTTTTTACTTCAACCTTAGGCATGAACTCACTGGCCCCCACCGGGCGGATACTGATGTTGGCATCACACCGGAAACTGCCTTCTTCCATATTGGCAGCAGAAACACCCAGGTAACATAGCATCGAGCGAAGCTTCATGAGATACTGGCGGGCTTCTTCCGGGGAACGCATGTCAGGTTCGCTCACAATTTCCATAAGAGGCATACCCGAACGGTTCATATCCATGAGAGTGTAGCCGCCGTCTTCAGCGCGATGCAGCAACTTAGCCACATCTTCTTCCAAGTGTACGCGTGTGATACCGACTGTATGTAAGCGTCCTCCGACCTCAATTGAGAGAGACCCGTTCGATCCGAGCGGCTGATCTCCCTGGGTGATTTGGTAACCCCTCATAAGATCCGGATAGAAATAATTCTTACGGGAGAACCCGGTTAGGGCAGGGACCGAGCAGTTTAAGGCCAATGCCGTCATAATGGTGTACTCTACTGCCCGGCGGTTGACGGCAGGCAGCGTCCCGGGCATCCCCAGGCAACCGGGGCAAACATGGGTGTTAGGCGGCGCATCAGCATACGCTGCCGAGCAGCGGCAGTAGACCTTACTTTCGGTGGCAAGCTGCGCGTGCACCTCCAGTCCAATGATGGTTTCATAATCTATGGCAGAGATGGCGGCAGTCGTCATAAGCAGTTTTCCAGTATATCAACATCATCTGTTACTGGCAAACATCGCGGCACCGGCTGCTATTGAACGGCAATTGCCTCCTCCCGCATGCTTTGGCTACCATCACCGCTATATTAATGAGCGCCCTGAACGTCTGCGCCTCATGCTGTATAATAAACTTCATGGAAACAGTTTTCCGTTCACGGGGTGAACTGCAAGCCCGAGTCGTAACAGGATTACTCGATGGTTTTAACATCCCGTCCGTCTTGCGGTCCCAAGCTCCAAGCTCGATATATCCATTTACCGCAAACGGCATGGGCGAGTACCGCATCTTGGTTGCACCCGAGCTCGCCGAGGAAGCTAGAAGAATAATCGAGGCTGAAGCAGATGAAGAAACAGGCCCATCAATCTGAGGGGCAGACCTTATCAAAACAAACGGAGGATTCGCACCATGCTTAAATGGCTTGGTAGTCTGAGAGATTCCAACGAACGCGAAATCAACAAGCTTCGCCCGCTGGTTGAGATGATCAATACACTTGAGCAGTCGTTCCAAAGCCTGTCGGACGACGAGCTCAAATCCAAGACTGCTGAATTCAAAAAGCGTCTGGCAGACTCCACGGCTGAAGAACGCGAGGCCGTGGAAGAAGCGCGTAAAGAACTCGCCGGCGAGCAAAGTTGCTTACTCGCCGAGATGACGACGGAGGACAAGGAAGCCCTGTCTCAGCGCTGTCGTGCCATCCAAGAACAAATCGATCATTTGGACAAAGAACTGCACGAGGCAGAAAACGACTTCCTTGACGAATTATTACCCGAGGCATTTGCGAGCGTGCGTGAAGCCGCCCGCCGCACCCTCGGACAGCGACACTTCGATGCCCAGTTAATGGGCGGTATCGTGCTCCACCAAGGCAAGATTGCCGAAATGAAAACAGGCGAGGGAAAAACTCTCGTAGCTACCTTAGCGCTCTATCTCAATGCTCTTATCGGACGCGGCGTACACCTGGTTACGGTGAACGATTATCTCGCCAGACGCGACCCCTACTGGATGGGGCCGGTCTTTTATGCGCTCGGTTTATCCGTTGCCAGTATCTACCCTATGCAAAACCCCTCCGAGCAGCAGCCCGCTCGGCTTTATGACCCGGATTACACTTCCGATAAAGAGAACGACCCATGGGTGCATTTTAAACCTGTCAGGCGTCGCGAGGCATACCTGGCCGATATCACTTACGGCACCTCGGCAGAGTTCGGGTTCGATTACCTGCGCGACAATATGGCGCTCGATCTTAACCAGTGCGTACAGCGGGCGCAAAGCTACGCCATCGTAGACGAGGTAGACAACCTCCTCATCGATGAGGCACGCACCCCGCTCATCATCAGCGCTCCGGACGTAGAGTCGTCACAGAAATATCAGGTCTTCGCTCGCCTTGTCCAGAGTCTTAAGCGCGGCGTTGACTACGAGGCCAAAGAAAAAGAGCGCTCTGTCGAACCTACCGACGACGGGTTCGCTCATATCGAAAACCTCTTGCGGCGCGAGGGATTGCTCAAAGGGGAGACCCTTTATGATCCGCACAACTCTGATCTTATGCGTCATCTGAGAAACTCCCTCTCAGCCAAAGAATTCTTCCGCCGTGACCGTGAATATGTGGTAAAAGACGGCGAGATCATTATTGTGGACGAGTTTACGGGACGCCTTATGCTGGGAAGGCGCTACTCAGAAGGTCTGCACCAAGCCATCGAGGCCAAGGAACGCGTTAAGGTGCAGCATGAGTCCAAGACTTTTGCCACCATCACCATTCAAAACTACTTTCGCATGTACACCAAGCTCGCAGGTATGACCGGTACGGCAGCGACAGAGGCAGAGGAGTTCTCAAAAATCTATAAACTTGAGGTGGTACAGATCCCCACCAACAAGCCTCTCGCTCGACAGGATTTTGGCGATCTCATCTACAAGGACGAAGCCTCAAAATTCAAGGCTATTGCCAACGACGTGAAGCAAATACATGCCACCGGTCAGCCGATATTGATCGGTACGGTTTCCATCGAGAAGAGCGAGGCTCTGGGCGAACTGTTAACCCGTCGAGGCGTGAAGCACAGCGTACTAAATGCCAAGAAGCACGAGCAAGAAGCCTTGGTAGTAGCTGAAGCCGGTTTGCCCGGCGCCGTTACGGTTGCAACCAATATGGCCGGGCGCGGCGTAGACATTATTTTGGGCGGTAAGCCGCCGGAAAGCAGCGATGAAAAGGGGCGCGCCGAATGGCAAGCCAGGCACGATAAAATCCTTGAACTTGGTGGTCTTTGCGTTATCGGCACCGAGCGCCACGAATCCCGGCGCATCGACAATCAGCTCAGAGGCCGGGCCGGCCGCCAGGGAGACCCCGGGACCTCCCGTTTTTACGTAGCCCTTGATGATGACATAATGCGCCGTTTCGGCGGAGAACGCATCCAGAGTATCATGAACTGGGCAGGCATGGATGAGAACACCCCTATTGAAAATAAACTCATCACTCGCTCCATCGAGAACGCCCAGACACGAGTAGAGGGTTACCATTTTGACACCCGCAAACACCTGGTTGACTATGACGACGTTATCAATAAACAGCGCGAAGTCATATATCGCGAGCGGAAGAAGATTCTCTCCGGAGCCGACCTCAGGAGCAACATCCTTGCCATGGTGCACCAGGAGATTGAAGACGCAGTCGCCGATTGCACGAACACCCCTAAGGGTGAGGAGCCGGACTACGCTGCTCTCGTAAAACACTTCTCCGGGCTTTTCCCTCCAAACATAGCTATCAAGGATTTCAGCGCCGAAGCCCTCTCGCGGCAAACGCCGCCCGAGATTACAAAGTCGCTCGCAGACATCGCAAACGCTATATATGAGCAAAAGGAGAAGGAATACGGTGCGGAGGGAATGCGCATCTTGGAGCGGTTGGTCATGCTGCGAGTGATCGACACCCTGTGGGTGGAGCACCTCACCGCCATTGATTACCTGCGTCAGGGAATCGGGATGCGGGCAGTAGCTCAACAGGATCCACTTGTCGCCTACCGCCGCCAATCCTCCGAAATGTTCCAAGAGCTATTGGGGGCCATCCGTGAAGAGGTATCCCGCACCATTTTCAAGGTCTCTTTGGTAAAAAAGGAGGCCTCCGGCTCTAATACTCCGGGGACCAGTCCCCCTCCGGGCGGTCAGGCGGCCCGAGCGGTACCGGCCCCTGTCTTCTCCTCGCCTATGTCGAAAGTCGTTGGGCAGCCCGGAGAAAAGCGAGTACTGCCGCAATCCGGTAAGAAAATTGGGCGTAATGAATCATGCCCTTGCGGCTCAGGTAAAAAATATAAGCACTGCTGTGCTCAGTGAGACAACTGTCTGATCCAAACAGGGGTAATATGATTTGCCAATCTGGTTTTTGGGAATATCTGCGTTCCCCTAAAATCTAACGATTAGGAACACCGGAGTATGCCCGAAGAATCCGTTCAGTCCATTATCACTCGGTTTCGCGCCGCAACTGCGGGCGGCAAGAACTGGTACCTCGCCCTACTGGATGCCGCGCGCGAGTGGCCTGTAACCGAGGAGAAAACTGACACCGCGTATTACCGCTACCTTATCGCGGGGGAAGCGCTTGATCTCGCCCAAATAAGCGCGAGGCTGATTGAGGCAGCAAAAGACCTAATCCCCGAGCAGGAGCAACTTAACCTGCTCTTCCGCGCAAACCCGCCTGTCGCGCTTTCTGCCGAGGAGCTAAAAGAATACCTAGGCGATGATAAATACAAGCAACACCTAAATTTTTTCTATGGTATTACTGTCGAAGAAGTCCTTCAGGAGATAACCGCCGAAGAGGTACGCAAGGAAGAGCGCGGCGTACGGGCACGCCCGGATGCCTGGGTGGCCGATGAGGCCTTTTTGCGCGTATACGGCAAGACTCAACCGGAGCTTATGGACCTCTTTAATGCCGAGGGCGGCTATACCTGGGGCGAGCTGAGTCTCGTTGAGATGAAAGAATTCAACTACTGGCTCTTTAAATACCGTCTGGCTCACTCCGACCCCGAAAAGTCCGCATCGGACACGAAGAAAGCCCTCGTCTGGCTGAAAAGGTAACCGCAATAACCCCATCGAGGTGCTGCTCGCGCATACTCAAAAGCACGTGCTTTGTTTACAGGGGCAGAGGCAGAATCCTACTCAAACATTGCACCCACTGACAACCCGGTGTGGATACGATGAATGGCTTCTCCAAGGAGCGGTGCGATGGGCAATACCGTTATTTTATCCAGCTTCTTCTGGCTCGGTACCGGCACCGTTTGGGTAACGATGACTTCTTTTACCGGTGAACTTGCGATGCGCTCAATTGCCTTTCCCGAGAAAATGGGGTGGGTAGCACAAGCATAAACCTCTGTGGCACCGGACTCAAGCAGGGTAACAACCGCATTCACGAGCGAGCCTGCCGTATCGATCTCATCATCAACCGTAACAGCTATTTTCCCCGACACATCGCCGATGACATTCAATGTCTCGGAAACATCGACGTTGCCGATGCGCCGTTTCTCAATGATGGCCAGCGGAGCATCCAGGCGAGTGGCTAAATCACGCGCCCTCTTGCTGATGCCGATATCGGTAGCGACAACAACTACGTTTTCCAGGTTTTTCTTGCGGATATGCTGCGCCAAAATGGGCAGCGCCGTAAGCTCATCTACGGGAACATTAAAAAAGCCCTGAATCTGCCCGGCATGAAGATCAACGGTGAGCACGCGGTTTGCCCCGGAGGTAGTGATCAAATCGGCAATCAGGCGAGCGGTGATAGGCACACGCGGCTGGTCTTTTTTATCGGTGCGGGAATAGCCGTAGTAGGGGACAACGGCCGTTATTCGCCCGGCTGAGGCCCGCCAGAAAGCATCAAGCATGATAAAAAGCTCTACTAAGTTATCATTCACCGGCGACGTAATGGGCTGAATGATGAACACGTCGCGGCTGCGCACATTCTCTCCGATTTTGACAAAAGTATTCTCGTTGGAGAACTTAGAAACCTCTATACGTCCGGGCGAGATACCGAGATAATCGCACACCGAGCGGGCAAGTTCCGGATGAGCATTGCCCGAGAATACTTTCAGTTCGTCCATTTATTGCCTCCTGCGAGAAAAAGCGATTTTAAAACTCGGCTTCGAAATTACCCGTCTATGCCCGGCACCGGAAACCGTTGACACAAGCCCTGCACCTCACCCTTTATTTCTTGCTCAACGGCAGCGTTATCCACGTGACTCAGGATGCGTATAATCCAACGGGCAACCATTTTTATTTCATCCTCGCCGAAACCGCGAGATGTCACCGCCGGAGTGCCCAATCTCATACCGCCAGCCACGCGAGGCGAATGCCCGCTGTTGAACGGTACGGTGTTGCGATTTACCACGATACCCGCCCGTCCCAGTGACTCCTCGGCTTGTTTTCCGTTCACCCCTGCAGGGCCGAGGTCTACCAAAATCAGATGATTATCTGTGCCGCCGGTAACCAACCTGAGTCTGGCGCTCTTTAGTTCTTGCGCAAGCAGGCGAGCATTGTCTAGGGTCTGCTGTTGGTAGCGGACAAAATCCGGTTTTATAGCCTCAAGGAAACACACCGCTTTTGCGGCGATGACATGCATGAGCGGCCCGCCTTGGGTGCGAGGGAAGACGGCACTGTCTACCGGCTGCGCCATTCCCTGACGGCACAGTATGAACCCGCCGCGCGGTCCGCGGAGGGTCTTATGGGAAGTAGAGGTCACCATCTCCGCATACGGAACCGGTGATGGATGCAACCCCGCGGCAATGATACCGGCAATGTGTGCCATATCCACCATCAACTTGGCACCGACCAACTCGGCAATCTGATGCAATCTCTCGAAGTCAATGATGCGTGGGTAGGCTGAAGCGCCGGCGACGATGAGTTTTGGCTTATGCGTACGAGCGAGATTCTCGACCCCGTTATAGTCGATACGCTCGGTTGCCGGGTCCAATCCGTAGCTAACAAATTTATAAGCCTTGCCGGAGAAATTTACCGGCGAGCCGTGAGTCAAGTGACCGCCGTGAGCAAGCTCCATGCCAAGTACGGTGTCACCGGGCTCAATGAGAGCGTAATAGGCAGCCATGTTGGCCTGCGCTCCCGAATGCGGCTGCACATTGGCATGCTCCGCACCAAATAGTTCTCTGGCACGCACGATGGCTAATGCTTCAATATCATCCATATTTCCGCAACCGCCGTAGTAACGCTTGCCGGGATAGCCCTCGGCATATTTATTGGTAAGAAAGGTCCCTTGTGCTTCCAGTACGGCACGCGAGGTGTAGTTTTCGGATGCGATGAGGTTGATGGTCTCCTTTTGCCGCTGCCTTTCTAGATTTATGGCACGAAAGATATCCGGATCGATTGCGCTGAGTGAGCTCATAGTCTCCCTTTCATGAGTTACTGGACCGGGATTAAGGGTATATTTTAAGCGCCTCGGGCATCTCGGCGCAAATCACGTGTGGTGCATTTGGAGAACGTTTTTAGAATAAAAACACCAAGACAAGCGCAACAAGGGTCTAAACGCCTATCTTTTCCACGTCAGCCAGTTATTAGCAAAGAAATTCCACAGCATGGCAACGGCGATACCGATAAGATTAGCAAAAATATCATACGGCTCTCCCCATCCTGCCCAGCGAGTTAAGCCTAAATATATGCCGTACTGAACACCCGCACCGAGCAGACTTATCAGATTGAATTTGACAAACCTGCCCAAAAACGACGTTGCGCTTTTTCCGCGGCAATCGGCAAAGGTAAAAAAGTAGTTGAGTAAAAAATTCGAAATAATTGCAGCCTCAATGCCGATTGGCACCGCAATGGCATCGCGAGGATAAGTGAACCCCGCAAATCGGGTGAGCACAAACCGGGTGCCCTCATTGACGAATACCCCACTGCCCCCCACCAAAGCGAATTTGATAAAGCGCAATACCTCACCGCTGCGACGCATCAAACTCCAAAGGTGTTTGAGGTAGTCTACCTCCTGTTTTATATTTAGCTTGCTTTCACCTTTCTCGCGAATACGAAACTTAAACGGCACCTCGGCAACATTTTGCGGGCGAGCTGCCACAATAATCTCCAACAGTATCTTGTAACCGACAGGGGCAAGCTTAACGTCTTGGATGACCTCCCTCTTAAAAGCAAAGAAGCCGGACATAGGGTCTTTCACTTTACGGGAAAGCGGTAAAACTAGGTGTGCCAGAAAGATAGCTCCGTTTGATATGATCTGGCGGAGCTTGCTCCAGCCTTCGTTGCCTCCGCCAGGGACATAACGCGAAGCAACCGCCACGTCTGCACCTGCGTCTATTGCAGCAATCACACCGGGAACAACCTCGGGGGGATGTTGGAGATCGGCATCCATAACCAAAATGGTGTTGTTCTTAGCAAAACCAAAGCCGTCCAAAACAGCTGTAGCCAGCCCTTTCTTGCCCCGCCGCACTACAACCCGCACGGGGTAGTGTGCGGCAAGTTCTGCGACCAACTCCTCTGTGCCGTCACGAGAATCGTCATCCACCAGTACAACTTCGTATTCTCGTCCGGTGAGAGCGCGACCCAAGCTCTCCACCAATAAGCGGATGTTATCGCGCTCTTTGTAGGTCGGTATGACAACGGAGAATGGATTGGACAAAGTGACTAAATCCTTAATCTGCCAATGGTTATTTGCCATCAGGAGTACAATGCTGTGCGAGTCACTGCCCCGCTACTTGCCCAAGACTGGCTAAGGGAGAGAAGTCTCTTCGAGCCACGCGTATATTGCGACTTCCAGCTGCCCAAAGGTCAACCCTATTTCCGAAACCAGAGCACCCTCGGCCGTCTCAAGTTTGTTTGCCGCTCTATAAATGGCGATGCATTTCTCCAGCCCATATTGTTCCACCAAGTAGCTTACCACTACATACGCCTCGGCAAGCGCAAGTCCCGGTGTGGAGGCCTCCAGCGCATCCCAGCTGGTTACGAGCGAAAGCCGGTATATCTGAGCCCATCTGCCTTCCGCTATGGCTTTGCGAGCGATTTCAAACTGCAGTTCGTGCCAAGCCCGCACGCTGTCTTCATACGATGACTCTAGCAGCGCTATGTAAGTCACATAGCTCGCGACCCCTGCATCCATCCAGTGGATGATCTTCGAAGTGCTCTGTCAGCAGAGGCGGTCCATCGCCCCCAGCACCTGCTGATGGTAGACGGCGCGCAGGTCATAGTCCGGCGGGATATGGATAAAACCATTAGTCGGGCGAGGCGCTCCTCCGTTTTGGTAACGCAGTGCTTCATCTCTTGTAAAACTGCTGTATTCTTGTAATCCCGCAACCAATTCAGATTGTGAGGCGTAGACAAAGACTACCAGTGCCGACGGCAGCGCATTGAGGGGAGGAGACGGCTTCATAAGCCTGCTAATGTCTGCCTGTGCTTCCTTGACAGCTTCGGCACACCACTTTGCCCGCACCTCGTTGCCTTCGTTATACCAAACAGCAACCGTAGTGTTGTTGATCTTTATTTCAAGGTCAAGTTTCACCGCCGGCAAGCCGGGCTTGATATATACATGACCGTTGGGCATGTTGTAATGTCCTTGGTTCGGCGCTCTGTCCGTTACTAAAAGCATACGGCTGTCTGCAAGCCACTTATAAGTCGCCACGGTGAAGTTGAACTTGTCTATTGCCAGTAATGAGGCATCCACGCTGAAATCGACAGTGCTGTCTACGATCTGGAATTCCACCGGCCAATACTCGTCGGTGACTAAGCTGCGGAGTTCCGCCCTTACCAAGCCTGTCATCATTACCAGCCTTAGAAGATAATTCGGATCAATATCATTGCCGGTAGCTGTTTTTGTGTCGATAAAAAAGTCCCATTCCAGCATTAGACCGGGGCTGCCATACTCAAGCGGCATGACATCGTCAAGCACCATGCGAAAGAATAAGCTTGTTTCAGACACATAAACCTCTGCTCCTACGATATCGAGATACGGCTCTGCCTGAATCGGCTGTCCTTGACCATCCAGCAAGTCACCTCGCGGATCTTGAATGACAAGTTTTTTAGCGCCTTCCGGCGGAACGAGCGGGTCCGGAGTCGGCACAGGAACAGGTGTGGCGGATGTCGGCTCAGAGGTGGTATCCGTAGGCGGCAGAGTGGTAGTGGTAGGAAGAGGCGGCATTGTAATTGTAGGAGTTGCTGAAGTCGTCACCTCAACAGGCGGCGGTATGAAAGTCGGTTCCGCCGGTGTAGTTGTCGGCGGCGGTTCGGTGAATGTCGGTTCCTCTACAACCGTTGTCTGAGCACTTGACTGGGAGTTCGTCGGAGTCGGCAGACAACCAAGTGCCTGAACTAAAACAAATACAACCGCAAACAACCCCGACCATGCTTTAACCACAGTGCGTGACATACTCCGATTATACCACAACATAGGAACCCACGTTGATTTGCAGCAATCTTCAGGTAATCACGAGTCCGGCTACACCGCATTCCGTGAAAAGCGGGCTTGGAGTCCCCCAGTGACGAGGGAATTCTCGCTGTTTAGCCATAACCTTTCACATGCAGAGGATTGTCCTTATTTCTGCTGTGCCTCTTCGGGTGCGTTCCCCAGCAGGAGTGGCGACTCATATGCCGGAGCAACACCGGATAATAACCAGCTTAGCCGAAACTATGGCTCCTCCGTAAATGGCACCCCTTCAAAATGCTCGTGTCCCTTTGCCTCAAGCACCACATAACGCCCGGCATCGCTTTTTTGGTACATCCCCGGCGCCGTGATGGACTTTAGAATACCAGCCAATTTCTGGAGCTGGAGCGAGATATCTTCTTTCTCATCCCGAGCTGAGCTTGCGAAAACAAAGATGCCGTTAACGCCCTTCGATTCTGCACAAAGCGTCACCAGGCTTTGATAGGCCACATTAGTCTTTAAGCCCACTATGAATTTCCAGATGCCGGGGCGCAACACATCCACGGAGACAAGACTGGAGATGGCATCTCCCATATTGTCAAGGCTCACGGTACCCTTGACCTGAATTACGGCGCGTACAGCCTCGGGACTCACCACAACAATGTCACCAGAAACAAACAGCGGTCCGTACTCTGCGGCGCTATAGATGATAATGTCGCACTCTCGCGACGCACACCCATCGGCAGCAAGGACCACCCCCCGTCCCACCGCGAAAGCCCCGGAAATCATTTCCCTCACCCAGTCACGCACGATGGCCTCGTAATAGTCACCGATGATGCGTGGGTCCTTTAATAGTGAGCAGATGATATCGCGCTGCACCAGCACTTTTTCTTGTACCTTTCGGTAGTAAACATCCATCGTTTTCACCTTTTCTTTTGGCGTGCCCGGCGCTCAATGCGACTGAGTTCCTCGTCAGTTAACCCGAAGTGGTGCGCAATTTCATGGCGCACCACACTCGCTATACGGGATGGGATTTCTTCGGGCGAGTTGCAAGCTGCCTCGATGTTCTGCTGGAACAATGTTATCTTGTCCGGCAAGGCCAGTTGGTAATGCACCCCGCGCACCGTGCGCGGCACACCCTCGTAAAGACCGAGCAAGACGTGTCGCCGGCCTCCAAGGCGGCGCTGCTCTGCTGTGGGGCAATCAGCAACTACGATATCTACATTCTCTAAGAGGTCGCGAAATTCCTGAGGCAGATCCTCGACAGCAGTAAGTACCAATTCCTCAAAAGCAGTCGTTTCCATAGCGTAATTATAGAACAAGTCCCACATGGAGAACACTGCCGAGAGGCAAGGCTTGCACCGCGCATCGTGCTGTCTGCCTAGACTTTTTTAGCAAAGATAACGCGGTGATCGCCGGGGGCATAAAAATCCCGGATACGGGATGCCTCACGGTAGCCGTTCTTGCGGTAAAAACGCCGCGTCGAGAGGTAGTTTGGCTTACTTGAGGTTTCAATGAGGAC
>Ga0209737_10001176_pt1 | contig 19192 bp, 14 predicted proteins | sample TergutCu122P3_FD_187284 | JGI IMG/M metagenome (GOLD analysis project Ga0209737, IMG submission 187284) | Cubitermes ugandensis P3 segment gut microbial communities from Kakamega Forest, Kenya - Cu122 P3 (SPAdes) (version 2) | ecosystem: Host-associated > Arthropoda: Insects > Digestive system...
AGAGGTATCCACCAAAAGCCATCTAAAACTAGAGGCCATGAAGTAATAAACGAAAATGGGAGTTGGGTAAAAACAAGACTCGCGATAGCGCTTATCCCGCCCATCCCTACAAGTTGATTTCGTTTATGTGCTAACCTGTTCACCCTCATTGAAATAATTCTATTAGTTTCACGCTCAACATTCCTGTCTGCCAATTCTCGCTTCTGCACATGCGTCAACTGAGTTCCTGAATCATTGGGCTCTAACACCACTGCTAATGATGCCGCTCGAAATCGCAAGGCAACTGCCCTCGCCTCATTCACACGACACATCTCTTCATCAGAACCCCCTTTGTCAGAATGACAGCTTTTAGCAAGCTCACGATGAGCAGCAACTATATCTTCATCACTTGATCCCAATGGAACTCCAAGTAACTCAAAAGCTTCCTGTGGTGATAATTCTGTCATTTGTTCCATCCATCCTTTCGTAACTCCCAATACGATGCGCAGCTATATATTATAAGCAGCTCCCGAGCCCTCTGAACTGACTAGGCGACCATACACTATCGCTGCTGGTTACAATGCATAAAATATCGAGGCCATAGGATAATGCAAGGATACTTTCCTAGAAGTTTTTGGGCAAATTGATGAGCTCCATATCAACAATAGCAATCGACTCCATCAAACGAAATATAAATGCATAATTCTGAACAATACCACATCCCCCTACTGAGACAATACTATACTTTTTGCGACAGCCTGATTTATTGCAGTCGACGCTTGATACAATAGTTCTGGCAACTAAACCTATACGTCATTAACCAAAGATGAGAGGAAGGGTAATGTTATGGCTCACAATTTCAACAGGCTCAAAGAGCATCTCCTTCCGCTATCAGAAGCTTCGACATTTGATAGAGCAAGAAATGAGTGGGAATTCACCTATGCGGAATATCATGATGATACCGATCATTGTCCATGCGGGCAAGTAATCAAGGAGCTTTGTTTTATTCGTAATATCTTAAATGGTAATGAAACATACGTTGGAAATGTCTGCGTTAACCGATTTATGAAAATAGACACAGGAAATCTTTTCGAAGGGCTTAGACGAATTCGAGAAAATCCAGATGCAAATCTTAATACAGATTTAATTGAGTATGCAAGAAAAATGGGATACCTTTATGGTGATAATGAGTACACCTTTCTAATGAATATGCGCAGTAAGCGAAAGTTTACTGCAGCACAATCAAGCTGGAAGAGAAAAATTCGAAGAAGAGTCATCAACGGCATCGTTGTTTCAAAAACTAAGTGAGCTGCCTGATCTGTGAACCTCTGATCAGTATGTTTGCCATAATACCGGTGATGCTATTACTGACTACAATTAACTTGATCGCCATATAAATGCGACAGATTATGGTGAAGTAACAATTATTATGAACAGCACTTATCAGTGTAATAATGAAAATATTCATCAGCAATCTGATTGGCTTCATTTGGTTGACAAGAAAGAGGCATTGAGATTGCTTTACGGTAAGGAGGGCACCGAAACGATATTCTTTCTTGGTGAAGAATCGTCTCTAGCGGCAAACTATGATTTATACAATTTCTGATGCAGGCGGAATTATATTTGTAACCGTCACCAATATCGATGACTCACGAAGCGACCTCAGGACATTGCTTGATGATAACCTGTCTAAAATTGTGTTTGGTACTCGCAAAATATCTCTAGAAGAGACAAAAATATATCTCCGTGAACATCTCGAGAGCAAGAGTAGAGAACAAAAAATGGGAATCGTGGCTGAGCTGTTCGCTTTGCTTCATATGATGGAGCAAGATTATAAGCAAGAGTACCTGATGCGAAACCTAGAGGACTCCTCAATGAAGAAAGGATTTGACGGACATTTTACTCGCAATGGTTCACTTTGGCTTATGGAAAGCAAATCAGGATCAAGTACTACTACCAACCATCGCAGCAAAATAAATGAAGCAATAGGAGACTTAAGGAAAAAGATTGAGAGTCCAGCAGGAAATAATCCATGGGAGAATGCGTACAATCATTCCTCTCATCAAGACTTGGACACTGAAGATTCGCTTCGAGAAATTTTGGATGAGCTATCTCGTGCACGTATAAAAGGAGTCGCTCACTCGATAACCAATTTTAATGTTATCCCATGCGCAACTGTATTCTATGGTCAAGACGAATTTCCTGATAGGGCAAACATTATTGATACTGCCAAAGAAATAGCGGGAGAAATTGGAGCGCAGAAGGTGCATATTTTTTGCTGCTCATATAAATTGCCCGGATTATTCACACAATATCTTAAGGATTGAGTATGGCATCAGATAAATTGCTAAGGATCATTCGAAATAGAAATGCACTACGTGAGCCAATTTTAGCTCTTGAAACGCACCCTGAAAAACTCAGCAAGGATGACAAAGCTCTCATTCTTCGTCTGGCAATCGCATTGATAAATTATTCAGGGCCAAACGCATTACCAAAAAACGATTTTGGATACCATCTTCTTCTAGTATTCTGCAGAGCATTTTCGGAAACAGGACCTCTGTTAGACTATGGAATTAATTCGGGGCTTTATCCGCTTGCGCGAGAAATGATGGCGCCTGATAATCAAAACGGAGTACAAGCTAACATTATTCTTGCTCGCACGGAAGAGAAGTATGTGATGAACGGCTATCTTGCCACACGTGAGCAATACGATATGATGCATGCATTACTTGAAAGTGAGAGCAAATTTGGTAGCATAATCGCCCCTACCTCGTATGGAAAGAGTGAATATATTTTATCGAATCTAGATATGTCATTGCATGATAAAAACCATGGCATTATTGTTCCGACAAAATCATTGTTGGCTCAAACATATAAGGCTGTTCGCTCAAGGGGATTTCCACGAAAAATAATTACGCATGATGAGATGTATAGTGGCGATGAAGATGTCATTGCCATTCTCACCCAAGAACGAGCTATGCGTCTACTCACGAATAATCCGAGCTTCTCCTTCAGCAATTTATATATAGATGAGGCCCATAAATTGCTAGCAAGAGATGGGCGTGCGCTGATTCTTTTTCGATTATTATCATTAAACGAAACTCGAAATCCAAATAATAAAGTACTGTTCTTGTCGCCGCTTATCGAGGACAGTAAAAACCTTCGCATTTCATCTGAGCAAACCATTGAAGAGCATAGGGTGGATCGCAATCTAAAATCAACTGACTTTTATTATCTAGATGAAAACGGAAATGAGTTTAAATATCTTTCTTTCCTGGATTTGCTGGAGCCGACTGAAAAACAGTTCGATAATATTGAAGATTACATTATATCAAGGGGGAAAAGGAAGGCCTTCCTTTTCTTGGGAAAACCCTCAAATATTGAATTATTCGCGCAGGACATATCTAGTGCATTGCCCGTTTTAGCCGATCGATCTATTGAACAAGTTGTTGAGATCTTGAAAAACTATTTTCATGAGGATCACATGCTTCTTGACTGCATAAAAAGAGGGTGCGTATTTATCCATGGACAAATACCCGCATCTATAAAAGATTACCTAATGCAAAAATTTGTTGAGTTGCCTAATCTCAAATATTTGATAGCAAATCATGTTGTGATGGAAGGAATTAATCTTCCTATAGACGCAATCTTCTTTGTCGATTTCACGCAAACACAGTCAAAAGACTTAATCAATGCTATAGGGCGAGTCAACCGGCTTAATATAATATTTAATGATTCATTCGATTTAACACGCTTGCTTCCCGCCGCCCATTTTCTTTGGGATGATCGCTACAGAGGAAGAAACAATCCCCTTAAACGTTTGGAAAAACTTTCCGTCTATCGCAATCAAATAATTGATGAGGTCAAAAATCCTTTGTTGCCCGCATATCCTGAAAACGACTACGAGCCCGAAGAAGTACGTCAAATCCTTGATGATGAGTCCGTATTTAAGTCTGCCCCAAACACGGATCATTTACAGTTGCGCAAGGATATGATAACGCTTGGCCTCAATAGTACATTTCGACTTACGGAAAGTTTTTGCGAGACATTTTGGAACTCACTTCAGAAACGACAGATAGCCGACGAGACCAACAAAGATCATATTATTGAAATTGTCTCTTCTATATTGAATGAACTACCTGATGAATCTTTTGCTGATGAGGCCTTCAGAAGACTTAAAAACAATAAGGCCGTTTCCTACTACGTGTCTTTTGTAGACAATCTGCATTCGCAACCCTTCAAAGAGCGATTGAATCACTTAATAAGATACTTGATGCAACAAAGAAAATCATCATCCCTGTTTTATGTGGGACATAGCATTGGTGACACTACCGCACCAAATGGAACATCAAAAGTTTATGTCGACTTGCTGAATAAAAATCGAAAAGAAATAGTATCTATTGCGGTTCGCAAAATAGTGCTCGAGGAAGGATTTTTAGAAAATCCAATTTCTCCCTTTGTTACTTTGCTGCACCAATATCGTGTTATTGCAAATAAAGATTATCTCATCTTTCGTTACGGAACTACAGACGACAATATAATTAGGCTGTTGCAATTAGGGCTTCCTCATTTTCTGACCAAAAAACTTCAAGAAGATAATCATGTAGAAAGAATCGAGACAGATCAATATGGAAACCTATACTTAAACAAGGAATTATCAGCATACTCAAAATCACTTGATGATTTCATGCAATATTCACTACTCAAGATTTTTGGCCAGGAACAACAATATGGGGAACTGGACTGATTTGAGATATGTTTCTATGGGCTCAACTGCCTCTAAGCCATTATTGCTAGTCCCGATAGAAGAATTGTGTAGTAAAAGTTTATGTTGGTAAACCCAATCTGCTTAAAGGGATGAATTTGAAATAGTACGTGCATCCCACGCTCTCAATATACTCTTTTACATCTTTGTATTGATCTCTCTCATACCATTCACTTAGAAGATATGCGTATTCTACTTTTACGCCTGTCCCCTTAAATAGTTTTCTGTACTGCTTGATCTTGTAATCACATGTCTGAAGCTTTTCATCTACTGATCCAGCGCCAGATTGGGTCTTGCATTCAACAATATAAAGCGTTCTATTCCCAAAAACGTATATTGCCTGATCGGGCACAAGTCTCGTTGATATCTTATCTTTCCAATCAACTCCGAATTCTTCATTAGCAAACTTATAAAGATCATATTTCGAGCATATCCGTGCAACAGTGTTTCCGTTAAACAATACATCGTCGTCTTTTACTTTATACCCCTTAAACGATTCGAGATATAGTGCGAGATCTTTTATTGCCTCAAACTTGGTACCCGACTTAGTGCTTGCCCCTCCTGTACCACCCTTGCGCATCTATTCCTCCTTCAGCGATTTGTATCGCTTTACAGAAAGCTCTAGGAACTCTGCATTGCTATCAATTCCGATAAATACTCTCCCTAATTCAGCACACGCAATACCGGTGGTCGAGCTTCCGGTAAAGGGATCTAACACTACATCACCTTTATTCGTAGATGCAATGACTATTCGCCTAAGCAAATCAATAGGCTTTTGCGTTGGATGCTTTCCGAACTCTTTTTCATTTGATTTTGGTGTTGCGATAGCCCACACGGAACGCATTTGCTTATCAGGTCGCTTAATGAAATCTTTGCCCCATTCACCCATCTTGAGGCTCTCATAATTAAAAGTATGCTTCGCGCCCTTGTCCTTCTTGGCCCATATTAGTGTCTCATGCGAAGCAGTAAAGCAGCGACAACCAATGTTTGGTGCTGCATTTGGCTTAAACCATGCAATATCGTTAATTATGTGGTAATCACTTGTTCCCAATGCATATCCGCACTGATAAATCGAGTGATAGGTACCACTAATCCAAATAGTTCCATTTTCGGATAATACTCTACGACATTTTGTAATCCAGCTTTTTTGAAAATCATAATCCTGGCGGAATCCTTGGCTCGAGTCCCACTCGCCCTTATTCACACTGACACGTTTTCCAGAATGAACCGAATATCCATCATTTGAAAGATTGTAAGGAGGGTCTGCAAAAATCATATCCAGCGATTCTTTTGGAATCGCCTTAATAAGTTCGACCGAGTCAGCTTGATAAAGAACGAAGTCGCCGTCCAAATAATAAGGCTCATAACCCTTTTTTTTCAAAAATTCAATAGTATTCGCTAGCTTCAAATTCAAAATAGTTTACCCTCTCAACTCTGCACCCAACTCTTGCTTCAATTTTGCCAACACTTTTTCATGCACCTTCTCGACCTCTTCGCTCGTGAGCGTTTTGTCATCAGCGCGATAGGCAAGACGATATGCCATGGATTTTTTATCTTCTGGCACACCTTTACCCCGGTACACATCAAACAAATGCACGCTCTTGAGCGGTGTCTTCTTGCCTAACGATAGAATGCGTTTCTCGACATCTTGATTCTTGACATCTTCATCTACCACTAGTGCAATATCCATCTCTATAGCAGGATACCGTGGAGGTGGTACAAAATCGCGTTCGGCTTTCGATGCCTTCGCGAATTTGGATGCATTGAGCTCGAACGCAACAACGGAATCATCAATCTCGAACTTCTGCGCAACCAGTGGGTGAATCTCACCCAGCCAGCCTATTGGATCATTACCTAACAACAAGACTGCGCCTTTACCGGGCTGCAACCAGGGGAACTCGTCCGCTTGGGGCTCTGCCACACGCAGTCTGTCGATATTCAGTTCCCGTGCTATTGATTCTACTATGCCTTTTGCGTCGAAGAAGTCTAGCTCTTGATTCTTATCATTCCAGCCGGGACGATTCCATGAACCGCTCAGCACCGCACCGACCATCTCATGTTCTTTGGGTAGTTTGCGTCCTTCACGGGTCTCGAAGATTGAGCCAAGTTCGTAGAGATGCACGTCGGGTACTCCGCGGCGTTTATTGAGCGACACACTATTCAGTAAACCGGGAAGCAATACGGGACGAAGCACCGCCTGCTCGCTCGACATGGGATTGTGGAGCTCGACCAGAAGATTGTCGTCCTTGAGCTCGAATCCGAGCTTCTCAAGGTCTGCCGGATCGCCAAACGGATATGTCATCGTTTCGTTCAGTCCTGCTGCACGCAGCGTCTTATCTATTCTTCTGCGCAGCTGTTGCTTGAGGGTCAGTCCCCCATTACGCTCGCGACCACCGGGAAGTGTTGCCGTGATCTTCTCCATCCCCCACAGCCTCAATACCTCTTCGACCAGATCGATCTCACGCTCAAGGTCAGGACGCTTCGTGGGTACGGTTACGATGAAGTTATCACCTTGTCGCACCACAGCACAACCGATCTTCTCAAGGAAGTCCTGTGCCGCCTCAAGAGGAATATCCTCGCCGATGACACGCAAGAGTGTCTGGTGGCGAAGTTCGAGTTGCTTGGGCTGGATGGCTTCCGGATAGACATCGATCACACCGGGAGCTACGGTTCCGCCACCAAGCTCTGCCATCAGCGCGGCTGCTCGGTTAAGCGCGCGCATGACACCATTGGGGTCGACGCCACGCTCAAACCTCAGCGAGCTTTCGCTGATAAGCGCCATCTTGCGACTGGTGCGACTCACGTTCGCAGGGTCGAATATCGCCGCCTCAAGAAGAATATCGACCGTATCGTCCTCAACCTCAGTCGTAAGTCCACCCATGACTCCGGCAAGCGCAATCGCCCCCGAGGGATCCGTGATAAGCAGATTGCTCTCATCAAGCTTGCGCTCGACCTCATCGAGTGTGGTGATCTTCTCGCCCGTATGAGCACGACGCACGATGATCTTTGCGCGTCCGGATTCATCTTTTGCAAGACTGTTCGGGTCGAATGCATGAAGCGGTTGCCCCAGCTCATACATGATGAAATTCGTCACATCGACGATGTTGTTGATGCTGCGGGTACCCATTGCGGTGACGCGCTCGGCAAGCCACTCGGGACTCGGCCCCACCTTGATACCACGGATAACGCGTGCGGCATAGCGGGGACACAGGGATGCATCATCGACCTCGACGCTTGCGAGTGCATCGACGTTATCGCCTGACTCGGTCAACTCGACCTGTGGAACGAGCCTGTTGGTCTGCTCGATATCAAATACCGCACCCACCTCGCGGGCGATGCCCACCATGTTCAAGCAGTCAGGTCTGTTGGGAGTGATCTCCAGATCAAGGATGGTATCCCCTGTACCGTTGTAGTCGGAAAACAACATGGCGACGGGAGCATCCTTAGGCAGAATCATGAGTCCCTCGTGATCCGTTCCCAGACCCAGCTCACGCGCGCTGCAGTTCATACCGAAGCTTGTGACACCACGAAGTTTCGATTTCTTGATTATGAAGTCCTTGCCGCCCTCTTCGGTCGGTGCGAATACCGCGCCTACCGTGGCTACGGGAACCTTGTCGCCTGCCTCGAAGTTCTGAGCTCCGCATACGATTTGCAGAAGACCATCCTCGTCCGCGAATTCACCGGCAGCGGCACCCACATCGACCCGCGTGACCCAAAGATGGTCACTGTCGGGATGCTTCTCTTTGCTTTTGATCTGGCCCACATAAATGCCGTCAAGGTTCGCGCCAGTCTGCTCGACAGCCTCAACCGCAGTTCCGGTCATATCCAGCTGATACGTGAACTCGTCAAGCGGAATATCTGCAAGTGCGCCTTGCGGGAGCAATTCTTTAAGCCAATTCAGCGATACACGCATGAAAATCTACCTCTCTTAAAACTGACGGAGGAACCGCATGTCACCTTCGATGAGCATACGGATGTCAGGAATGTCATAACGAAGGAGTGCGATGCGCTCGACGCCCATGCCGAATGCGAATCCGGTGTATTTCTCCGCATCAATTTCGACCGCCTCGAATACGTTGGGATCGACCATGCCGCAGCCGAGTATCTCGACCCAGCCCGTCCCACTGCAGAACCGGCAGGTTTTGCCTTCATGCGTGCCTGCGCCGTCACAGATACCGCAACTGACATCGACTTCCGCGCTGGGCTCTGTGAAGGGGAAGAAATGCGGACGGAAGCGCGTTCTGCGATCCGGTCCGAAGATTGCCTTTACGAAATAGTCGAGCGTACCCTTGAGGTCCGCGAAGGTGATGCCTTCATCGACCACGAGTCCCTCGATCTGGGTGAACTGCGGGAGGTGCGTGGGATCAGCCACGTCACGTCTGTATACCTTACCGGGCGCGAGGATGTAAATGGGTGGTTTCTGATCCTGCATAGTACGCACCTGCACCGGACTGGTGTGCGTGCGCATGAGTACCGCGCTGGGCTCCGGACCATCGTGCTCATCGCCGGAGAGATCCTTGACGTAGAACGTGTCGCTCGCACTACGTGCAGGGTGTTGCGGGGTGTGATTCAACGCATCGAAGTTGAAGAAGTCAAGCTCGACTTCAGGGCCTTCTGCCACGTTGTAGCCCAGCCCGATGAATACATCGATAATCTCATCACGAATACGACTGATGAGATGTTGTGAGCCAATGGGTTTTGCGCGTCCAGGAAGCGTGATGTCCAACTTGCCGGCATCAATGCGCTCTTCCAGCGCCACCTTCGAAAGCTCGCCTTTGCGTGCCTCGATCCACTCCTCAAGCGCTTTGCGTACCTCGTTGGCCTGTGCGCCCACAACGGGCCGGATATCAGCGTCTAACGCACCCAGACCGCGCATAAACGCGATGAAGGGGCTCTTTTTACCCAGCGTCTCAACACGAAGCGCGTCAAGCTCTGAAAGGTCGGTCAGCTCGACCAGCGTCGCTTTGACTTTTTGCGCCTGCTCCCAGAAGGGAACCATCACGTCCGTGATGCTCTTTACCACCTCTGGATCGGTGATTCCGCCCTCTGCAAGACGCTTTGCAATAACAGCCTCGATCGTCTCCTGATTGAGGTCTTCAAGTAAGCTCATAGTGATCACAATCTTCCATTTCGCATAGTATTTTTAGTGTACTACAATCGCTCTTTGCTTTTTAGGACACTTGTCTTCATTTTGACTGTACTAGTACATGTCGTATTACTGAATAGCAGTTCAATTTATGAGAAGGGAACTATTATGCGCATTTCAAGAACTGGGTTTGTCGTAACCATTTTTACCGCTGTGATAACGGGAACACTTCTAAATTACACTCTTCATGTTTCTGAGCCTCATTTCGATCAAATGACATCCATCCTGACGAAGGCAATTCGCACGCCAGCATTACTAATCTGGGTAGCGATTTGCGCACTATCGTTTTTCTGGATCCGTTACCTCATTTTTAAAGATGGATTCGAAATAGTGCGTCGTCCTATCGAAAGTGAATGCTTTAGCAATGACGGTTATTCATTGCTTGCTTCACTCGCGCTCTTTCTCTTTGTGGTTATTATACCCCTAGCGCTATTCTTGAGTGCGCCTATTCATCTATTTCAAATCATCAAGGCCCTTATGTAATTCATTTATACCTGCGCCTGCTTAATCGCGTGCGCCCACCCCGCCTTAAGCTCCCCAACCTTCTCAGCATCATGTGAAGGAATGAACGTCGTGCTGTTTCGTCCGATGATGTCATAGAATTCCTTGTGATCATCCCAAAATCCGGTTGCGATTCCCGCGCAAAGTGCGGCACCGAGTGCCGTCGCCTCGGTTATCTCGGGACGCACGACATCGACATCTAGCAAATCAGCCTGGAATTGCATCACGAAGTCATTGCGACTCACGCCACCATCCACGCGAAGCTCGCGAATGTCGACCTCGGCATCTTTTGCCATGGCCTCGATAACATCCGTCACCTGAAACGCAATGCTTTCCAGTGCAGCACGGACGATATGTGCCTGAGTCGTACCCTGCGTAAAGCCGCTCAATACGCCACGCGCTTCGTTATCCCAATAAGGCGCACCTAAGCCGTTGAAGGCGGGTACGAGATACACCCCGTCGGCGCTCTCCACGCTCTGGGCAATCGCCTGAGCGTTCTCCGCTTCCCGGATAAGATGCAACCCATCCCGGAGCCACTGAACCGTCGATCCTGCGCTGTAGACGCTTCCCTCAAGCGCATAGGTGACGAAAAGCTCATCGGATCCCTCCGGTGTCCAGGCAAACGCAATAGTGGTGAGCAATCCATGATTGGATGTGACGAGTTTCTTGCCGGTGTTCATAAGCACGAAACTGCCCGTGCCGTAGGTCGCTTTCGTGTCACCCTCCTCGAAGCAGCACTGTGCAAACAGAGCCGACTGCTGATCGCCCAGCACGCCGCAAATCGGTATCTGGGACTTGGTATTTCCTTCCGTTACCCCAAACACCTCGAAGGTGGATTTCACCTCAGGAAGCATTTGTGGCGGGATATTGAACAGGTCAAGAAGCTCTTTGTCCCACTCGAGAGTCTTGATGTTGAAAAGTAGCGTCCGTGATGCATTCGTATAGTCAGTCGCATGAGTCGCACCATCGGTCATGTTCCAGATAAGCCAAGAGTCGACAGTGCCAAAAAGTATATCGCCGACTTCTGCTCCTTCGCGTACGCCCTCCACATTGTCGAGTATCCAGGCAAGCTTGCTTGCGCTGAAATACGCATCGGGAATAAGGCCTGTTTTCTCACGGATCATCTCGCCGTATCCCTCTTCGACGAGCTTCTCAATCAGTGGGGCACCGCGTCTGCATTGCCAGACTGGAGCCAAGCATACCGGCTTTCCCGTATGCCTATCCCACACTACGGTGGTCTCGCGTTGATTGGTGACCCCGATAGCGGCAACATCATCATTGGACAGTCCCGCCTCGGCCAACGCTTTGAAATACATCCCCAACTGAGATGACCATATCTCCGTCGCGTCTTGCTCGACCCATCCCGAATGGGGAAAATACCGTTTGATTTCTTCTTGCGCGATAGCTACGACATTCGCGTCTCTATCGAAAACAACGCAACGTGAACTGGTCGTCCCCTGGTCGACTGCTACTATATAGTCCATCTCTTCCCTCCGATCAGCCTTGTGGCTTCGCATCTATATGATCATCAATCCAATGTAGGATATCTTCGTACACTACGCTTTTATTCGCCTCATTCAAGACCTCGTGGCGGTCCTCGGGATAAATAATCTCCGTTACATCCTGCACGCCCGCATTCTCGTACTTCCTAGTGACTTCGGTCACCTGTTTGCCATATCCTCCCACAGGATCCTGTTCGCCGCTGATAAGAAGAAGTGGCAACTCACGCGGCGTATGCGTAAATGACTTATCACTCACAGCATAAAGAATGTTAGCAAACATATGCTCGAACCCGTTCATCGTGAACTGGAATCCGGTGCTCTCATCGTTGTCGTACGCCTCAACAACCGACTTGACCGAGCTTATCCAGTCATGAGGCGATGTCGCATCTTTGATCTGGCTGTTGTAATTCCCCTTTACAAGATTATCGATAAACGGCGAACGGTAATTGTCACCCTTTGCCGCAGAGATCAATCGCGAGAGTCCCAGTCCCATACTTGTCATCGTGGGCGAAGGATTGCCCGTGCCCATGATGATGGCGCCGTCAAGCTCTCCTCCATACATCGTGATGTATTCACGAAGAAGAAACGATCCCATCGAGTGGCCGAGGAGGAAGTAGGGTAGCTCCTGAAATTCCTCTTGTGTCATGACGGTTAGTTGATGCATATCCTCTACTAAAAGATTCTTATTCTGAAACGGTCCGAAGAATCCGTATTCCTCGTTGTCGGCCTTCGTCTTCCCGTGTCCCAGATGGTCATTTCCCACAACGACGAATCCGTTATCAGTCAGATATTCGGCAAAGTCATAATATCTGCTGATGCGCTCTGCCATACCGTGCGCGATCTGCACCACGCCGCGTGGGTCGCTCTTCGGCTCTGCCCGAAACGCATGAACGGTCGATTCAGGATTAACGCTGGGATACGTCAGATCAATCACGGGCAGCCTCCAATAAGAATTTCTGCGAGTCGATTACTTCACCGGTAGCAGGAAGATGGGCATAGGACCCGTCGGCTCTCAACTCCCACCTTCGCGTTTGCTCGTTTAACAACAAGTCTATGATACGACGAGTTTTCGCACGGAGCGCAGGATTGTCTATCGGTCCTGCAATTTCTACCCGTGTGTCCATATTGCGCGTCATGAAATCAGCACTGCTTAGATAAACGGATGGCCCGTCCCCTTCTCCGAACCAATAGATGCGGGAATGTTCCAAAAATCGCCCGATAATCGAGACGACCCGAATGTTTTCGCTGTATCCTTCGACTCCCGGACGAAGGCAGCAGATGCCACGGATAATCAGATCGATCGACACCCCGGCCTGAGATGCCCTGACCAGCGCGTCGATAAGCTCGTTGTCGGTCAATGAGTTGATTTTGACGATAATGCGCCCTTGCGCACCTTTCGCGATCTCATTCTCGATGGACGCGATGATGTTGCTCCTCATAGCCCGGGGACTGGCCCAAAGTTTGCGATACTCGGCATCCAGATAGTTGACACCGACATTGCGAAACACCTCTGCCGCGTCACGTCCGATCTCCTCATCAGCCGTAAGTAGTGACAGATCGGTATAGAGTCGCGCGGTCGTTTCATTGAAGTTGCCGGTTCCCACATGAGTGATGTAAGCAAGTTCTGTGCCCACCCGTCGAGTGATCAGACACAACTTCGAGTGGACCTTATACCCGTCGAGCCCATACGTTACCTTGCAACCGGCATCCATGAGTTTCTCGGACCAGTTGATGTTGTTCTCCTCATCGAATCGGGCGCGCAGCTCCATGAGCACGGAGACGTCTTTGCCATTTTCCGCAGCGCGAGAAAGGTAGTCGATCAGCTTACTTTTGCTTGACAGCCGATATATCGTGATGCGAATCGAGAGTACCGAAGGATCATCTGCCGCTTCTTTGATGAGATTGACGAAAAAGTCCATCGACTCATACGGATATGACAGGAGCACATCGTTTTGGCTCACATACTCGATACGACTCATGCCTTGGGGCAAAATCGGAGTATGAACCGGATCGAATGGCGCGAACAACATACGTGTGACCTTCTTTTCCGGTATCTGTCTGATAAGTCCTCCCAGATAGTTCAAATCAAGCGGAGTGTAGGAATAAAACACGTTCTCAGTCAAGATATCGAGCTGTTCAGTCAAGTGTGTCTCAAGCTCCTCGCCCATGGGTTTTGCGCACTCAACGCGAACAGGTGCCAACCGCTGACGTCGTTTGAGCAAACGCTTCATCCGATAACGGAAATCCTCATCGACATCGTATCCCTCTTCGGTGGGGTCGATATCGGCATTGCGCGTGACACAGATGACGTTATGTTCAAGCACTTCGAAATTGGGAAATATCTCCGGCAGGAATTCCGCGATGACACGGGATAGGCGCGTATACCGCACGGTTTCTCCACCCGCAGGCAAAAAGACCGTAAACGGTGTATCGTCAGGAAGCGGAATCAGTCCGAGCACTTTTTTCTTCTTGTGTCCCAGCCATGCAACCACGTATTGCTTCTTGTTAGGTAGGTGCGGGAACGGATGGTGCGCATCGACGACCTGCGGTGAGAGCACCGGTGCGATTGCGTTATCGTAGAACTTGCGGATGAATATGCGATCGGCATCGGTGTACTCATGTTGATTCAGGCAGTACACCCCTTGTAGGCGAAGCTCGGCCTCAACAACCTCATACGCCTCGTCACGCTTCTCATACAGAGGGCGTACCGCTCGGTATATATTTTCGAGCTGCTCATCAATTGTCCATCCCGTTTTCGAATCGATAAGCCGAGGGCGCATCACCTTGATATCAAGAAGTGCTCCGACCCGAACCATGAAGAACTCATCGAGGTTCGACCCGAATATCGAGATGTACCGCAAGCGCTCAAGAAGCGGGTTCTTCTCATCGAACGCCTCTTCGAGTACCCGCTCGTTGAATTTGAGCCATGAAAGCTCTCTGTTCTGCATATAGGGATAGCGAACTGAGCGAATCCGTTCTGCTTCCGCTCTGCGCTCGGCTTTGGATTGCGCCAATTCTTCGGGGCTGAGCTCTTCTTCAGCGATAGTCTCCCTGATCTCCTCATCGTTTTCCGCAATCAAAGCTTTGGCGACATCATGTCTCACAAGGTTATGGGATGCACCGTCAGGCATGGGATTTCGCCTGCTCAAGAAGGTGGATGAGATACCCTTCCCGCACTCCCCAGTTGCTCACCGCAATGGTTTGCGCACCCACAACATCCGCGACCGTGTGAAGGATAATCATGCCGGGAATCAACGTGTGGATTCTCTCCGGTGCGATTTTAGTCAGCTTGATGACGGACTCTTTGCCAGTTGGCGAGAATTCCTTGATAAGTTTCTTTATACGTTTCATTTCCATAACGCCGTTATCCGCATCTAGATTGTAATGCTTGCTGTAGAGTTTAAGCGCAGTTCGAACCGAGCCTCCGACGCCCGCAATAAGAGGAATCTGAGGAACCCCCTTCTTCCACCGGTTATGCATGTGTCCTTTGATGTTTTCTTCGATTACTTTGCGATTGTCCTTTGTGGGGATCAAATAATCGACATGGCGCATGAACTGATTGAGTGAACCGACAGGAAACGAGCACTCGTCAACGGTCTTCCCATGATCGCAAATGACCATTTCCGTACTGCCACCGCCGATATCGACGACCACGAAATTGTCTGCCTTCTTAACCTTATCCAGGCGCATACCCAAACGGACCGCCTGTGAATCATAGTGAGCTTCTTCGGTCCCGCTCAGCAAAATGATATTGAATCCCGTTGCTTTATCGATTGCTGCAATAGCTTCTTGGGTATTGTTCACATTGCGCAGGCTTGCCGTCGCAATGACATCGACAGGAGGATTGCTCAAGTTATTCAGAAGCGTTTTAAACTCCAAAAGCACATTGATCGCGTTCTTGATGCCCGCTTTGGTCAGATTATTGCACTCGTCTATGTGAGCCGCAAGACCCGCCATGGATTTCTTGGAGAAGAGCAGCTTGAACGTCTCGCCCTCAGTCTGATAAAACGACAAGCGCATCGTGTTCGAGCCGATATCGATAATACCCCGCATCGCATCTCCTCTCACCACATTCGTACCCTTTCATAGTAGCGAATCAAGAGGCAGTACGCTACTATTAGATAGGAGGCGCTGTTCCTTCCGGTAAGCGTCTGCGCTCTATGTAAAAAAGCGTTCATGCGCGCACTTTTAAGGAGGCGATGGGTATTATGGGAGCATCGGGCATTGAAAACATCCGCAACGTCGTATTGGTTGGACACGGCGGTGCGGGCAAGACCTCACTGGCAGAAGCTATGTTGTTCCTGAGCGGAGCAACGAATCGACTTGGGAGCGTCGATGCAGGCCAAAGCATTCTTGACTACGATGCCGAGGAAATCAAACGCAAGTACTCGATCAATCTCTCCCTCGCACCTATCACTTTTAAAGAAAGCACCATCAACGTCATCGATACTCCGGGTTACGCGGACTTTACTGGTGACGCGATTGCCGGTATGGAGGCAGCCGAGGTCGCACTTTTCGTCGTTGATGCGATCAGCGGCCCCCAGGTCATTACCGATCGTCTCTGGAAAGCAGCGAACGATATGGGAATACCTCGTGCGATCTTTATCAATCGTATGGATAAAGAACATGCGAGCTTCGAGGAGACGCTTGCGAAACTTCGTGCAAAATACGGCGAGAATATCGTTCCTGTACAGATTCCCATCGGAAAAGAAGCGAGCTTCAAGGGGGTGGTCGACGTCGTGCGCGGCAAGGCGTATCTGACCGATGACAAGGGTACCCATGACGCTGAGATTCCCGAGGAACTTCTCGCGGACACCGAGAGCGCATTCGACGCATTGGCTGACGTCACCGCTGAGGCTGACGATGAGCTCATGATGAAATACCTTGACGGCGAGAAGCTCACGAAAGAAGAGCTCGCAAGTCTGCTCAAGCCAGCATTGATGAAGAGGAAGCTCGTCCCTGTCTTTGTGGGAAGCGCTCAAAACCTGAGCGGTATCAGAAGTCTCATGCACGGCATCAAGAACTTCTTCCCCAATGCAAGCGAGCATGCACCTCTTGAGACCGATGAGGGCGAAAAGGTCGCGTTCGATGCGACGAAGCCTTTTTCCGGTCATGTCTTCAAGACGCTCTCCGATCCCTATGTGGGACGACTCAGTTTCGTGAAGGTCGTTACCGGTGAACTCAAGCCAGGTACGGAGATTATCAACACCCGTACCGGTGATAAAACACGTATTCCCAATATCTTCAAAGCTGTCGGAAAAGAGACCGAGCCGATCACGGGCTCTGCAGAAGCGGGCGACATCGTCGTTTTGTCAAAGCTGAACAATACACTCACCAACGACACGCTCACCGCGGGGGAGAAAGTCAGATTTGCTGATATCCCCATCCCCGCACCTCTCTACCCTGTCGCCTTGACCGCTAAGACCAAGGCCGATGAGGATAAGCTGGGTACAGCACTCAAGGGTATGATCGATGAGGATCCAACGCTCACCCTTACGCGCGATGAGGAGACCAAGCAAACGGTCGTGAGTGCCATGGGTGATACGGCTATCGATGTGTTGATGAATCGCCTCCGCGACAGATATCACGTTGAGACTGAACTCGTCGAACTGCGCATCCCTTATCGTGAGACTATCCGTAAGACCGCTGAGGCGCAAGGACGCCACAAGAAACAATCCGGCGGTAGTGGACAGTTCGCTGACTGCTGGTTGCGCCTTGAGCCCAACCCAGGCGAAGGATACGAGTTCATTGACGAGATCATCCAGGGACGTATCCCCCGCCAGTTCATCCCCGCGGTAGACAAAGGTGTCCAAGAAACAATGCTGAGCGGCGTATTGGCCGGCTATCCATTCCAGGATGTCAAGGTCGCAGTGTACGACGGAAGTTATCACAGTGTTGACAGTAACGAGATGGCATTTCGTACCGCAGCGCGCATCGGATTCAAGGCAGCGGCTGAAAAAGCAACGCCGGTCATCCTTGAGCCGATGGCATACCTTGAGATTCTTGTTCCCGATGACTACGCCGGAGCCGTTATGGGCGATATAAGCACTCTTCGCGGACGCGTCATGGGTATGGATGCACCTGAGGCTGGCATGCAGCTTATCAAGGCTGTCGCGCCGTATGCTGAGGTCGTTCATTACAGCCCGCATCTTCGCTCGATTAGTCACGGTACCGGTTCATACACCATCAAGCTTGAGGGGTACGAGCAGGTTCCCGGAGATCTTCAGAAGAAGATTATCGCTGATTACGAAGCCGCACGTGAGGCTGGCAATAAGTGACGCTCATGCATATCGCAACACCGAAAGAGGGCTACGCCCTCTTTCTTTTGGAATTATTTCTGTGCCAGAATGAGAGCAATGAGAGCTGATGCCCCAATCATGGCGGCAGTCTCGGTAATGAGGACCACTAGCGATTAGTTGGCGGTCTTAGTTTTTCTGGCCAAGACCAGTAGACTTGATCGAAAAAGAAGAGCCCCTTGCGGGGCTCTTCTTGAATACCTTAGAGTCATTGGCTCCTAATGATCTTCTATTGCATCTGGCTCTTCAATCCAAGCAAAGATCAATTTACTTGGAGAGAAGTTATAGATGTTGGCAAGGTATACATGGATAGCAGTAAAGAGAAGGATAACCCACATAATCCAATAGTGGAGAATGCGCATTGGCATCAAAACTCCGCCGCCACCAAATCCAAACAGTTCTGCCAACCAGTCAGTACCAACTTGGAAGAATGCCCACTGTGACGTTGGACCCCACAATGCAAAGCCGGTGTAGGCTGCTGCAAATGTCATGGGAAGAGTCGCCAGATAAGCGATTTTCTGCAGTGAAGCATACTTAGCGCTGATTGGATAATCCTTCTTGAAGAACAAGTAATACTTGATGGTTGGAATCATCTGATGCTTATTGGCCTCTTGCGGAAGCCAATTCTTGATGTCAAGATCTTGCTCACGAGTTCCCGGCATATTCGTCGTCTTAACGAAGAATGCTGCAACAATACGGAAAATAATGTTAATGAGCAGAACGAACATCCAGAAGAAGTGCGTACCACGAGCCAGTCCCATAAGTCCTGGAACGAATGGGAAGTGGATGTAAAAGCCCGAAAGGGTCAGGAAAAACATCGCAAGCGTGTTAATCCAGTGGGTGAGTACAAAGACCATTGGATGACCTTCGCGTACTGGTAAATGAGCCATTTACTTCACCCCCCATTTCCGTGCAAAAACGGTTCCTGTCTTGCCGGTTTCGCGTTCAATCACGTGAACGCCGCAGCCGACTCAAGGATCAAAGCTGCGCACAACGCGAAACC
>Ga0209737_10001177_pt1 | contig 19188 bp, 20 predicted proteins | sample TergutCu122P3_FD_187284 | JGI IMG/M metagenome (GOLD analysis project Ga0209737, IMG submission 187284) | Cubitermes ugandensis P3 segment gut microbial communities from Kakamega Forest, Kenya - Cu122 P3 (SPAdes) (version 2) | ecosystem: Host-associated > Arthropoda: Insects > Digestive system...
CGTTGAACAGCCAGCTCTTTGAACTCCACCGTGTATTCCTTCCTCGGTATTCTCATTGCATCTCTCCTTCCATGTCGTATAGATTAACCCACCACGACTTGGTGGACGAAATTTCGGGGGAAGTTCATGGCGCTTCGCTTATCCGGGCTACGCGCTGCGAAGGAACGATCCCCTCTCCCGCTTGCGGGAGAGGGGTGGGGGAGAGGGTGTAGGGGCGCGATTTATCGCGCCCTGTTTTATGGATTCTGCGACGCCGCTTCGCGTCGCGCAGAATGACGATTTTTTTCTTTGCGCGCTATGCGTTTCTTTGTGGTGAATGTTTTTTAGCAAACCCCCGCCCGCCTTCGGCGGGCACCCCCTTTGAAAAGGGGGCAAGGCGGGGGCTTTCTTTCTTCGCGGCTTCGCGCCTTCGCGTGAGAACATGTTTTTCTGATTCCTGATCCCTAATCCCTAATCCCTGATCCCTGATCCCCGCCCCCGGCACAAAGCTTTTAAACTGTTCTCCCTCAAGCGCCACCATTGCCGCGCCGAACAGTGACGATAGGCGCTCTGTGGTCAACATTTCCGCGGCGCTGCCGGTTTGCGCTTTTCCTTTTGTGCGATCATCGCCGAGCAGGATCACGTGGTCGGCGTAGCGCGTTGCCAGATGCAGTTCGTGCAGCACCATCACGACGGCGGCGCGATGTTGTCGGGCATGGGTGAGCACGGTGTCGAGGGCTTCGATTTGTTGCGCCGGGTCGAGGTGGCTGGCCGGTTCGTCGAGCAGGTACAGCGACGGCGCTTGCGCCAGCATCGCGGCCAGCGCGACGCGCTGTCGTTCTCCGGCGGACAGGGTGCGCACGTCGCGTGTTGCCAGAGCGTCCAATTTCAAACTTTTCAATGCTTTTTCTGCGGCGGCCAGGTCGGCCGCGCCTTCCCACTGCCAGGCGGCCAGGTGCGGATGCCGCCCGGCCAGCACGGCGTCGAAGACGGTGGCGCTGAATACGTCGTTTTGTTGCGAGGCGAGGAAGGCGCGGTGGCGGGCGCGTTCAAGCGCGTTCAACGTGGGCAACGACGCACCATGCCATTCGATGCGGCCTTGCGCGGGGGGAAGCAATCCCGCCAGGGTCAGCAGCAAGGTGCTTTTTCCCGCGCCGTTCGGCCCGATGATGACCCAGCAGTCGTTCGGTTGCGCGTCAAAGGACAAGGCTTCGCACAGCACGCGCGCGCCGCGTTTGATGGTGAGTTCGTGTGCGCGCAGTGTTGGTAAATGCGTGGGTAAGTTCGTTGGCCATTGAGATGAAGGCGAACATTTCCCCCTCTCCCCCAACCCCTCTCCCGCCAGGGGAGAGGGGGGCGGGTGGGAGGCCAACGGAGCAGACACGCCAGCATTGAAATCCGCCGCACTCATGCCCGCCTCAGCAAAAAGAGGAATACCGGCACGCCGATCAGCGCGGTCAATACGCCTGTCGGCAACGCCTGCGGCGCGACCAGTGTACGCGCGACGGTATCGGCCAGCACCAGGAACGCGCCGCCGCCGAGCGCGCAGGCGGGCAGCAGCACGCGCTGGTCGTTGCCCAGCAGCAGTCGCAATGCGTGCGGGACGATCAGGCCGACGAAGGGCAGGCAGCCCGCCGTGACCACGGACGCTGCCGTCGCCAGCGCCGCCAGTCCGTAAAGCCATGCCTGTGTGCGTTTGAGCGGTACGCCCAGCGCCTCGGCGTGGACGTTGCCGAACGCCAGTTGGTTCAGGTTTCGCGCTTGCGGCCAGATCAGCAGCAAGGTCGCCGCCAGCACCGCCCAGGCCGTCCAGGGCATCGCCGCGCCGGACAAATCGCCCATCAGCCAGGTCAACGCGCTGCGCAACTGTGCGTCGGGCGCAAGGCTTAGCAACAGCACGATCAGCGCCCCCCAACCCGCCGCGACGACGACGCCGGTCAACAACAGGCGCGGCACGGTTCCCGTCTCCCAGGAAACCTCGCTTCCGGAGCATTTGCCACGGGGACGCGCCCCGAACCACACCAGCAGCGCCGAAAACAACGCGCCCAGCACTGCCAGCGGCGTTTGCAGCCAGGGCATCACGATCAGCCAGGACAGCAGCGCTCCCACCGCCGCGCCGCCGGACACGCCCAGCACATACGGGTCGGCCAGCGGGTTGCGCAACAACAGTTGCATCATTGCACCGGCCAGTGCCAGCAGCCCGCCGCAGGCAAACGCCGCCAGCGCGCGCGGCAGTCGCAGGTCGCGGACGATGGTGATCGCCGTTGCCGCATCGTCATCGTTGCCGCCATGACCCTGTAGCCCCGCCCATAACGCCGAAAGCGTGATCTTGACGCTGCCGGTTAGCAAGGCCAGCAACAACATCGCCAGCGCCAACACCGCCATCACAGACAAAATCGCCCAGGCGCGTTGTCGGCGCTGGTGGAAGGGGGCGGTGGTGGTGGAATCAGGCATCAGAGGTCAGGGATCAGTAAAGAAAAGAATCTCGTTGATTTTATCGGGAATTGTTGCGATAAGCCTTGTTTTCTGGTTTTCGTCGTTGCGCCTGGCGCGGCGGACGCAGCTCTGACGAGCATGTCCAACGGCGGTTTTGAAGAGGATGGGCGGATGCTTTTGGGATTTAACGGGGCGCAGCAAGAAAACCACAGGCCACAGGCTTATCTCTCCGTAAAAAATAAAACAACGGCATGGGAAGGTGTTTACATTCTCTTGCGAGTGTTTTAGTCTTTCATTCAACAACACCCGCCACGCCTCTTAACAATGCGCACCCCGGCGGGTTTCTTTTTACGGGGTTCCGATGGAATACAGTAAACCGCCACTTCCCATTGACGATCAGCTTGCTTTGCTAAAACAAAGAGGGATGCTGTTCAACGATGAGAGCGTAGCACGCAACACGCTTGAACACATCAACTATTATCGTTTGCGTGCGTATTGGCTGCCTTTTGAAATACCGTCAGGCGACACGTTTGATCGGAATCACCGCTTTAAAGAGGGCACTTGTTTTGAACATGTTCTGGCGTATTACACGTTCGACCAACGCTTGAAACTTCTTCTGATAGACGCGATAGAGCGTATCGAAATTTCTTTGCGCACCCGTTTCTCTCTGGAGCTTGGCCTGAAATACGGAAGCCACGCGCACGCGGAAAGCGCCTTGTTCAAAAAAGCAGAGGTTCATTCAAGATGCCTTGAATCTTTGGAAGAGGAGATGGGTAGAAGCAAAGAGGTTTTCATAAAGCATTATATTGAAACGTATGATCGTCCGCGCTTCCCTCCTGTTTGGGTGTCTTGCGAAATCATGCCTTTGGGCATTCTTTCCAAATGGATCGATAACTTGAAAAAGCGGGAAGACAAGAAATTGATTGCGCGGATATATGGTTTTAACGAAGAGATCATTTGTTCTTTTCTGCACCATTTGTCCACGGTCAGGAACCTTTGCGCTCATCATGCGCGTGTGTGGGATCGACGTTTTACCATTCGTATGAAGATTCCCAGGCATTCTTCAACAGCCGGGTTCTTTGCTCGTCAGGAAAACGACAATCGCATATACAATACCTTGCTGATGTTGAAATTGATGCTTGATAAAATTTGCCCTGACTCAAGCTGGAAGGACAGGCTTCTTCAGTTGATTGACAGGATGCCGGAAAAAACGGCTTCTTCTATGGGGTTTCCTGATGGCTGGAGAAGCTTTTCTGTCTGGCGATAGAGCTTTTGCCATTCCTGTGGGAAGCAGGTGCTGGAGCATATCGGTCGGCTTATAATCCTTCCTTCAAGGACTATCACGATGAACAAGGCTTTTACCCGGGAAGATGCGGCGCTCGAGGACGATGACGAATTTTCGTCCGCGCCGGCGTTGCCCGCCAACGCGCCCAATTACATGACGCCCGCCGGTTTTGCCCGGCTGAAGGCTGAACTCGACCATTTGACCGGCGACGAGCGTCCGGCGCTGGTGGCGACGGTCGCTTGGGCGGCGGGCAACGGTGACCGTTCCGAGAACGGCGACTATATTTACGGCAAGAAGCGGCTGCGCGAAATCGACCGCCGCATTCGTTTTCTGGTCAAGCGTCTCGACAAGGCGGTGGTGGTCGATCCGCTCGAACGGCGCGACGACAGCGAGCGCATTTATTTCGGCGCGACGGTCGATATCGTCAATGATGGCGGCGAAGAACGCACGGTGACCATCGTCGGTGTTGACGAATTCGATCCGGCGCGCAACCATATCAGTTGGGTATCGCCGATGGCGACGGCGTTGTTACGTTCCCGCGTCGGCGACACGGTGACGTTGCGCACCCCCGCCGGGCTCGAAGAAATCACCATCGCCGATGTTCGTTACATGGACGTAAGCAGTCATTGACTACCCCGATGGGGACGCCTATAGTATCTTTATTCTGCGCGACATTTTTCCGACTTTGATGCTTTTGCCCAATTCGATTCATGGATACCGAACTTCGCATTCTCGAAAAAAAATTGCACACGCTCTTTGAGCACACCCGCGCATTGCGCATGGCGAACGAAGCCTTGCGCCGCGATCTTGTTCGTGCCCGTGAAGAAAATCAGGTTTTGGCGCGGCGTACGCAGGAGGCGAGCGCACGTCTTGAAGCGGTGTTGTCGCGTCTGCCGGAGGCATCGTCATGATTGCTTCTTCGGAACGAACACTGGCGCTCGACGTTCACATTCTGGGACGTGCTTACAAAGTCGCCTGCAAAGAGCGGGAACGCTCGGCGCTGCTCGAAGCCGTTTCGATGTTGAACGAGCGAATGGAGGCCATTCAGAGCAGTAACAAATCGATCAGCATCGAGCGGATCGCCGTCATTGCCGCGCTCAACATGGGCAACGAGTTGTTGCAAATGCGCACCGAACGCGATAATGCACGGAAAGAAGCGGCGTCCGTCCCTGACGACGTCGCGCAACTGCAACAACGGTTGCGTGAATTGCATTTGTCGATCGATAAAGTGCTGGGTGAACCTGAAAAGTTATTGTGACCTGTCGGCGATTTGTGCTATGGTAAAGGCAATGGCTTCTATCCCCTGCGGTGTTCGTAACGGTCAGTCATTCTTTGAACCAATGCATTATGCTAGGCTGTCGGTTTCGGAGGCTGGTGTTCGCTTCACTCGTGGAAGTGTCTAAAGGCCTCGTTAGGCGGCCACTCTTGAACCCAGGTTCAAGAAAATGACCGGACGACACAGGCGGGGGTCCCTTCATCGTCGGCTTTCACGCAATGAAAACCGACGGGTGTTTCCCGAAGGCGCATCGTGTGATGCGCCTTTCTTTGTTGTGTTCTGTTTGCGCATTATATTCCCCTCTCCCGCTTGCGGGAGAGGGTGACCCGAAGGGTCGGGAGAGGGAAAAATGAGAATAGAGAAGACGATAAAAAAATGGAAACCGTATTGATCTTCGCCGGGTTGTTGCTGTTGGGAGCGGTCGTCGGCTTTCTCGCCGGATTGCTCGGTATCGGCGGCGGTTTGTTGACCGTGCCTTTCATCACGATGCTTCTCGCGCAACACGCAACGTCCAGCGAGCAAATCGTTCACATGGCTGTTGCCACCTCGGCGTCCACCATCGTCTTCACGTCGCTCTCATCGCTTCGCGCGCATTACGCCCATCGCGCCATTCTGTGGCCGGTGTGCCGCACCATCGTTCCGGGTCTTTTGATCGGCGGTTTTTTTGGGGCGCAAGTCGCCAGCTTGTTGCCGATGGCGCCGCTGGCGTTGCTCTTCGCGTTGTTCACGGCGTTTTCCGCGACGCAAATGTTGCTGGGCAAAACACCGAAGGCGTCGCGTGAATTGCCCAAGCGTGCGGGATTGGTCGGCGTCGGTACGGGCATCGGCGTGATTTCCAGCTTGATCGGCGCAGGCGGCGGTTTTTTGTCGGTGCCGTATCTGGTATGGAACAACGTGCCGATTCGCAATGCGGTCGCCACGTCGGCAGCGATGGGTTTTCCCATTGCCGCCGCCAGCACCATCGGTTTCATCATCGCCGGTTGGGGCATCTCCGATCGTCCGGCGTACTCGTTCGGCTACGTCTATGTGCCGGCGTTGATCGCCATCGCCACGACCAGTATTTTCTTCGCACCGCTGGGCGCCCGCGCTGCGCACCGCTGGCCGGTCGCCACGATCCGCCGCTGCTTTGCGTTTCTGCTTTACAGCCTGGGCGGATACATGGTGTGGAAAGCGTTTTCTGGTTGAGGTCAGAGATCAGAGGTCAGCGGTCAGCGGTCAGAGGTCAGAGGTCAGAGGTCAGATTTCGTAGGGGCGGGTTTCAAACCCGCCCTTCTCATTGCACGCGAAGCCGCGAAGAAAAAAATCCCCTCTCCCCGTCATTCCCGCGAAAGCGGGAATCCAGTGCCAGACAGGGGTGGGGGAGAGGGGAATGTTTTCACAAGCATCTTGATGATGCGGTCGCCGATACCACAAAGGCTTGTATAAAACCATCAGAACAAAGCGCGTCATTTTCCTGCAATGCCATGTTTGCGTAACGCTTTCCGCATAACGCGCCTTATCCTGCAAGGAAGCAAACTGATATAATGCGGAACGCCCAGGATCATTCGCGGGCGCTTCATTCACTTTTCTGCTCCACCCGTTATCCATTGATCGAGGTTTTCGTTGAACGCTTCGCTTTTCGTTGCCCCTGCTATCACTGGAACAACACCGGTGATCGGTGCGCATCACATCAGCAACGGCTTGGCGCTGGCGCCGATGGCGGGTTTGACCGATAAACCGTTTCGCGCGTTGTGCCGACGCTGGGGCGCGGGTTACGCCGTCGCGGAAATGACCAGCGCGCAACCGCACCTGCGACGTTCTCAAAAATCACAGTGGCGCACCGATTACCGTGGTGAGTCGGCGCCTATCGCTGTGCAACTGCTCGGCAACGATCCTGCGCAAATGGCTGAAGCGGCGCGCCACAGCGTTGACAGCGGTGCGCACATCATCGACATCAACATGGGCTGTCCCGCCAAAAAGGTTTGCAACGCTTCTGCTGGATCGGCATTGCTGGCGGATGAAGCGCGGGTCGCGCATATTCTGAACGCTGTCGTTCGCGCCGTCGAGGTTCCCGTCACATTGAAATTCCGCACCGGCGTATCGCCGACGATGCGCAACGCCGTGCGTATTGCTCGCTTGGCCGAAGAGGCCGGGATTGCGATGCTGGCGTTGCATGGTCGCACCCGCGCCTGTGCGTTTAGCGGTTCCGCCGAATACGAAACCATTGCTGCCGTTAAACGCGCTGTTCGCATTCCGGTGTTGGCGAACGGCGACATTGATTCGCCGCACAAAGCGCGGCGCGTCTTGTGCGACACCGGCGCCGATGGCGTGATGATCGGGCGCGCCGCGCTGGGACAACCCTGGTTGTTCCGCGACATCGCGCATTTTGCCGCGCACGGTGTTTTGCCGTTGCCGCTGACGCTGGAAGAACGTCTCGCGGTGATCGATGCGCACTTCACTGCGCTTTACGAATTTTATGGCGAAGCGTCCGGCGTTCGTATCGCGCGCAAACATCTCGGTTATTATCTGCGGCACGTGTTGCGCGATTTCCCTTTTTTGAAAAACAACGAAGTAGAAAATCTGCGGCAACGCTTCAACATTGCCGAGTCTGCTGCCGCGCAGCGGGCGACGTTACACTGTTTTTTTGATGCGGTATCGCCGGTCGTTTCAGACGATACCGTTCCTTACCCCAAGGTGGCTTGACCATGAAAAAAAATCTCGCCAAAGCGGCACACCAGATCGACGAAAGCGTTATCGCTGCGCTCGAATGTTATTTTCACGCAATGGATGGAGAAATTCCCAACAACTTGTACGAAATGATCGTTGGCCGCGCCGAGCGCGCACTGATTACCACGGTGATCGAACGCGCACAGGGCAACCAGTGCAAAGCAGCCCAAATGCTGGGCGTGAGTCGTACCACGCTGCGCAATCGGCTGTCCGATTACAAACTGATGTGAGACACCATGTCCAAAGAAACGTTAACTCCTGAAAAAAATGCGCCGGTGCGTTGCGCCTTGTTGTCCGTGTCGGACAAAACCGGCATTGTCGAATTCGCCAAAGGATTGCACGCGCGCGGCGTGACTTTGTTGTCCACCGGCGGCACGGCGGCGGCGCTGACGCAAGCGGGCTTGCCCGTGGTCGAAGTCGGGCAACACACGGGCTTTCCCGAAATGCTGGATGGTCGCGTCAAAACGTTGCATCCGAAAATTCACGGCGGTATTCTGGCGCGGCGCGATCTTCCCGAGCACGTCAAGGCGCTCGCCGATCACGGCATCGCCACCATTGATCTTGTCGCCGTCAATCTTTATCCGTTCCGCGAAACCGTTGCCCGTGACGGGTGCACGCTCGACGACGCGATTGAAAACATCGACATCGGCGGGCCAAGCATGGTGCGCGCTGCCGCAAAAAACTGGAAGCACGTCGGTATCGTTGTCGAACCCGCCGATTATCCGGCGTTGCTTGCGGCGCTCGACGAACACGGCAACGCGCTGCCGGAAGCGTTGCGTTTCGATCTGGCGCGCAAAGCGTTCGCGCACACCGCCGCCTACGATGGCGCGATTGCCAACTGGCTGACCGCGCGCAACGAAAAAGGCGTTGCGGAAGATTTCCCGCAATCGTTTCATTATCGCGGCGTCTGTGTGCAGACCTTGCGTTACGGTGAAAACCCGCATCAGAAAGCCGCGTTCTACCGCGACGAAGCGCCGCCCGTCGGTTCGCTTTCCACCTTCACGCTGCTGCAAGGCAAAGCCTTGTCGTACAACAACCTTGCCGACAGTGATGCCGCCTGGGAATGCGTCAAAGCATTGCCCGCTTTCGCTTGCGTGATCGTCAAGCATGCCAATCCGTGCGGCGTTGCCGTTGCCGACAACGCGCTCAATGCTTACCGCAAAGCCTGGGCGACCGATCCGGTGTCGGCATTCGGTGGCATCATCGCGTTCAACGGCGTGGTCGATGAAGCGGCGGCTGCGGTGATCTGCGAACAATTTCTGGAAGTTCTGATTGCGCCCGCTTATACCGACGGCGCGCGAGCCGCGCTTGCCAAAAAACCGAACGTGCGCGTGCTGGAAATTGCGTTACCGAAAACGAACGGCGATCCCTCTGCTCTTGGGTCTATCCTCGACTTCAAACGAATCGGCGGCGGACTGCTGGTGCAAAGCGCCGACAACCGCACTGCCGCGCCTGACACTTGGCGCGTCGTCACCCGCAAAGCGCCGAGCGCCGATGAAATGCGCGACCTCGTGTTCGCCTGGAACGTCGCCAAATACGTCAAGTCGAACACCATCGTCTATGCCCGTCATCTGCAAACGATGGGTGTCGGCGCCGGTCAGATGAGCCGGATCGATTCGGCGCGAATCGCCGCGTTGAAAGCGCAGCAAGCCAATCTGACCTTGCAGGGTTCGGTCGCGGCGTCCGATGCGTTCTTCCCGTTCCGCGATGGCCTCGATGTCATCATCGACTACGGTGCGACGGCTGTGGTGCAACCCGGCGGCAGCATGCGCGATGAAGAAGTGATCGCCGCGGCCAACGAGCGCGACATCGCGATGGTCTTTACCGGCATGCGGCATTTCCGCCATTGATGCCGGAACGTTCACCGAGCCTGCGCCAACAATGGAAAAAACTTTTTGCTCTTTCGTATTGACGCTGGTCGTGACGTGCGGCGCCGTCCCGGCTTTCGCTGCTTTCGAATGCACTGACGTGGGCGAGTGGTTGGAAAAACCTTGCCGTCGTCTGGCGAACACGTATCGGGACGGCAACAATGAAATGTTTTTGTCCGGTTATTCCTGGCATCTGCCGATGACGTACACCAAAGAAAAGCGCAAAGAGTTAAACGAAAACGCCTTCGGCTTCGGCATGGGGCGCATCGTCGAAGACCCCGATGGTGATACGCACTCAGTGTTTTTTGTCGCGTTTCTCGATTCGCACAAAAACGTCCAATGGAATCTGGGGTACACCTGGTCAACCTACTGGGGGCGTCGGGATCTGCCTCAATTCGGACTGGGTTACGTCGCGGCGATCGTACAGCGCCCCGATATTTTTCACGGCATTCCTTTTCCTGCCGCGTTGCCGTTGGTGTCGCTTCGCTACAAAGAGGCCACACTGGTCACCACCTTCATTCCGACCGTCGGCGGCGGCGTCAACAACGGTAGTGTGTTGTACGTGTTTGGCCGTTACACTTTCAAATAAATAACTTTTTAAAAAATTTCAACATGAACCTTCTCATCATCGGTAACGGCGGCCGTGAACATGCCTTCGCCTGGAAAGTGGCGCAATCGCCGCGCATCGCCAAAGTCTTTGTCGCACCCGGCAACGCCGGCACCGCGCGCGAAGAAGGCGTTATCAACGTCCCGATTGCGCCGACGCCGGATCGTTTTTCCGAGCTGATTGATTTCGTGCGACGGGAAAACATCGCGATGACCCTCGTCGGCCCGGAAGCGCCGCTCGCTGCCGGTATCGTCGATGCGTTCCGAAAAGCCGATCTGCGCATCTTCGGCCCGACGCAAGCCGCCGCGCAACTCGAAAGCTCAAAAGATTTCGCCAAGCGATTCATGCAGCGGCACGGGATTCCCACTGCGTCCTCGCAAACCTTCACCGATCCCGACGCTGCGTGCGCCTACGTCGAAACGCACGCGCTGCCGGTCGTGATCAAAGCCGACGGTCTGGCGGCAGGCAAAGGCGTCGTCGTGGCGTTGACACGCGAAGAAGCGTTGGCGACCGTCACCGACATGTTGAGCGGCCATGCGCTGGGCGATGCCGGTGCGCGTGTCGTGATCGAAACCTTTCTCGACGGCGAAGAAGCCAGCTTCATCGTGATGAGCGATGGCGTTCATGTATTGCCGCTGGCGTCGAGTCAGGATCACAAGCGTTTGCGCGACAACGACGAAGGCCCCAACACCGGCGGAATGGGCGCGTATTCCCCCGCGCCCGTCGTCTCGCCCGAACTGCACGCCCGCATCATGCGCGAAATCATCATGCCGACCATACAGGGCATGGCGGCGGAAGGTCACGTGTTCACCGGCTTTCTTTACGCTGGCGTGATGGTCAGTCCGCAAGGCGATCCGTATGTGATCGAATTCAACTGCCGGATGGGCGATCCTGAAACGCAGCCGATCATGATGCGCATGCGCACCGATTTCGTCGATCTCATCGAACACGGTATCGACGGCACGCTCGATGCCATCGAATGCGAATGGACGCGACACGCCGCGCTCGGCGTCGTCATCGCCGCGCCCGGTTATCCGCAAGCGCCGAAAACCGGCGCGCCGATCAAGGGACTCGATGCCGACAGCGGCAGCAACGGCGCCGTCAAAACATTTCATGCCGGTACGCGGCAGGAAGGCGACGCCGTTGTCACCGCCGGTGGTCGCGTACTGTGTGTGACCGCGCTCGGCGAGTCGATCAAACTCGCGCAACGCGCTGCTTATCACGTTGTTGACGCCGTGACCTTTGAAGGCAAACAGTGCCGCCGCGACATCGGCTATCGGGCGCTGGCGAGACAGGGATCAGATGTCAGGGATTAGAGCGTTTTCTGTTTAGTCGCGCACACTTTCGCGTTGTGTCGTTTTGTTCCCTCCCCTTCCATCCCTCTCCCCCTGCCCCTCTCCCGCGGAAAGCGGGAGAGGGGAGGCATTTCCCTCCTCTCTCCCATGTGGGAGAGAGGTCGGGAGAGAGGGTCGGGAGGGTTAGGGTGGGGATGGGGTTGTTTGCTGTGCACAATTAAACCAAAACCGCTCTAGGAATCAGAGGTCAGGTATCAGAAAAACCGTTTCTCCGCAAAGAACGCAAAGAAACGCATAGAGCGCAGAATTTTTCGTGGTTCCCCTTTGTTTTTCAGTTTGATGATTTATGGAGAGAATGGTGTCTGACGACAACGCATTGCGCGAAACCACCATCGACAGCGCCGTCGTGTTCGACGGCGTGCTGCTGCACGTGCGACGCGACACCGTGCGGCTGCCCAACGGCCACACGACCCTGCGCGAATACATTCGCCATCCGGGCGCGGCGACGATTGTGCCGGTGCTCGACGATGGACGCCTGTTGCTCGAACGGCAGTTCCGCTACCCGAACAAAACCGTGCTCATCGAATTTCCCGCCGGCAAATGCGATCCCGGCGAAACGCCGCTCGTTACCGCCCAACGCGAATTGCGCGAAGAAACCGGCTACGAAGCATCGCGCTGGCAGGCGCTCGGAAAAATCAATCCGCTGCCTGCGTACTCCGATGAAGTCATTCATCTGTTCGTCGCCGAAGGATTGACGTTGAACGAAAGCCGACACGACGCCGACGAATTTCTCGAACTCATCACGATGACACCCGCCGAAGTCGCCGCCGCCATCGAGCGCGGCGACATCACCGACGCCAAGACCGTGTGTGCGTTTTTTTTATGGCAACGCCCGAAACAGCTGATTCATCCGTAGGGGCGCGATTTATCGCGCCCAGTGCCATTGTATGAACCAACACAACCCCTCTACCAGCCGTCGGCGCCGTATCCGATTGCCTGGGTATGATTATTCACAGGAGGGCTTATATTTCGTGACCATTTGCACTAAAGAACGAAAATCGTTGTTTGGTAAGATCATTGGCGAAGAAATAAGATTGAATGCGTGTGGGCGAATCGCAGAAAATTGTTGGGCATCAATTCCATTCCATTTTGAAAACACTTTTTTGCATGAATTTATCGTTATGCCAAATCATATTCACGGCGTAATCGAAATCATCAATACCGTGGAGGCGCGATTTGTCGCGCTTGATAAAAATCTTGCGGGCGCGATGAATCGCGCCCCTACGGATGACACAAATGGCGGCAAGGGTGGTTTTTCCGAGGCGACGAACCCAATGTTGCATATGAATTTATCGCGGATCATTCGCTGGTACAAGGGGCGTACAACCTTTGAATGCAAAAGCGCTCAATTCATGTTCGCATGGCAGCGCAATTATTACGAACATGTTATACGGGGGGAACAGGATTATTTGCGCATCGCAGAATACATTCGCAGCAATCCTGTTATGTGGAAAAAAGACGTTTACTATCAAGCGGAATAAGAGCAGGGTTCCTGCGCTTTCGCTTTGAGCGCGATGAATCGCGCTGATCAAAACTCTGCGGGCGCGATGAATCGCGCCCCTACACCCGATCCGCTATAAAATACCGGCTTCCACCACCTTATCGGAGAACGCTGTGATCGCTCGCCATCTCATCATCGCCGGACGTGTCCAGGGCGTTTTTTTTCGGGGCAGTCTTGTTGCCGAAGCGCGTCAGCGCCCTCTTGTCGGTTGGGTGCGCAACCATGTTCGGGACGGCACGGTCGAAGCGTTCATACAAGGAGAAGAAGAAGAGGTCGAGGCGCTGGTGCAGTGGTGCCGTCGCGGGCCGCCGCCTGCCGACGTGACCGGCTTGACCGTCACCGACGTCGATCCCGATCTGGCGTTGCAGATATTCGAGAAACGCGGCAGCGTCTGATCTGCGTTGTCAATTCGTCTTATTCCATTTCCACTTCAAGCGATAAATGATCGAGGCGCCCCGTCATTCTGCGCGTAGTCACAGAATGACGGTGAGCATTATTGTTGCCGTCTTGAAGCGAAAATCGAATTACGCTCGCTGCCCGACAATCAACGGCGTCGACGTTCGTGCATCGGCGTTTTGCGCGCGTTGCATCAACGCATGGTCGATCAACACCAGCGCCAGCATCGCCTCGGCAATCGGCGCCGCCCGCAGTCCGACGCAGGGATCGTGCCGACCGGTCGTTCGCATCATCGTGGCTTCGCCTTGCGTCGTGATCGAACGGCGCGGCGTGGTCATCGAAGACGTCGGTTTCACCGCGATCTGCACAAGAATGTTCTGGCCGGTCGAAATGCCGCCGAGAATTCCGCCGGCGTGGTTCGACAAAAAACCGTCGGGCGTCATCTCATCCGCGTGTTCCGTTCCATGTTGAGACGCCGACGCAATGCCATCGCCGATTTCGACCGCCTTCACCGCATTGATTCCCATCATCGCATAAGCAATCTCGGCGTCGAGCCGGTCATACACCGGCTGTCCCAACCCGACTGGAACGTCCGTCGCCTCAACCCGCAACGACGCACCGCACGAATCGCCCGCCCGACGCAGTTCGTCGAGATACGCTTCCAGCGTCGGAACAGCATCAGCGTTGGCGACAAAAAACGGATTCTGTGCGACATGCGCCCAATCGACGAGCGGCACAGCATGTTTTCCAACCTGCGTCACGCAAGCGCGAATCATCGTTCCGTAACGCTCGAGCAACCACTTCCGGGCAATCGCGCCCGCCGCCACGCGCACCGCCGTCTCCCGCGCCGACGCGCGCCCGCCGCCGCGGTAATCGCGGAAACCGTATTTCTGCGTATAAGCGTAATCGGCGTGTCCGGGGCGGAACGTTTCGGCGACCTCGCGGTAATCCTGACTGCGCGCGTCCTGATTGCGAATCAGAAACCCGATCGGCGTGCCCGTCGTTTTGCCTTCAAACACCCCCGAAAGAATCTCCACCGTGTCCGGCTCGCGCCGCTGCGTGACATATTTCGATGTTCCCGGACGGCGGCGGTCAAGCTCCCGCTGCAAATCGGCCTCGCACAGCGCCAACCCCGGCGGACAGCCATCAACAACCCCGCCGATCGCCGGACCGTGCGATTCGCCGAACGAGGTGACGCAAAAAAGTTTCCCGAAAGTGTTGCCGGACATGGTGGGTCGATAAAGGAAGTAAAAAGTGCAGGGATAAGTCTAGCGCGTTTTGGGTAAAGTGGGTATGTTATTCATATAGGGCAGCCTACGAAGGCTTGCCGACCTTTGGAATACGGGAAACGCCCGCTCATTTCAATTTGTTTTTTTCTTTTACGGGAGGCAGGTAATTTTCCCCTGTTACAACCGATTTTCCGGTTTTTGACTCTAATTCGCTACGTGCATTTTTTGCTACGGCGCCTCCCTTTTTACTTGCCTTGGCGTTTTCGCTAAAACCTTTTGCTTGCGCGCTTTCAGCAATTTGTCGTGTCGAGAGCTCGGCTAAGGCGGTAAAAATCAGTTCTGCCTCACTCATGTGGTCGCGTAAATTTTGAGTTTTCAAGTTTTTTAATTCTTTATGCTCTTTTACCGTTAACCCCGTCCATTCCTGGTGAATGATATTTGTTAATGCCGCAAACTGTTGATTTTCTTTTACGTCAGCCTCTTTCCAGTAATCCGTTAATTTGTTACGGGTTTCCTGCCCGGTCATTCGTTGCTGAATCCATTTTTCGCTTCTTCCGAGCTTTAACCAGTTTTCGCGGGCGCGGTCAAGGCTTTGTGCCGGGTCAACGGTCTCTTTGATGCGCTCGTAACCAACTTTGGCTAACCATTGCTTGAACGGCTCTGCTTTCGGTGAAGGGATCGATTGAATGATGCGAAGCAAATGCTGCGCGTTGGCGCAGTCGGTCAAGTATTTTTTTCCATCAGAAGAAACCATTTTGAGTTGTCGACAATTTGTCGACAACTCAATTCCGTCTTCAAATGTTACGCGCTGCTTCATTTTGAACCAGTAATCGCGCGGGTTTGTGCTTTCGGTCAGAACCTCAACAACATCCACCACGGAGAAATACCATTCTTCCGATGCTTCGTCCCAATGCGTACGAACTTTTTGTCCGTCAAAAAGCTTTATTTCTGTATTTTGCGACATGATCTTAAAAGCGGCGGCAGGCCGCTTGCAAACCTGCGGGAAACCGCATGTTAGCTTGTTTTGGAGATGTTTTCAGCATTCACCGCGGGCAGCTCATGGGCATTCTAACGGCATGCGCCAGCCTACGGACTGGCCGCCGCCAATGTACAAAGACACGTCGCTCAAAGAGTTTCTTGAAAAGGCGAACGAATTTCGGAATTCAGCGAAGTGATGTTTCGGAGCTGCGGAGGAGATCGTTGCGTTTGGGTAGCAAGCGTAGCAAGCGTAGCCCGGATAAGCGAAGCGCCATCCGGGAATCAGGTATCAGAGGTCAGGAATCAGGTATCAGAAAAAAACCATTTCACCGCAAAGAACGCAAAGAAACGCATAGAGCGCAAAAAAACAAGCGTAGCCTGGACAAGCGAAGCGCCGTCCGGGAACCATACCCCGGCGCGAAGCGCCGCTGATTTTTCTCACGCGAAGCCGCGAAGCCGCGAAGAAGAAAAGCCCCCTTTCCAAAGGGGGTGCCCGCCGAAGGCGGGCGGGGGTTTGTTGAAAAAGATGAACCGCAAAGAGCGCAAAGAAAAAACAAGCCTCACGCGGAGACGCGGAGACGCGGTAAATAATTGCGTCATTCTGCGCGGCGCGAAGCGGCGTCGCAGAATCCAGAGAACCCCATCCCCATCCTAACCTTCCCCTTGAAGGGGAAGGAGTCTCGTTTCTCCGCGTCTCCGCGTGAGGTTATTCCCGGATGGCGCTTCGCTTATCCGGGCTACACGCTGCAAACCCCCGTCGGCTTCGCCGACACCCCCTTTGGAAAGGGGGCAAGTCGGGGGCTTTTCCTCTTCGCGCCTTCGCGTGAATAAAAAAAGCCGTCATTGCGAGCGAAGCGAAGCAATCCAGCGATTTTTCCGTCGCGCACATTTTCTGGATTGCTTCGCTTCGCTCGCAATGACGAGTTCCTCTTCGCGGCTTCGCGTGAGAATAAAAAGGGCGGGGTTGAAACCCGCCCTTTGCGATTGTTGGTGGATTGCGCCACTTCTTGGCTTATCCACCCTACGAGGTTTGATGCCTGCGCCGCGCCGCCAGCCCCACCAACATCAACACCAACAACACCAACCCCGCCGGCCCCATCACCGGAATGCTCGCCGTTGAGCCTCCCAGCATTTGAAACGCGGTCGCGGTGATCGTCCCGGACGCGGAAGCCGTTTGCGGTGTGCCGCCGCCTTTGTTGAGCGTCACCGTGAACGAGAACGCGCCGTTCGTGCCGCCGGGGTTGCCGGCGGTTCCGGCTGTCGCAAGCGTGAAGCCGCTGACCGTTATATCGCTCTCCGCGACGATGATCCCTGTCGCCGCCATACCGGAAAGCGCGTTGATTTGCGAAACGAGCCATGTTCTGACCGCCGCGTCGGTGTTCGCCGTCGCTTGCGCCACGGTGTAGGCGCCGCCCTCGATCAAGGCTTTCGCCGTCGTGATGTCGGCGTTGTCCTGTGTCGCATCGTAGGGCGTCGCGGTGATGTTGAGGGTCAGGGTAGCCGTGGTTTGCTGTGCGCCGCCGCCCTTGTTGAGATTTACCGTAAAGGTGTAGCTGCCATTCGTGCCTGCGAAGTTGCCGGGGGTTCCGGCAACCGCCGCGTTGAACGTGTTGTCCACCACCGTTGGGGTCACCCCGTTGAGCGACAGAGCGGCGATGATACCTTGAACATGCGTTTTTGCCTCCGCTTGGGTGTTCACGAACGCCTGCGCCACGGACGCTGGGAAAGCACCCTCGACCGTTGCTTTCGCCGCTGTGATATCGGCGTTGTCCTGTGTCGCATCGTAGATAAACGTCGCCTCGATCGTTTGGTTGCCGCTCACTGCCGGAATCACAAAGATGAATTGCCGGGAGTTCGTGACCGTTTGCCCGGTTACGGTGTCGATGGCATACCCCGCGTTTGCCGTCACGGTAAACACCTGATTGGCGCCCTGAACCACCAGCACTGCGCCGGAGGGAGCGATACTACCACCCACGCCTGCCGTAGCGGTTATGATGTGGATGTTTACGGTTGACGGAATCGGCGAGAGAGGTGTGCCCGCACCGCTACCTGGGCCGCCGGCGCCGATGGCCGCGCCGTCTCTGCCGCTGTTGCCCGTGCCGCCGATGGCGGATACTTCCCCATCCAGGGTGGCGGGTGTGCCGTCGGTGTACACCATCATGCCATTTTCTATGATGATGTTATTCGCGTTGCCCACCCCTCCGCCGCCGCCGCTGCTTCCGCCCGAGCCTATGCCTGCGCCGCCGCCGTGATCGGAACCGTTGCCGCCCGTAGCGTTTACCGTGGCGGTGCCCGCGATGGTAATACTGCCCGCTGCGGGCGAACTAGCAGAAGCACCGCCTCCGCCGGAGCCGATGCCTGCACCCGCGCCGTAGTCGCCTATCGAGATGTTGCCGCCTGTTGCCGTCACCTTGCCGCCGCTGATGACGATGTTGCCGCCTGCGCCATACCAGCCGCCGCCGATGCCCGCACCGCCTCTGCTGCCGTTTGCCCTTACCTCGCCGCCGCCGATGGTGATATTGCCGCCTGCGCCACCGCTGCCGCCGCCGATGCCAGCGCCGCCGTGGCCGCCGTTTGCCGTTACCTCGCCGCCGGTGATGGTGATGACGCCACCCGCGCCGCCCGCGCCGCCGCCGATGCCCGCGCCGGTTGAGCCGCCGGTGGCGCTGACCGTGCCGCTTTGGATGATGAGGGCACCATCAGTGGTGTTGATGGCTGCGCCGTTGCCGGATGTAGAGGACAAAAATGCACGATTTGTGACATTAAGTTCGTTGGCGCCGGAATTGCTGTCCATAATGATCAGCGTTACGCCGGCAGCGATTTTGATGCCGTTGGCGTCTTCACCTGTTAGATAGGGCAAATCAATCGTCAGGCTGAAGCCGTTGAGGTCGAGGGTGAGGTTACTTCCGATGACCACCCCTGCCTGATGAGCGCCAACGGTATATACCCCATCAATGTAAATATCGCCTGTCAGCGTGTAAATCCCGCCGCTTGCAGCGGCAGCCCGCAATCCTGCAAAGTCGCCGCTGTTTACCGCCAACGCAGGCAGCGTAAAGAACGGCAGCAGCGCAAAAGCGGCTGCGGTTATCAATCGGGAAAGAAAACGTCGGAGAGAAAAAAGCGGAGAAAAACGCGAAGGGGAAAGCGAAGAAAAAGGCGAAGAAAAATGACAGTTGCCATCAACATATGGGGGGGGGGGGCATATGTTGTTTGCGTGAGGGTGTGGGCGTGGTGGTGAACATAGCGGTTCCTTTCAAAAGGGGAGAAACGAAAATAATGGGGAATATCTTACAGGAGATCTGCAGGTTTTTGTGCGGGATTTTTTTAACCACGAAAGACACGAAAAATTTTTTCCCTCTCCCCTCGCTGGAGAGCGCGTAGCCCGGATAAGCGAAGCGCCATCCGGGAATCAGCGTGTAGCCTGGACAAGCCGCGAAGCGGCGCAGTCCGGGGAACAGGTATCAGAGCGTAGGGGCGCGATTTATCGCGCCCTGTTTGTTCTCACGCGGAGGCGCGGAGTACGCGGAGAAAAATGGAGCGCGGGCGTCCCGCCCGCCATTTTGCCTCACGCG
>Ga0209737_10001178_pt1 | contig 19175 bp, 20 predicted proteins | sample TergutCu122P3_FD_187284 | JGI IMG/M metagenome (GOLD analysis project Ga0209737, IMG submission 187284) | Cubitermes ugandensis P3 segment gut microbial communities from Kakamega Forest, Kenya - Cu122 P3 (SPAdes) (version 2) | ecosystem: Host-associated > Arthropoda: Insects > Digestive system...
GCATACAACCTGCTCAGAATCGCGAGATTAAGCTATTCGGCGGCCAAGCCATGAACCGGGGCGATGAAAAAACCCTTGCGGTGCCGCTTGCAGGTGACCTCGGCGATGCCAATAGGATCGAAAATCCTCTTCTCACAACGAACTCAGCCTGATGATCAAACAGAACACCACGACCGACGTGATATCGGCTGATTTTGCATCAGCCTGCTAACTAGAGTTTGAGCGCCTTATTAACCCATGCCCTTTGCCATTAACGGAAAATCCGATGGTTTGCGGATAGACTCAATCGAAAGATCGATGTCCAGCTCGGGCCAATAGAGGTGATCTTTGGTTGGGCGCTCTACGTGGGATACTTGACTGACAGTGGCCTTGCGAAACCACGGGAACTGGTCATACGTCAACAGCAGTTCCTCGCCCTCGTCCTCAATAAGCAGCCAGAGTCCGTTTGGGGAGATGTGTGTAACCTCAACTGCCAAAGTAGCGATTCCAGGCATCTTGAATCTCCTCCAGATGTTTCTCCACGAGAGCATGAGCTTCGCGAAGCTGACGCTCTGACAGGCCGACAGATGTTGCCAGAGTCACGGTGGGCGCAAGCCAAAACTTCGCCTCTCCTTTGGGGTGAGCCACGTGGACGTGAATCCGTAGCTCCTCGCGGGAAAAGAAGAACAGGCGAAAGGGACCTTCTTTCAGGATAGTAGGTACCATGGGGTTATTTTACCTGAATGCTGGGGCGACTGACGCCTACCCGCTCGCCGCAACGATCTCCAGTATCTCCGCCCCATAAGCTTCCAGCTTGTGCTCGCCGATCCCCGTGATCTGGCGTAGATCATCCAGCGTTGCCGGACGAATGATGGCGATGTCGCGCAGGGTGGCGTCGTGAAAGATGACATAGGCCGGTACGTTGCGCGCCTGTGCGGTTTCGGCGCGCCAGACGCGCAGGCGCTCGAAGAGCGTGGCAGGCACGCCGCCGGGAATGCTGCGCTCGCGCATGGCGCCCTTGCGCTGTCTTTTCGGCTTGTGGAGTTTTTCGGACGGCAGCCGGACGAGCAGGCCGGTTTCTCCTCGCAGCAATGGGCGTGCGGTATCGGTAAGCGCCAGCGCGTTATAGCGTTCGTGATCGACGCATACGAAATCATGCGCTACGAGTTGCCGGAAAACCATGCGCCAGCGCTTTTCGTCGAGATCGTTGCCGATGCCGAAAGTGCTCAGGCTGTCGTGGCCCTTTTCCCGTACCTTGTCCGTGAGTTCGCCGCGCAGCACGTCGATCAGATGGCCCGCTCCGTAGCGTTGGCCGGTGCGATACACGCAGGATAAAGCCTTGCGCGCCGCCTCCGTGGCGTCCCACGTCTGGGGCGGATCGACGCAATTGTCGCAATTGCCGCAGGGCGCGGCTTCTTCGCCGAAATAGGCGAGCAATTGCTGGCGGCGGCAGGCTGTGGTTTCCGCCAGCCCCACGAGCGCATCGAGCCGGTTGCGCGCGAGTCGCCGGTAAGTTTCGTAATCCATACCGGCCTCGCCTTCGCCCGAGTCGATCATCCGGCGCTGCTGGGCGACATCGGACGCGCTCCAGGCCATCCATGCCTGTGCCGGCAAGCCGTCGCGGCCCGCCCGGCCCGTTTCCTGATAGTAGCCCTCGATCGAGCGCGGCAGGTCGAGATGCGCTACGAAGCGTACGTCCGGCTTGTCGATGCCCATCCCGAACGCAATCGTTGCCACCATCACCAGGCCGTCTTCGCGCAGAAAGCGGCCCTGGTGCGCCGCCCGTATCTCGGTGGGCAATCCCGCGTGATAGGGCAGCGCCGCGATGCCGTGCTCCTGTAGCCACACGGCGGTTTCTTCCACCTTGCGCCTTGAGAGGCAATAGATGATTCCCGATGCGCGCGAAAACCGGGAATGAATCTCATCGCGAATGAAATGGAGCAACTGCCGACGCGGATCGGCTTTTTCGACGATCGTGTAATGAATGTTGGGGCGGTCGAAACTGGAAATGAAACATCGCGCCGCATCCAGATGCAGCCGCTGGATGATCTCGTCGCGGGTCGGGAGGTCGGCGGTGGCCGTGAGCGCAATGCGCGGAATGGCCGGATAGCGTTCCGGCAGGATCGACAATTGCAGGTATTCAGGCCGGAAATCGTGCCCCCATTGGGAGACGCAGTGCGCCTCGTCGATGGCAAACAGCGCAAGCCGTTCCGTGTCGCGCAGATGATCGAGCTGATCGAGAAACCGGGGCGTCATCAGGCGCTCGGGGGCGACATAAAGAAGATCGAGATTGCCCGCGCGTAGCGCCCGCTCGGTGGCTCTCGCCGACTCGAGATCGAGGCTGGAATTCAGATACTCGGCCGCCACGCCCGCTTCCCGGAGCGCGCTCACCTGATTGTGCATGAGCGCGATCAGGGGGGAAACCACGATCGCCGTTCCCGGCCGCATCAGGGCAGGAATCTGATAACACAGCGACTTTCCGCCCCCCGTGGGCATCAGCACCAGCGCGTCGCCTCCGGCGGCGACCTGTTCGATGATGGCCTGCTGGTCGCCGCGAAAAGCGTTATAGCCGAAAACGCGCGCGAGAATATCGTGAGCGTCGCGGCTCATCCGTGGCAGGCAGACGTTTTGCGGATACGTTCGACGAGCGCCGTGGTGGAACGCTCGACCTCGAACGGGATCGAATGCACTTTGCCGCCCCAGGCGCGCACTTCGATTGCGCCGACGATGGCGTCCACGGCCCAATCCCCTCCCTTGGCCAATACATCGGGACGGCACTCGATGATCCGGGCGAGCGGCGTCTCTTCCTCGAACCAGGTCACGAGATCGACGCTTTCCAGCGCCGCGATCACCGAGATGCGGTCTTCCAGCGGATTAAGCGGCCGATCCATGCCCTTGGCAAGCCTTCTCACCGACTCGTCGGTATTGAGCGCCACCACAAGCGAGGCGCCCAGCGCGCGTGCGCGGGCGAGATAGGTCACATGCCCGCGATGGAGAATATCGAAGCAGCCGTTTGTAAACACCAACGGGCGCGGCAACTCTGCCACACGGGAGGCAAATTCCTGCGGCGGGCAGAGTTTGGCTTCGTACAACGGGCGTTTGTATGACATATGGATGATGGGGGTAAAGGGGAAAAGAGGCGCAGAAACCAGGGGGGATGTAGCGCACATTGTAAGGCAAAGCCTTCATGTGAGCGATGGCGCGCCGAATCCGTGATTACTTTGGTATTGTTTTATTTCACATGGGGTTGCGTGGCTCTGTTCCGGTACCCGGCTTCGAGAAGCTGCTAGAATTCGTCCCCTTTTACCGCAATAACGCCAGGAGCGTTTTCATGCCTATCGAACGTACCCTTTCCATCATCAAGCCCGATGCCGTTGCCAAGAACGTCATCGGTAAAATCTACCAGCGTTTTGAAGATGCCGGGCTCAAGGTCATCGCAGCCCGCATGGCGCACCTCTCGGAGCGGGAAGCGGGCGAGTTTTACGCCGTGCATCGCGAGCGTCCGTTTTTCAAGGATCTGGTCACATTCATGGCCTCCGGCCCGGTCATGGTGCAGGTGCTCGAAGGCGAAAACGCCATTGCCAAAAATCGCGACCTGATGGGTGCAACCGACCCGAAAAAGGCTGCGCCCGGCACCATTCGCGCCGATTTTGCCGATTCCATCGACGCCAACGCCGCGCACGGTTCCGATGCCCCGGAAACGGCGGCAGTGGAAATTGCGTTCTTCTTTCCCGGCATTGCCATTCATAGCCGCTGAGGTTCGGAGACAGTCCGCCCGCCGTGCATAACCTGCTCGATTACGATCTCGACGCGTTGCTCGCCTGGTTCGCCGAACTGGGAGAGAAGCCCTTTCGCGCCCGTCAGGTGATGCGCTGGATGCATCGCGAGGGCTGCGATGATTTCGATGCGATGACCGATGTCGCCAAGTCGTTGCGGGCCAGACTCAAGGAACAGGCAGAGATTCGCGCGCCTGCGCTGCTGCGGGATTCCTTGTCCGATGACGGCACGCGCAAATGGCTGTTCGATGTCGGGGATGCCAACGCAGTAGAGACGGTTTTCATCCCCGAAGCGGGGCGCGGAACCCTGTGCGTGTCGTCGCAGGCAGGCTGTTCGCTCGATTGCGCTTTTTGCGCGACCGGCAAGCAGGGGTTCAGCCGGAATCTCTCCACCGGCGAGATCATCGGCCAGCTCTGGCTGGCGAACAGGCTGCTCGGCGCGGCAGGGGCCGACGACCGTGCCATCAGCAACGTCGTGCTGATGGGCATGGGGGAGCCGCTCGCCAACTTCGACAACGTCGTTGCCGCCTTGCGGGTGATGCTCGATGATCATGCCTATGGGTTGTCGCGCCGCAGGGTGACGGTATCGACCGCAGGCATCGTGCCCGCGATCGATCGGCTGCGCGAAGAATGCCCGGTGGCGCTGGCGGTGTCGCTGCACGCGCCCGACGATGCGTTGCGGGATCGATTGGTGCCGATCAACCGCAAGTATCCGTTGCGTGATCTGATGGCGGCCTGTCGCCGGTATCTCGAACGCGCGCCGCGCGACTTCGTGACGTTCGAGTACGTGATGCTCGACGGCATCAACGATAGCGACGCTCATGCACGCGCGCTGATCGATCTGACACGCGACGTGCCGTGCAAGTTCAACCTGATTCCGTTCAATCCGTTCCCGCGTTCCGGCCTCAAGCGTTCGCCCGCCGGGCGCGTCCGGCATTTCGCGGAGTTTCTGCTCGAATCCGGTATTATTGTAACGACGCGAAAAACGCGCGGTGACGATGTAGCCGCAGCCTGCGGGCAGCTTGCCGGGCAGGTGCGGGACAGAACGCGGCGCACCGGCGCGAGTCCGTTACAGACGATGGAGGAGGTCTTTCCGTGACACGCCCAACATTATTCCTGTGCTGGATCGTTCCCGTTCTCTTTCTGGGAGCTTGTGCGACGACGAATCCGGTCGATTCTTCGTTTGGCGCCGCGCCCGGTTACAGTGGCCCACACACGCGACCCCTGTCCGATTTGCCGCCCGCGAGCGAGGAAGAAGCGAATGCGCGCGTCCATATCGAACTCGGGCAGCAATACCTTTTCGGTCGCGGGCAAACGGATATTGCGCTGGATGCAGTCAGAAAGGCTCTGAAAATAAAGCCCGGCTATCCTCCGGCCTATCACCTGATGGGCTTGATCTACATGGAGCTCAAGCAAAATACCGAGGCTGACAATGCTTTCCGCCGTGCGCTCAGTGGCGCGCCCGGAGATCCGGACTTCAACAATAGCTATGGCTGGTTCCTGTGCACCCAGAAGCGCACCGCCGAAGCGATGTCCCGGTTTGCGACGGCGGCAGCCAATCCGTATTACCCTCACAAGGCGCGGCCTTATATCAATGCCGGCTTATGCCTGCTGGAAAACAACGAGCTTGACCGGGCCGAGGCCCAGTTTTCCAAGGCGCTGGAAGCCAACCCTTCCCGTAGCGAGGAAGAGCAGGCACTATACCGATTGGCGGAAGTCAGTTATCGTCGTGGAAATTACAGAAGCACCCATGACCTTCTCATCCGATATCATCAACGTTTCGATCCGGTCGCACGTTCGGTGTGGCTTGGTCTGCGCACGGCGCGGCGGCTTGGCGAGGCCCATTCCGAAGCGAGCTATGCAGAGCAGTTGCGTAGCCGCTTTGCCGATTCCCGTGAAAACACATTGATGATGCAAGGAAGATACGAGTGAATACCATGCAATCTCAATCTGTCCTGGACGACAGTCTCGAGCTCGAAACCATGCCTTTGCCCGAACCTGAACCGCTGCTGCCGCCGGCAGGAGAGATTCTCAGGAAGGCGCGCGAGGAGCGTGGAGAGACGTTGAGCGATATTGCCCGGACTCTCAAATTGTCGGCAAACCAGCTCGAAGCGCTCGAAAACGGGCGATACGATATTTTGCCGGGGCCGACTTTCGTGCGCGGGTTCCTGCGAAATTACGCGAATTATCTGGGCGTTCCTCCCGATCCGTTGCTCGCGGGCATCAGCGCCCGGACTCCCACTGCCGCCGATCTGGCTTCAATGATCAAACTGGACGGCAACGTGCAGCCTGCGGCCAGCCCGCGGCCTCAGAGCAAGGCGCTTCCGGTGGTGCTGATCATACTGGCGGTGGCGCTGGTGTTGGCAGGTCTGGCTTGGGCCGGCGTCCACTTTCGCTGGTTCAACGGCGTTCGGTTTGGGTCGCTGGCAACGGCTTCGGCGCATGAAAAGTCAGCCGCAGTGGTTCCGATACAGGAAAAACGGCCCGTCGTGGTTCCGGTGGTTGAAAAGCAGTCCGTCGTAGCGGTGGTGGCTGAAAAACAGCCCGTCGCGGCGGCTGAAGAACAGCCCGTAACGGCGGCTGGAAAAACTGTCCGGCTTGAACCGCAGATCATCAGGCTTGCACAGCCTGTGCCCGTCAACATCGCGCCAGAGTTGGAAAATGCTCCTCTGCTGGGCAGCGGTGAGCAAACGATTGCGCCGGATCAGGCTCAAGCCGGGCCGCCCCTGCCCGATGTGGCGACGCTACGGGTGTTGTTCAGCGCCAGTACTCTTGCCCAGGTGCGCGACAACAGCGGAAAACTCATTTTCACCCGCACCGGAACCAAGGGCAGTTCCAGCAGCATCAAGGGCAAGCCGCCTTTGACGGTCATGGTCAAGCAGGCGAACCATGTGAAGCTGGAGTTCAACGGCCAATCGGTCGATCTGAAGGGGCATACCAACAAGGATGGCATCGCCCGCCTGACCCTGCAATGACGACGTTTTCTCGCGCGGCTGCGCGTCGGCGCACCCGCCTCGTGCGTGTCGGTGGCGTGATGATCGGGTCGGACGCACCTGTCGTGGTGCAGTCGATGACCAATACCGATACGGCCAATCTTGCTGCGACCGTTGCGCAGGTCGCGGAACTGGCGCAGGCGGGTTCCGAACTGGTTCGGGTCACGGTCAACAATGAAGCGTCGGCCAGAGCCGTGCCGCATATCCGGGAACGTCTCGTTGCGCAGGGCGTCAATGTGGCGCTGGTGGGAGATTTTCATTACAACGGGCATACCCTGCTTGCCAGGGTTCCGGAATGCGCGGTGGCGCTGGACAAATTTCGCATCAATCCGGGCAATGTCGGCGCAGGCGCGCGCCGCGACAGTCAGTTTGCCGAACTCATCGAGCTGGCCTGCAAATACGACAAGCCGGTGCGCATCGGAGTGAATTGGGGCAGTCTCGATCAGGCGGTATTGGCCAAGGTCATGGATGAGAATGCCGCCCGCGCCACCCCCCTGCCCGCTGACGCGGTGATGCGCGAGGCGCTGGTGGTCTCTGCGCTGGAATCGGCGGCTCAGGCCGAGAGTCTGGGACTCGCCGGGGATCGCATCATCGTTTCGGCCAAGGTATCGAGCGTGCAGGATTTGATCGCGGTCTACCGCGAACTTGCCCGGCGTTGCGAATATCCGCTGCACCTGGGGCTGACCGAGGCCGGCATGGGCAGCAAGGGCATCGTCGCTTCGACCGCCGCGCTGGCCGTGCTGCTCCAGGAAGGCATCGGCGATACCATCCGTATCTCCCTCACGCCCGAGCCGGGCGGCAGTCGCACGCAGGAGGTCGTGGTCGCGCAGGAAATCCTGCAAACGATGGGTTTGCGCGCGTTCATGCCGATGGTGACGGCCTGCCCTGGGTGCGGGCGCACGACCAGCACGTTTTTTCAGGAACTGGCCGCCCAGGTTCAGCGCCATGTGCGCGACAGAATGCCGCAATGGCGCGCCGAGTATGACGGCGTGGAAAACATGACCCTGGCGGTCATGGGGTGCGTGGTCAATGGCCCCGGAGAGAGTCGCCATGCCAATGTCGGTATATCATTGCCCGGTTCGGGCGAAGCGCCCGCTGCGCCGGTGTTTGTAGATGGACAAAAAACGGTTACCCTGCGCGGCGACAACATTGCTGCCGAATTCATCTCCCTTATTGACGAATATGTGTCGAGTCATTACACCCGTAAATCCGCCTGAGCTCCATAACGACAGAACATGATCAAGACTTTGCAGGCCGTGCGCGGAATGAGCGACATTCTTCCCAACGAGGCCGAAATCTGGGAAAACTTCGAGGATATCGTCCGCGATTGGCTCAAGTGCTATGGCTATCGCCCGATCCGCATGCCCATCGTGGAGCCGGAGGCGCTTTTTCACCGTGCGATCGGCGAAGTGACCGACATCGTCGAAAAAGAAATGTATGCATTCGAGGATGCGCTGAATGGCGAAAGACTGGCCCTGCGTCCCGAAGGCACGGCAGGTTGCGTGCGTGCGGCGATCCAGCACAATCTGGTGGCTTCCGAGGGGCCGCAACGCCTCTATTACCTAGGGCAGATGTTTCGCCACGAGCGTCCGCAAAAAGGACGCTACCGTCAGTTTCATCAGATCGGCGTAGAGGCGCTTGGTTTCGCCGGGCCGGACATCGATGCCGAACTCATCATCATGTGCGCCCGCCTGTGGGAACAGCTCGGGCTTGCCGATCTGAAACTCGAACTCAATTCATTGGGTTCAGCTGAAGAGCGCGCCAGTCACCGCGCGGCGCTCATTGCCTATTTCGAGTCGAACCGGGACAAGCTGGACGAAGACGCCCAGCGCCGCCTGCATTCCAATCCGTTGCGCATTCTCGACACCAAGAATCCGGCCATGCAGGAACTCGTCGAGGCGGCCCCGAAGCTGGCCGACTATCTTGGCGAGGAATCGCGGGCGCATTTCGAGGCGGTGCAGACGTTGTTGAACGAAGCCGGGATTGTTTTCCGGGTCAACCATCGCCTCGTGCGCGGTCTCGATTACTATAACCGCACCGTGTTCGAGTGGGTGAGCGATCAGCTCGGCGCACAGGGCACCGTGTGCGCCGGTGGTCGTTACGACGGACTCGTGAGTCAGCTGGGCGGCAAACCGACGCCGGCGGCGGGCTTCGCCATGGGAGTGGAGCGGTTGCTCGCGCTTTGGCAGGAGAGCGGCGAGGTCGAATATGCGGTCGAGCGGCTGGCCCCGGACGTCTACGTGGTGCACCAGGGCGAGCGCGCGCAGCGGATGGCCTTCGGCGCGGCAGAAACCTTGCGCGACGTCGGGTTTGACGTGCTGCTGCATTGCGGCGGTGGAAGCTTCAAGTCGCAGATGAGAAAGGCCGATGCCAGCGGCGCGTCGCTGGCGGTGGTCATCGGCGAGGACGAGGCGACTGCGGGCGAGGTTGGAATCAAGCCGCTACGCAGCGGTGATGCGCAGAGCCGGGTTCCGTTCCAGGCGCTGGCGGAGGCGGTGGCGAACGCGCTGTACGGAAGCGAAACGTCACAAGATTTTGATGAGTCCTGGGGAGAGGACGAACAAGGAGTTGAACATGGCAGCATATGACCTCGAAGAACAGGAACAAATCGCCCAGCTCAAGGCTTGGTGGGCACAGTATGGCAACCTGGTAGTCACGATACTGGTGGTGCTGGCGCTTGGCTTTACCGGCTGGCAGGGGTGGAACAGGTACAGGCACAACGACGCTGCCGAGGCCAGCGCGCTGTATTTCGATCTGCAACAGGCGGCTGCGGCCGACGACGCGACACAGGTCAGCAAGATTGCCGGCGAGATGATCAGCAAGTATGGCAGCACGGTTCAGGCCCAATTGGGCGCGCTGCTGTCGGCTGGCGTGCAGTTCCAGAAAAACGACCTCGATAACGCGCGCCCCCATCTCGAATGGGCGGCGGACAAGGGCAAGGATGCCGTTTTGCGCGACATCGCGCGCCTGAGACTGGCGGCAGTGCTGATGCAACAGGGCGTGACCGATGAGGCGCTTGCCCGTTTGCAGCCTGTGCCGGAAGGCGCCCTGAAAGCCCGTTTCGAGGATTTGCGCGGCGATGCGCTTGCCAGCCAGGGCAGGACTGCCGAGGCGCGCGCTGCCTGGCAGGCTGCCTTTGGGGCGATTGACAATACTGACGCCAATCTGCGTAACGCGATCCGCATCAAACTCGAATCGCTGGAAGGCTGAACGATGAAACGTATTCCGTTGCGAGTATTTTTCCCGACCCTCGTCCTGGCATTGTTGACCGGATGCTCTTCCACGCCCGGCCCGGCTGAACTGGTCAAGTTCAATCCGTCCGCCAAGCTGCATGAGCTTTGGAATGTTTCGGTCGGCAGCGCGAAAAACTACGTATTTCAGCCCGCCGTGGTGGATGAAAGCGTTTATGCCGCAGGCGCCGGGGGCAATGTCGTCCGTATCGACGGCGGCAGGAAGAAATGGGCGGTCGATACAGGGACCAAACTCTCCGCAGGCGTGGGTAGCGACGGCAAGGTGGTCGTGGTGGTCAGCGACCGGGGGCAGGTGATTGCGCTGGATGCCGAAACCGGCAGTGAACGCTGGCGCGTGAGCGTTGGCGCGGAAATTCTGGCGCCTCCTGCCGTCGGCGGCGGAGTCGTGGTGCTGCGGGCTTCCGACCATCGCCTGCTCGGGCTCGAAGTCAAAAATGGGCAGCAGCGCTGGCTTCACCAGCGCAACATGCCGCCGCTGGCCCTGCGCAGCCATACCGGCGTACTCATCGTGGACGGTGAAGTTGCGCTTGCCGGTTTCCCCGGCGGCAAACTGGTTGCGGTGAGCCTCGAGCATGGCGGCAATCTTTGGGAACTCAGCGTATCCAGACCGCGCGGCGCAAACGAACTCGAACGGGTGTCCGACGTGGCCGGCGTTCCGGTGCTCGGTCGCAGCGAAGTCTGCGCAGTGACCTACCAGGGACGGGCGGCCTGCTTCGATTTCACGAATGGCAACACCTTGTGGACGCGCGATTTCTCGTCTTATGCCGGCATGGATCGGGACACCCGTTTCGCGGTGGTCGTCGACGAACGCGATTCCGTTCAGGCGCTCGACGTCTACAGCGGCATCACGGTATGGCGGCAGGACGGAATGCCCCGTCGCAGACTGACCCGCCCCCTGATCGTCGGCGATCACATCGTGCTTGGCGACGGAGAAGGTTACGTGCATGCGCTGGAGCGAGAGGAAGGCGTTTTTGCCGCCCGCGCCCGCGCCGACAGGAACGCAATTCTTGCCGACCCGCAACGATTGGGGCACGGGTTCGTTGTGCAGTCGGTGGGCGGTGATGTCGTGGCGTATGAACTGCGGCGCTAAACTCCGGCAATTTTCCGGAACAGCCTGGAATCTGAACTCTCTGTGAAACCCACCATCGTGCTGGTTGGCCGACCCAATGTCGGCAAATCGACCCTGTTCAATCGACTGACCCGCAGCCGCGATGCGCTCGTGGCCGATCTGCCGGGCCTGACGCGCGACCGCCACTACGGCGTTGGCCGGATGGGCGAACGTGATTATCTGGTCGTCGACACCGCCGGTTTCGATCCTGTGGCAAAGGATGGCGTCATGCTGGAGATGGCGCGGCAGGCCGAGCTGGCCATCGCTGAAGCCGACGCGCTGCTCTTTCTCGTCGACGGCCGCGCCGGGCGCACGCCTCACGACGAACAGATCGCCGAGTATCTGCGCCGCGCAAACCGTCCTGTCCATCTCGTCGTCAACAAGGCCGAAGGGCTGGATCGGACGCTGGCAGGCACCGATTTTCACGCTCTGGGACTGGGCGAACCCTTGGCGGTTTCGGCAGCGCATGGCGAAGGCGTGCGCGAGCTTATCGACATCGTGCTGGCGCCTTTCGGCCAGCGCGAAGAAGAAGAGGAAGAAACCGGGGAGAACGGCCCGAAGGTGGCGATCGTGGGCCGTCCCAACGCCGGCAAGTCGACCCTGGTCAATGCCTTGCTCGGTGAAGATCGGGTCATTGCCTTCGATGCGCCCGGCACGACCCGCGATGCCATTGCAATTCCATTCGAGCGCGGCGGGCGCAAATACACGCTGATCGACACCGCTGGCTTGCGCCGTCGGGGCAAGGTGTTCGAAACCGTCGAAAAGTTTTCCGTCATCAAGACCCTGCAAGCCATCGAAGGCGCCAATGTCGTCGTGCTCGTGCTCGATGCCGCCCAGGATATTTCGGATCAGGACGCGCGCATTGCCGGATTCGTATTGGAGACCGGGCGGGCGCTGGTGGTGGCGGTCAACAAGTGGGACGCGGTTGACGAATACCGCCGCGAACGCCTCAAGGAAGACATGGCGCGCAAACTGGCCTTTTTGTCGTTTGCCCGGTTTCATTACATTTCCGCGCTCAAGGCCAACGGACTTGGCGCGCTCCTGAAATCGGTGGATGCCGCCTATGGCGCCGCGATGTCCAAACTCTCCACGCCCAGGCTCACCCGCGCCCTGCAAACGGCGCTGGCCCGGCAAGCGCCGCCGCGCGCCGGGGGCGCGCGCCCGAAACTGCGTTACGCGCACCAGGGCGGCATGAATCCTCCAGTCATCGTGATTCACGGCACTTCGCTGGAAAGTGTGCCGGACACCTACATACGTTACCTGGAGCGCGTATTCATGGAAACCTTCAAGCTGCAAGGCACGCCATTGCGTATCCAATTCCGCACTGCGCACAATCCTTATGCGAATAAATCATGATTCTTGATTTTTGCTACTGTACACACCGGGCAGTTTTCATGCACACTCACACGTCGCGGTAAAATACCGCCGCGAAAATGTCATAAACACAAAAATTGAGGTTCCGCGATGAGTACCAATAAGGGCCAGCTGTTACAAGACCCATTCCTGAACACGCTCCGACGGGAGCATGTTTCCGTTTCCATTTACCTTGTCAACGGCATCAAGTTGCAAGGGCAGATCGAGTCCTTCGACCAGTACGTCGTGCTGCTCAAGAACACCGTGACGCAGATGGTCTACAAACATGCCATTTCGACCATCGTGCCAAGTCGGCCAGTTTCGATCCAGCAACAGGACGACGACGGGGGCGGCAGCTGAACGCCATCCGCCTTTACCAGTACCATGTTTGAACGCCCCGCCAGCGGCGAACGTGCCGTTGTGGTTCAACTCGATCTTGGTCAGGGCGGACTCGATGAACGCTTGAGCGAGCTCAAGCTGTTGGCCTCCAGCGCGGGGGCCACGGTTGAGGCCGTAGTGAAGGGGCGTCGCGCTGCGCCCGATCCTGCGCTGTTTGCCGGACGAGGCAAGGTCGAGGAAATCGGCGAAGCCCTGGCCGCACATGATGCCGATCTAGTGATCTTCAATCATGCCCTGTCGCCCGTCCAGCAGCGCAATCTCGAAAGAGCCCTCGAGCACCGGGTCATCGACCGCACAGCGCTGATTCTGGACATTTTCGCCCTGCGGGCGAAAAGCCATGAAGGCAAATTACAGGTGGAACTGGCGCAGTTGAGCCATCTGGCGACCCGGCTGGTGCGAGGATGGACTCACCTCGAACGGCAACAGGGCGGTATCGGCCAGCGCGGCCCCGGCGAAACACAGCTCGAAACCGACCGGCGGCTGCTCGGTGATCGGGTGAGGCAGCTCAAATCAAAGCTTGCCAAGCTTGAGAAGCAGCGCCGCACCCGGCGACGCACGCGCGAGCGCCGCGACGTGTTTTCGGTGTCATTGGTCGGCTACACCAACGCAGGAAAATCCACCCTGTTCAATGCGCTCACCAAGGCGGGCGCCTATGCGGCCGATCAGCTCTTCGCCACGCTGGATACGACTTCGCGGCGGATGTTTGCCACCGGGGCAGAAAGCATCGTGCTCTCGGACACGGTCGGATTCATCCGCGATCTGCCTCATGCGCTGGTGGCGGCCTTTCATGCCACGCTCGAAGAAACCGCGCACGCCGACCTGCTGCTGCATGTCGTCGACTCGTCGAGCGAAGACCGCGATGCTCAGATCTGTGCAGTCGACACGGTGCTCGATGAGATCGGCGCGGCCAACGTGCCGAGGATCGAGGTCTGGAACAAGATCGACCTGACCCATGCCGCGCCCGCAGTTGTGCGGGGGGATTGTGATAGAATCAAACGTGTTTTTTTGAGTGCCCGCACGGGCGAAGGACTTCCTCTTTTGCGCGCCGTGCTTGGCGATGCCGCCGGGGCTTTCATAGCCGAACCTGGTAGCGGTTCCCATTCGTCCGGTTTCGACGCGAGTCATTCCGATCCACGTCAATTCGGAGGCATTGCGCTTCCTTGTGATAAATGAAAACAGGCATTCTCATGTCACTCAATGACCCACGCTGGGGCAACCGTGGCAACGGTGAACGCGGCGGTAATCGCGGCAATGAACAGGGGCCGCCCGATCTCGAAGAGATCTGGCGGGACTTCAATCAGCGCCTGTCCGGCATCTTCGGGCGTCGCCGCGAAGGCGGGCCATCCGGCCCTGGAGGATCGGGCGGCTCCGGCCTGCCGTCCTTCAAGCAGTTTGGCGGCGGGCTCGGCCTGCTGGTGCTGCTGGTGCTTGTGGCCTGGCTCGGCAGCGGCTTCTACACCGTCGATACCAATGAGCGCGGCGTGGTGCTGCGCATGGGCAAATACAACACCGTCACCGAACCCGGTCTGAACTGGCGTCTGCCCTGGCCGATCGAGACGCACGAAATCGTCGACCTCACGGGGTTGCGCACGGTTTCGGTCGGTAGCGGAACCAACAACGTCCGCGCCCTGATGCTCACCGATGACCTGAACATCGTCTTCGTCCGTTTTGCCGTTCAGTACGTGCTCAAGGCGGAGCGCGACGAGGCCGACGGTCGCGAGCGGGGTCCCAGGGATTTCATTTTCGAGAACCGCAATCCCAACGAAGAATTCGTTCTGCATATTGCGGAAACCGCGATGCGCGAGATTGTCGGCACGAACCAGATGAACTTCGTGCTCTACGAGGGGCGGGAGCAGATTGCCGCATCGGCGCAAAAGCTCATCCAGGACATTCTGGATCGCTACAGATCCGGTATCCAGGTCAGCCGTGTGACGATGGAAGAAGTGCAGCCGCCCGAACAGGTGCAGGATGCCTTCATCGACGCGACCAAGGCCAAGCAGGATGAGGAGCGCCAAAAGAACGAAGGCGAGGCTTACGCCAACGACGTGATTCCCAAGGCCCAGGGGACGGCCTCCCGACTGCGCGCCGAAGCCGAGGCATACCGCGCCAGCGTGATTGCCAAGGCCGAAGGTGAAACCGCCCGGTTCAAACAGGTGCATTCCGAGTTCAAGCGCGCGCCGCAGGTGACGCGCGAGCGCATGTACCTCGACACCGTGCAGCAGGTCTTGTCCAGCACCAGCAAGGTCATGATCGACAACAAGGGCGGCAACAACCTTCTGTACCTGCCGCTCGACAAGCTCTTCCAGCCGGGCAGAGGCGCTGCCGCCGCTTCGGGCGTGACGCAGCCTGAATCCGTGCAGTCGATTTTGCCGCCTGTGCCTTCTTCACAAGGCAACCCGCGTGATCGGGATTTCATGCGCGACCGTAACCGGGGAGACCGTGGATAATGGGTAACAGACTGACCATGTTTGTCGGCACGCTGTCTCTGCTGCTGCTGGCGTTTGCCTCGATGTCGCTGTTCGTCGTCGACCAGCGCGAGTACGCGATTGTTTTCCAGCTGGGCGAAGTCAAGGACGTCATCAAGGAACCGGGGCTGAAATTCAAGCTGCCGCTGATCCAGAACGTGCGCCGCTTCGACCGGCGCATCCTGACGATGGACACATCGAGGTCGGAAGAGCGTTTTCTGACCTCCGAAAAACAGAACGTCATCGTCGATTACTTCGTCAAATGGCGGATCGTCGATCCGGAGCTTTACTACAAGGCCGTGTCGGGCGTCGAGTCGCGCGCCGAAAACCGTCTCAATCAGGCGATCAATGCCGGTTTGCGTGAAGAGTTCGGGAAAAGCACCGTGCATGAAGTCATCTCCAGCAAACGCGACATCATCATGCGGCAGATGAGCGAGCGCGCCAACCGGGACGCAAATACCATCGGGGTGGAAATCGTCGATGTGCGTCTGAAGCGCGTCGAATACCCGTCCGAGGTTTCCACCAACGTCTATTCGAGAATGGAAGCGGAAAGAAAGCGCGTTGCCAACGAGCTTCGCTCCCAGGGCGCGGCGGAAAAGGAAAGAATCAGCGCCGATGCCGATCGTCAGCGCGACATCATCGTTGCTCAGGCCGCCCGTGAAGCCTTTCAGATCAAGGGTGAGGGCGACGCCAGGGCTGCTGCGATTTACGCCGAGGCTTACAATGCCGATCCGGAGTTCTACTCGTTCTACCGCAGTCTGGAAGCATACCGCGCCTCCTTTGCAGGCAAGGATGACCTCATCGTGGTTGCGCCGGACTCGGATTTCTTCAAGTACCTGAAAACACCCCAGGGCAGACGCTAAGGTCGATTCCGATGGGCAACACGCTGCTCACCGCCATCGCCCTGGTGCTGATTCTCGAAGGGAGTGTTCCCCTGCTCGCGCCCGCGCGGTGGAAGGAGATTTTCCGCCATCTCACCACCCTGCGGGACGGGCAGATCCGTTATATCGGGCTGTCCGCCACGCTGGCGGGAGCGGCCCTGCTGGCTGTCACTGTAGGAACTTAAACGACCGATGCGCTGGGGTTTGCCCGATTTCATTCAGGATGTCCTGCCGGACGAAGCCGCACGGCTCGAAGAGCTGCGTCGGCGGCTGCTCGATGCCTTCCGCGCGCGCGGCTACCAGTTGGTGATTCCGCCGCTCATCGAATACCTCGACGCCCTCACGACCGGCGCGGGGCAGGACTTGAGGCTGCGCACCTACCAGTTGGTCGACCAGCTTTCCGGTCGCACGATGGGCGTGCGCGCCGACATGACGCCCCAGGTGACGCGCATCGGCTCGCACCTGCTCAATCGTGCGGGCGTCTCCAGGCTCTGCTACTGCGGCAGCGTGCTGCACACGCACCCCTCTTCCCTGACCGCGACGCGCGAACCCCTTCAACTCGGCGCAGAGCTCTACGGCCATGCCGGACTGGAAGCCGACATCGAAGTGCTTCGTCTGCTTGCCGAGGCGCTGCGGCTGGCGGATGTTCCCCTGATGCGCTTCGACCTCGGTCATGTCGGGCTTTTTCACGCGCTGGCCGACAGCGCCGGGCTGAACGAAGCTGCGCGCGGAGAAGCCTTCAGTCTGCTGCAAAACAAGGACGTTCCCGACCTGCGCGTACTGCTTGCCGACGTGGAAGACCGCGTTGCGCGGGAAGCCATTCTTGCCCTGCCCGAACTTTACGGCGGCGTGGAAATACTGGATGTGGCCGAGGCGCGCCTGCCCCGGATGGTTTGCGCCGCCCTCGATGAACTGCGTCGGCTTGCCTCCGAGCTGGCCGACCTGCCCCTCAGCTTCGATCTGGCCGACCTGCGCGGCTACCGCTATCACAGCGGTCTGACGTTTGCCGTCTACGGCGGCGGCGCACACACGGCGCTGGCAAAGGGGGGACGTTACGATTTTGTTGCCGAGAACTTTGGCCGCGCCCGCGCGGCGACCGGCTTCAGCCTCGACCTGCGGGAACTCGCGCGCTGCGCGCCCGTGCCCGCGTTGACCGGAGCCATTCTCGCTCCGCTGGAAAAGGACCCGGCGCTACAGGAAGAAATCACGAAATTGCGCAATGCGGGCGAAGCCGTCATCGACGCGCTGCCCGGCCACGAAGGTACATGGAAAGAAGCCGGTTGCGACCGGCAATTGATCAGGCAAGATAGTCGCTGGACGGTCGTTGCGCTTTGATTCCCACCCTGCCGGGCGCGGATTGAAGCATGGAGAGTGAGAATGTCTAAAAACGTAGTGGTTGTAGGAACCCAGTGGGGTGATGAAGGCAAGGGCAAGATCGTTGACTGGCTCACGGATCATGCGCAGGGCGTCGTGCGTTTCCAGGGCGGCCATAACGCCGGTCACACCCTCGTCGTGGGCAAGAACGAATACAAGCTCAATCTTGTACCTTCGGGCGTCGTGCGTGAAGGCGTGGCCTGCTTCATCGGCAACGGTGTCGTGCTGGACATTCACCACCTCCTGCACGAAATCCGCACGCTGGAAGCAGGCGGCATCGATGTGCGCAATCGCCTCAGAATCAGCCTCGGATGTCCGCTCATCCTCAGCTACCACGGCGCGCTCGACCGTGCGCGGGAAGCCGCCCGATCCGCCGGGGACAAAATCGGCACCACCGGCAAGGGCATCGGCCCCGCCTACGAAGACAAAGTGGCCCGCCGTGCGTTGCGCGTCTACGACCTCCTCGACAGCAAGCGTTTTGCGGACAAGCTCAGCGCCAACCTCGACTATCACAACTTCGTTCTCACCCGTTACCTGAACGCCGAACCTGTGGAATTTCAGGCCATCTTCGATCAGGCCATGCGTGACGGCGAAGAACTGCGGCCGCTCTTCACCGACGTATCCGCCGAAATCCATGCCCTCAACAAGAACGGCGGCTCTCTGCTCTTTGAAGGCGCGCAGGGCACCTTGCTCGACATCGACCACGGCACCTATCCCTTCGTCACCTCCAGCAACTGCGCCGCCGGGCAGGCCGCTGCCGGTTCCGGCATCGGGCCGGGCAGCCTCCATTACGTGCTGGGCATCACCAAGGCGTACTGCACCCGAGTGGGAGGCGGGCCGTTCCCCACCGAACTCGACATCGAAACCGTGGGCGCGCCCGGCGAACAGATGTCCACGCGCGGGCGCGAATTCGGCACCGTCACCGGGCGGAAACGCCGTTGCGGCTGGCTCGATCTGGCCGCGCTCAAGCGCTCCATCATCATCAACGGCGTCACGGGTCTGTGCATCACCAAGCTCGACGTGCTCGACGGCCTGACCGAACTCAAGCTCTGCGTCGGCTACATGCTAGACGGCCAGCGCATCGAACTCCTGCCTCTGGGCGCGGAAGAAGTCAGCCGCTGCGAACCGATCTTCGAGGCCCTGCCGGGCTGGAGCGACTCCACTGTGGGCGCGAAAAGCTGGAGCGCCCTGCCACTGGCAGCGCGCACGTACCTGCACCGCATCGAAGAACTCTGCGAAGTGCCCATCGACGTCATTTCCACCGGCCCGGAACGCGAAGAAACCATCTTGCGCAGACATCCGTTCGGGGTGTAGTTCCCCTCCGAGGAGGGGTGGCCCGAAGGGCCGGGGTGGTGCGGAGGTCAGCGAGTCCACAGGTGGTTCAGCCACGATGAATCCTGGGCAACCCCCTGTGGTTGCCCTTTCGTTCAATTAAAGACCGGATTATTAGGGCGGTTTCGGTTCAAATGCTTACATTTCTTACTGCTTGCCCCCATCCCAGCCTTCCCCCGCAAGCGGGGGAAGGAGTCTGATTCTCTACCCCGCTTGCAGGGAGAAAGAGACCGATTCCCTCCTCCGCTTGCGGGGGAGGGTTAG
>Ga0209737_10001179_pt1 | contig 19161 bp, 10 predicted proteins | sample TergutCu122P3_FD_187284 | JGI IMG/M metagenome (GOLD analysis project Ga0209737, IMG submission 187284) | Cubitermes ugandensis P3 segment gut microbial communities from Kakamega Forest, Kenya - Cu122 P3 (SPAdes) (version 2) | ecosystem: Host-associated > Arthropoda: Insects > Digestive system...
AATTGCCAGTTGACTAAAATTATTACCCGCAGTAACAATAGTTATAGTAACAGCCACCTCGTATTCACCAATAGTATAACCAACGTCTACAACAGAGTTAACATCCCATTTAATGTTAGTAACAAACACGTCCTCAACAACTTGTGTCCCATCAGATAACGCAAAAGTAAGAGTAACAGTCGTTTCACCATACCCACTATTACCAGAACCCTGCTTAACTAACGCAGAATACGTAACACTTAAACCTTCAATACTAACCTCACCAGGCGGAACAACAGGCGGCAAAACAGGAGGAACAACAGTATTCTCAGGAATCTTTAACAACTGACCCGGATGAATCAAATCACTTGTAAGCCCATTCAAAGCCTTAATAGCATCAACAGATACACCAAAATTCTTTGAAATAAGCCACAAACTATCACCCGACTTTACAACATAAACTATACCCTCAAAAATCGGCGTAGTAGTAGTTGTAGTGTATGTAGCAGTTACGCTTGAAATTGCCAGTTGACTAAAATTATTACCCGCAGTAACAATAGTTATAGTAACAGCCACCTCGTATTCACCAATAGTATAACCAACGTCTACAACAGAGTTAACATCCCATTTAATGTTAGTAACAAACACGTCCTCAACAACTTGTGTCCCATCAGATAACGCAAAAGTAAGAGTAACAGTCGTTTCACCATACCCACTATTACCAGAACCCTGCTTAACTAACGCAGAATACGTAACACTTAAACCTTCAATACTAACCTCACCAGGCGGAACAACAGGCGGCAAAACAGGAGGAACAACAGTATTCTCAGGAATCTTTAACAACTGACCCGGATGAATCAAATCACTTGTAAGCCCATTCAAAGCCTTAATAGCATCAACAGATACACCAAAATTCTTTGAAATAAGCCACAAACTTTCTCCATGTTGTACTGTGTGAACGGTTCCTGTCCAATTATTTATGCTGTTTCGATATATTTGTCCTGGTGTAGTTTCGCCTAAAAGTTCTGAAACAGTTACCAATGTGTAACCTTTTGAAATCAACTCAGGAATAGTCGTATCCATTGCATCTATTGTTGCTTCGATGGTATCGTGACAAAGAATAATTGCGCCATCATGGACATTATTTACAATTGTTTCGTGGATTTTAGCTGCATTTTGATTTTGCCAATCTAAAGTGCTAATTGACCAGAGTATTATTGCCAAATTCAATTCTTCTGCAGCAGTTATGATATTGTTATTTATTTCTCCAAATGGAGGGCGAAACATTTGAGGATAAACACCTAACTTGTCTTGGAGTTCATTATTGGTTTTTAGCAATTCCTGCTTGATCTCAACTACTGAGAGACTTGTAAGATCGCTATGACTCCATGTATGTCCAACAATTTCACAGTCTTGTAATAACGCTTTTTCCAACACTTGCTGGTTAGCACCAACTTTTGAGCCGGTAACAAAGAAAGTTGCTTTAGCGTTATTTTCACTTAATATATCCAATAATCTATTTGTGTATTCACTAGGTCCATCGTCAAACGTTAAAGCAATCATTTTGTTACTATTTATAGTCATATTACTAGATGTATCTGTTGCTTCTACCGGTGCAGTGCCACAAAAAGCAACTAACCCTAATAGTAACATACATATTAATGCGCCTACACCATGTTTTTTAATTTGTGTGTTTACCATTTCGCTGACACCTCCGTGCTAAGATTTAATTGTTTATTTAGTTTTTGCCAATCCCATTGATAGCAACTGTATCCCATTTTTTTAAAATCAACATTACACATTGATGTTTTTCACCATTTCTTATCCCATTTTTTTACTCTATTAACCTACACACATATTAATATATACCCTCATAGTTAAGTATTGTTTATGAATATAAAAAGTGCTACAAAAAAGCACAATTGTTTAAAATAAGAAATATTAAAAAACGGAAAGTATCTCTATGCGTGTATGTGTGATGGGATTAGGAAATATTGGATTACCAGTAATCCAACATATTTCAAAAATATACAAACAAACTGTAGGTTATGACATATCTCAAAAAGCAGTAGATTCTGCTATGAAAAATGGAGTTACTGCCTCCACCGAACTTGCTTACGCAGATGTCTACATAATTGCAGTTAACACTTGGTATCGTAATAGCCATACAGATATGAGTGCGATTGAAGATTGTGTACAAAAAGTTTCAAAACTTAACCCTAACGCACTCATATGTTTTGAATCAACTCTTGCTAAAGGTACCGTACGCAATCTTTCCAAAAAGTACAATTTATCCAACCTTGCTGTTTGCCCTCATAGATGGTGGAAGCAAGAAGAAGACAAATATGGCGTTGTTCAACTCAGAGTTTTAGGCGCACTTAATCAAGAAAGTCAAAAAAACGCTACTGCATTTTATAACACCCTTGGCGTACCTCTCCATATTGTCAGTTCATTGGAAATTGCTGAACTTTCGAAAATAGTTGAGAACTCTTACTACTATCTACGTATCGCTTACGCTGAAGAACTCAAACTACTTTGTGATGAAAATAATTTAGACTTTGAAGAGTTACGTGATGCTGTTAATACAAAGTGGAATGTTGATATGGCAGAGGTGCGTGATGGCATCGGTGGCGAGTGTCTCCCCAAAGATATCCAGTTTCTCATTAGCTCATATCCTCAAGCGACTTTATTGACTGGCGCGGTAACTGCAGACACTAACTATCGCACGAAATTATGCAACAAAAATCATCATCCATCAACCTTCAAAATTGAATCTGTTAAAGAAAAAACTAACAACACTATTTTTTAGATGAACTTAACTCATGCCCCACACTAAAAAAGCGATCTATTGTTATGTAGTTATCTATTTGATAGTGGCACTTTTGGGGTTAATGTACTTAACACGGTTAAGTATGTATGAGCTACATTGGGCGTATTTATTGATGATTATTTATGGTTTAATTGTGACTCCATTTTTAGTTTTCCGTTTAGTGGTCACTTATTTGTATAAACCTATACCTGACCAAGGTTATCGGCCAAAAGTAAGTGTTATTGTTCCAGTGTATAACGAAGAAGATGGGATAGTTGATACAATTGATTCAATTCTAGATTCAGATTACCCTAGAGACAAACTGGAGTTAGTCATCGTTGATGATAAAAGTAAAGATAAATCTCTAGAAGTTATTAACATGAAACGCCTTGAATGCGATTTTAAAGTGGTTGCACTTGATAAAAATATGGGTAAACGCCACGCAATGGCAGCTGGTCTTAAACAATGTACTGGAGAAATTTTGGTTTGTGTAGACAGTGATACAATTGTTAAGCGTGATGCTATAAAATTATTGGTGCAGCCTTTCATTGCTGAAGATGTTTACTGTATTTGTGGTAATGCTGCTGTTGTTAATGAATCTAATCCTGAAACTAGCACTATGTTGGCACGGTTTCAAAAAGTGTGGTATGCTGATTCTTTTAGAATACGTAAAGGTGTTGAAAGTCTTTTTAACATGGTTATTTGCTGTTCTGGAGTATTGTCGGCTTATCGTAGGGAAAAATTCGAGAAAGTTGTCGATGAATGGTTAAATGAAAAATTTCTTGGTCGAGAGGTGGTGTCAGGTGATGATCGGCAAATGACAAATTTAATGTTGAGGATGGGTGGTAAATCTGTGTTTCAGTCCACTGCCTTAGCTTATACAATTGCGCCGCATAAGCTCAAAAAATTTGTAGTTCAGCAAGTGCGGTGGGGTCGGAGTGGATTTCGTGGTATGTTGTTTGCATCTAAATTTTTCTATAAAAAAAAGGTAATGCAAAAAATTATGTTTTATTCAACTATGTTTGTGACGTTTTTTTCACCAATATCATTGTTTGTAAATACTGTTGGTTTAGCTTTGGCAAATCGATATGAATTAATTGGTATTTATTTTTTAGGGCTTTTGTTAGTTTCAACATTAACTGCGTTATCAGATAAATTGTTGGTGGATTATTTTACATTAAAAGATGTTGTGTACCGCGTTGCTTTCTTTGCAGTATCAATATTTCTTACCTTTGTTTACATGTATTCATGGATTACGCTTTGGAAAGGAAAAGCTTGGGGGACGCGTTAAGTGTCAAATGAAACAAATGTGGTTAGTCGAAAAAGTGTTATTGCTGTTGTGTTAATTGGTTTGCTCACAGTAATACTTTTAGTTTACAATTTTTCAGGGTATCAAACATTGATCCAGCAATTTTTTTCTGTGAAAACTATTATTATCAGTCTACTGACTGCCATAAGTACATTCAGTTGTCTGTATGGTCTTTGTTGATGTTGTAGTAATTTTAATTGTGTTGCTATGTGTTTAAGGTATCGTTTGAGATAATATCGTTTCCCCATTTTTTTATAATCATTAACTATTTTCTTGTGAAACTAATGGCGTAGTTTGGATTGTTAATGGTGTTTTAAGAATGTTTTTACTTTATGACTTAATCTAATCGGCAGTAGCTGTATTTTTGAAAAAGAGTTAATTACGCAGGAAGGCTGTTTTACTGCGATGTGTAAATAGAACATGTCTAATTGTTGCTATATAGCGGCATTAATTTACAATACAGTCTTTTGTAATAGGCGTTAATATATAACAGCGATCTTGTCTGTTTATGAAGGAGTTTTAATTGAAAGGAAAGCATGCGACTGCATTAATTAAAAAATGTGTTGTTCCGTTAATAATTTGTGTGCTAATATTGGATGTTGGGGTTATTTGTTATGTTAGACCTGTAAATGCTGTAGATGTGTCAAATACTTCCAGTGTAGGCGATATTGATTACAATATTTGGACGTTAAATATGCCAACTGGGAGTATACTTTCAAGTGGGGATTTGAAAAAACAATTTTATAATAGTTGGTGGTATCCTGGTGTAGGCGAGTTTGAAGGTTATACTATGTTCCAAACGCCACAAAAAGGAGCAGGAGAAAAAACTTTTGGCAGTCAATATACGCGTTGTGAATTACGTGAAATTATTCCTGGAAGTGGTGATCAAAGTGGGAGTTGGGGTACTAATGCGTGTTGGGGTAGGCTAGGTTATCATAAAATGGTAACAGAGGTAAAAGCTTTAGTTATTAATGATAATCCTCGTGGAGACTATGCAAGCAAAGGTTACACATGTATTGGACAGGTTTGGGGGTATTCAAATGGTCAACCAGCAATGTTTGAGTTATTTTATATGAATGCAAAACCAGGTGAGTCAACGTTTCGTATAAGGCATGCTCAAACAGATGGTATAATCACTTATACTTCTGCATCGTTGCATATTCCAATAGGTATTGGTTTTACAGTAACTTATGAATGTATTGCAGGTACGCTAAGAGTTTGGGTTGAGAGCCAAGAAGCTAATATTTCAAAAACAATAATATATGAAGACATGTTACCTAATCCTGACGGTAATTCTTACTATTTTAAGGTAGGTAACTATGATCAATCATCTGATGCGAAAGGTGACAAAACACCTGATCCAAAAGATGTGCATACTGTAATTGGTTTTAAGTCTATTAGCGTGGAGCATAATCCAATTAGAGGACGTTTAACGTATGCAAACGGAAGCTCTGTGAGTAACCAAGAAATTACGTACATGTTAAATGGTGGTGGAGCAAAAAACATTAAACTGTCTGTTAAAACGGATACAGATGGTTACTACTACATTCCAAACGTTCCCAGTAACGGAGGGGTAATAACTGCAAGTGTCTCCATTACGGTGCCAACAGTTTCAGGACATACATCAAATAAAGTAGGTACTATCAATGTTGCTGCTACGACTACTTCAAGCATTATGGGTGTGAGAAGCGGAAATTTCTACGACATTGTTTACACTCCTAATTTACAGATAGAAAAAACGCCTGTGCCAAATGTATTAATTGATTATAACACGGAAACTTTGTCTAAATTTTGCGCCATAGTAGCAGTTATTGTTTTGTTGCCTTTTTTGGTTATAGTAATGGTTATTCATAATCAATTAACCCAGTTGAAAGCATTGAAATAAACGTATGGTAGTTATCATTTCCATCATTAAACACTTCCAGTGAACGCTCAATGCTGTCAACTTAACAATAACGTTACACTAAATACGTTTTAAAAATAATAAAACTAGTCAACGCACCCGATTACAACAGAAAAGTAACATAATCTCACAAAAACCGCCTCACCACCAAAAACAGATAAATACTATCATATAAAACATAAACAAAATTAGCCTATAAGCGATAAAAACAGGTTTTAGCCATCAACTAAATTTTAGGTTGGCAGTTTGGCTGAACAGTTACGTTTTGTTTAGATTTAAGTGATAGTTGTTAGGTTGTTTTAGTGTTTAGTTTGTGTTTGTGTTTTTAGTCGTTTATTAGATATATGCCTGATTAACGCATACACAAATGTATATATTAATACACACATTTTTAATGTTTGCTATTTAATAGCATTTTTGTCAATCATCAGCAATTTATGTAAAGATTTAAATATATTGATTATACTCTACCTAGCGGGTTTGGCCGTGAGTTATGCAACATTTCGAAAAATTGACTTAAAGCAAAACGTTATGCTTAGTTTACTTGAAAGTGAAAAGAAAATAGCCGATCTTGAAAAAGAAACACAAACAAGATCAACCACAATTCTACATACCTTAAAAGAACTAGAAGAAATGGAATTAACCACAAAAAATAGCGGCGTATACAAACTAACATCACTAGGAATTATTGAAGCACAAATCTGCAAAGGAAATCATCAAACCTTTAATGTGCTTAAAAAATACAAAGAATTCTGGTTAACCCACGATATAAGTACCATACCACCAAAGCTAATGAGGTCTCTTGGAGACATAGAAAACTCTGTTCTAATCAAACCTACAGATGTGGATCTACATAGAGTCCACGAAAATTCCATACAGCTTCTCCGGTCCGCAAAAACTATTTGGGGAATCTCACCAATATTTCATCCAGATTTCGCATTAGTATGTAAAGAAGTTCTCGATCATGGCGGTAAAGTCAATTTAATTGTTACCAGCAATGTTTTAGAGAAAATTCGAGAAACAGATAATGAAATGTTGGGTAAATGTTTTTCTGAAGGTAGCTTACGAGTATTTTTAAATGACGACATAAGAGTTGCTCTAACTTTAACCGAAGACAAGTTGTCTCTTGGATTATTTAGTTTATCAGGAAAATATGATTATGATAATGATCTAATATGTGGTGGGAAAGTAGGATATGAATGGGGAAAACAACTCTTTAACCACATATTAGATAAAAGTGTAAAAATATGTTAAGAAAAGCAGCAAATAATTTGACGGCATATTTAGAAAAAACGTCAGAATTTTTCACCATATTTTCATTATTTCCAGTATTAATCTCCATCTGCATAGTCTACTTGGGTGCCATTCTCTACGGAGTTAAAGTACCACCAATTATTCTGTTACTATCGCTTCTCACAACATTTGCAGTATATAATTTAAACAAAGTAACCGATCACACAGAAGACACCATAAACAAACCTAACAAAACCACAAAAAAACAATTATACTTCACCATCGCCGCAATATTATGCTACCTCAGCGTCTTTATAATAAGCATAATAGAAGGAACACAAGTATTTCTAATCTGCCTAATACCGCTAATCACAGGATTTATCTACAGCGTAAAAATCTCCAAATCAATACGCAGACTAAAAGAAATACTTTATATTAAAAGCATTACAATCGCATTCAGCTGGGCCTTTCCAGGAGCCCTCCTACCAGCACTCACAGGCACCGTAGCAATAGAAAAAATAGTTATGGTTTTTCTATACATTTTCATTTTACTCTTCATAAATACCGTACTATTTGACATAATCGACATACCCGGCGATAAAGCCGCAAACATAAAAACAATACCCCTACAACTAGGAAAACAAAAAACCACACGCTTACTACTACTAATTAACAGCCTATTAATCCTCTGGCTAATCACCTGCCTCATCTCAGGCATGTTCATCAAATACTTACCAGTCGCCACATTTGGAATACTCCACAGTTACGGAATCATATGGTACTTCACCACAAAAGAAAAAAAACGATACCACGCAGACATACTCATAGACGGCGTATGGGTACCCATAATAATACTCCTACTACTCACACCCCATTAAAAGAAACAAAACACCAATTACAGGCACAAATGAAAATTATGGCATCGTGTGACAGCATTGTTGTTACTCTTGCAAGATTTTAGTTTTCCAAGGCAACCTCCAAAACCCATGTTTTACGCTTCAAACCGTTAAAAACAAAATAAACACAGCCGTTGGCCATACAATTCCCATTCATAACCTTTACTACACCTACATCTTTGCTATTCAAGAAGTTTTCAGAGGTTGCCTACACTCTGATTATATGGGCTTGTCAAGAGGGTTAATCAAATTTTTTTGGTTGTTGTTTGATGCCTATTGTGTTGCTGTAGAATGGTACACCCACATTTAGTAATCGCACTGTATCAACCCTTTCGAGAGTGATTTCTCTCTCATCAAAATATGCGGTGTAGTCTTGATATTTATGCAATGGAGCAAATCTTAAAGCCCAAAAGAAAAAGTTAACGATATAGAAATTAAATCTTTGAATCGCCATGATTAGTCTATTTTTAGAAAGAGCATAAAAATCAGCAATCATTATTTTTCCACCGGGCTTTATTAAAGCTAAGATATGTGAAAATAGCTTTGGCAAAACATCAGCTGGAAAATTATTCAGAAAATAATTAGCTGTCACTACATCGTAGCACTCACGTTCCAAGTGGTCAAAAATATCTCCGCATATAAGTCTCGCCGTTAATTTTTCCCTGTTTAATTTTATCTTAGTGTTTTTAATCATTTTTGAAGAAATATCTATGCACGTTACATTTGCTCCCTTTTTTGCGGCTTGAACAGCATCTTCCCCAGATCCGCATCCAACATATAACACCTTTGTTCCTTTGCTGATTTCTGAAAGTTGCAGATTTTTGCTACGCCTTATCTGACCAAATGAATATATATGTGCTATAGATTGGTAGAAATTAGCAATTGTATCATAATTCCATTTTGTCTTTGGCATATGCTCTACTCGTCTAATCTTTGGGTTTATAATCCTTATAAAGTGTTGATAGCCCTTATGTACTTATAGGCAGCCTCCGAAAACCCCATTTTAGAAAAACAAACAACATAGTTACACGGTTTTTCAACACGCCATTTTTGGAAAAATATAGGTTTTCGGAGGGCGCCTATAGTAAGTACCTGACTTTTAGCCTTTTTTGTACACTGTTTTGTATGTTTTTTGATGTTGATTTTCCATGCTAGTTTGCAAAGTTGTAAAAACTTTTCAGATGGTGCATAGGTAGCCTCCGAAAACTTTTTAACTATCAGGTATAAGTGATAAATTTTTCTAGTTGTTCTCATTGTCTTGATTTAATTTAATGCTGACATATTTGCCTCGCATAACATGTGTCCGATAGATAAAAGAGAACAAACAACAGCATAAATATTAGATGTTACAACGTAGTACCTTAGATCGTTTTAGGATAAAAAGAAGAAGGTGTTTATTGTTTAGGATAGTTTGTTGGATTTAGTGGTGGTTTTCTTTTGTTTTTCATGGTTTTCTTTGCGTTTAAATATGAATGCTATGGTTATGAGTTCCACTATGAATATTACTGCATTTATAATGGTCCATTTGTCCACTAGGCCCATTGGAAGTTTAATGTTTTCTGTGAGTAAGAACACGATAACTCCTGTAATTCCCATAGCAAGTACTATAAGTAGCCATAAATTCCTGTGTTGTTTTTGTTGTTTTTCAGAGTCTTTTTGTGCTTTTTGCTTTTTCATAGATGGTAATAGTACACAAACAATCAGCAGTGCTATTGATAGTATTAATCCTACTACGCTTAGAACAAGATTTACAAGTGCCCAAGCTGGCGCATTTTCAATTCCACCAGATGGGGAAGTAGTAGGTGTAGCCACATGAGGGGAAGTAAATGGCGTTGTTGTAGTTTGAGTAGGAGTTAAAGAAGGAGAGGTAGAGGGCGCTAGTGTTGCAGTAGGGGTAGAAGGAGAAGGTGTGGGTGTTATTGTTGTTGTTTGTTCTTGTTTCCATTGTGCTACATATGTTACGTTGGTTGTTACGGTTGTTGTGGGTGTTGGAGTCCATTCTGTAAATATCCAGCCGGTTTCTCCAGTTGTTGCTGGTGCGTTGGGTGTGGGGTCGCCGTAGTGTAGTTGGGTTGTTGTTTGTGTATTAAATGTACCATGTGTACCAGGTGTGTATGTTATTGTGTAAGAGTTTGCGCTCCATATTGCATATAGTAGTGTGTCACTTGTAATGTAGAAAACAGAGTCAGCGGTATATGTTGCCGTGTTTGCTTTAGGATTTAATGACCAACCAAGGAAGAAATAGCCGGTTTTAACCATGCTCCCTGAGCCTTTTATTGTTACTTGACTGCCACTTTCATATGGACTATTGTTATCTATAGGCACTAAACCAGCAGTATGACCATTACCATGATACGTTACTGTGTATTCTGTTACATCTATTGGATTGTTTTTTATGTTGACAAAGTTTGCTTCAGACTGCTCACTATACATTATTATGCCATTTGCGCCAGTTGAAGTAGTTGTGTACCCATATTGATTTGCCTCGACTTCAACTACAGTATAAGTCACACCCTGTGGTATGTTGGTGATTACATGGTTTTCACCACCCTTCAAAGGGATCACACTTCCACTTGTAACGCCATCATAAGTGCCACCGTTGCTAAAAGTTACTTTAAAATGAAACTCTGCTGTTTCGTCTACTGCATCACCTAAAAGAACTTTACTTACCTTAAGAGAACCTTTAGGTACAATCATCACGGTTTTTACTTCATTACCATAGACTAGATAGTTTTTTCCATTTCCAACAATTGCAAGATCACCTGTAAGCCTTAAAAGTTCTCCTTCTTCAAAATCCGCGGCGTCCATAGTACAGCTAAATTCAAAAGTTGACGCCAAATTTATCGCGTTTGCCCAGTCATCTGTTAGCTTAAGAGTTACAACAAACTCGCCAGTGCCAGACACCCAAACAGAACTACCATCGTCTATCTTAAAGATATCACTATCAATAGTTATACTTGAGATATCTGGAATTGTGCGAGGATCGGGACGAATGGTAAAACTGAAAAACGTGTTTGTATTGGTATGCCCATCTGTTGTTAATTCAGCGTGTAGACCTTGAGGCATATTGTATGAAGCTGTGTAGGAAATAGAGTAGATATTAGCATTCAAGTTATAGGTTAACGTTTCGGGTCCGTCGAAAATAATTTTGTCGTATGCAGTTGTAGGTTGAACCAATGCTACAGTAGCACCATTTGGATATACATTTAGAGGAACAGAGACAACAATACTGTCAACAGTACCTATTTTTACAATTGAAGTAGGATAAATCTTGAGAGGAATACTAGAATCTATTGCGCCAGTAGCAGTTGTTGCTTGCACAGCAGCAAAGTACACATTAAGTGAAGAAACATAATTAGCGCCTCCCATACCTGTGGTTGGCTTTGCAACAGAATACTCAACTCTGCCGTTTTTTTGTACCCAAAAACCGATAACATTAACATCAGTAGAGGGCATAGTCCAACCCTGTGGCAAACTGGATCGGATAGTTGAATAGATAGCTGTATTTGGGTTACCTATTTTGAAATCTGCCACAATAGGATACACGTTTTTTCCAGCAATACTAGCATAGCCAGTTCCAATTGTTACTTTAGCATCATTTATGAAAAGGTGGCGCTGTAGAGTATACCCAAAGGGAACTGCACTATCAACAGTTACGCCAGATACTATACCCGCGTTTAATACAAGCTTGCCAACTGTGCCATCAGAACCGCTTTCATATAGTCGAAGCCCATGATTCCCATTATCGATAATACCACCATTCATCTCAAAGCTTGCATCCCCCTTACTCACCACTACACCATGCGTATTAGCGGCAGACGCTGTATTTCCAGAAACAAGCCCGCCATTCATAATCAATCTCGCACCATTCTGCTGAATACTAGCTGCACCACCATAAGCAGAATTACTAACAACATTGTTACAGACCTCACTACCAGCTTCCAAACGTATCGTTCCACCACCTACAATATACAAACCCCCACCATTAGTCCCAGCTGCAATAGGAATCCCCAGAACATAACGAGACCCTGTAAGACCAACATTATTGTTAATTTTACCATATATTTCCACAAAAACATTAGCACTACGATTAATACCCACAGCCCCACATTTTACACCGTTGTTGTGAATGTATGCATTTGGACCAATAATTGCAGCACCAGGAGCACCTGTCTCTGGATTAAGAGTTGTACCTCCGTTAAATAAAACAGCATTCTTAAAACCTCGCCCTTCATGATTGGCAGCTTGATTACCATCAGTAGCATCCATACCCTTACTACCTTTCATATAGGCAATTTCGCCATCAATAAAACACCTATAGACGCCACTTAGTTTAACACTATGCGCGTTAGCGATATTTGTAATTTTCGAACCATCATACATGTAGAAATGGGCGTTTGTACTAATGCTAACAGCTGCTTCTCCATTTGCTCTGTAATCTGTTGAAGTTGAACTAACTTGCCGCGTACTTGCAGTAGATCCAACATCGGTAATTAGACTACCGTCTTTCATTATTGCAGTTGCACCATCAGTTGCGCGAAGAGCTGTCATACCACCAAAATTATGCAATTCTGCACCCTCAGCTAAGATGATCACGGAATTTGGGGAATACGAAGCAACTATAGCGTCTTGAACATAGACCAGATTAACATTTGTTGGATCAGGATTTGGCGCTGTTCCCGCATATCGAAACGTCGTACCTTCATAGAGATATGCATCATCAAAAATAATGTTTTTAAGCGTTAATGAAATTTTAGGTCCTGTTGGGGTTACGTCTCCACCGATTTCTATCATTGCAGGGTTATACCAAGCACGTCGATTTTCTCTTTGAATAGAAAAACCTACACCTCGAGTAACAGTAAATGATGTGTCACCTAAGCTTTTGATGGTGACAGTATTGTCATAGTACCTAGCACAAGCTGTTGATGTTAAATCTGTCATAACAATAACAAGATAATTACCATCTATACCATTGTTAATCACGTTAGCGGTTTTTGCCAGTGTTGCAAATGGGTAGTCTTCAGATAGACCATCGTTTGCGTCGTTTCCGTTTGCTGATACATAATATATTTCATCATAATTGTCGTCTTCTGAAGGGGCAGCTTTTACGTTGCCGATAGGTTGCATGATGAAAAATGTTGTTCCTATTAACATGATGATTAGCATTATCGATAAGCAATGCATTGTATAGTGTTTTGTCTTGTGTTTTTTATTATTTACAGATGTGAATATGCCATTTAGTTGTTTCACAGTATTTTTACACCTAATTTAATAATTATTCACTATGAAAGTGAATATAAGACGAGTTCCTATGTTTGCATTAACAACATAATTAGAATATAACATAATTCGATATTTATAGTGATTTGATTCCACATTGATAACTCACACATTTCAGTTGCCCACGTTACCTAAGAAACAGCACCTGATATGCAAACAACCGATGATAAAACAAAAAAACACAAATCTAGCAACACAACAAAGAAAAACATAACACAACACCCATATGGCTCAACATAAACATAAGCACAACCAACAAAGTGGCACAATTCAAAAAAACATACTCCTACCCACCCATACCTACACAGGCAAAAAAAGTACACTTTAGGGAACATTATAAAATAATTTCCAGTTTTTACCGCCCACAAAAACGAAAAATATAGAAGCACAAAATCAGCTCTAATCACACAGATTTACAAGTTTTCACATCAAACACACTACCACCACACCCACACCAAACCACTATTACATACTTTATTTGATAACAATCCTTAACCCAATTTAGATATTTTTACAGTTAATTGATATTGTTTGCAGACATGTTAAATCACGACAAACGCATGAACTGCACTATTTGGGACATAAGGTAAAAATTTGGTGTCTTTTGACTTGTTTTTGTTCTATTTATTCAAATTTATCGTAAAACAGTACAATTTTATCAGCGCTACAAAGTCCAACTTTATAAACATTGTGCCTATTTTGCTTCATGCGTTTGTCGTGAGGATGCCATGCTAAGTATTGCTCGTGGCGAGAAGGACATTGCTGAAGGGCACATCTACACCTATGAAGAAGCCTTAAAAGAATTAGGCATAGATAAAGATGAAATATAGCCTTGTTCTTTCTGCGGAAGCTCTTAAACAGGTGAAAGATTTAGATAAACCTGTGAGGACTCGAATTTTTAAAGAGTTACCATTTTTAGAAAGTCACCCAATGTCAGGCAAACTGTTGACTGGTGATTTACGTGGTGCTCGAACTTTTCGCGTAGGCAAATACAGAGTTATTTATCGACTAACAGAATGTAATATCGTCATCATAACAATTCTACATCACAAAAAAGTTCTATGTCGTTTAACAATTTTTGGGAGTATTTCAAAAGGGATTATGTGCAAGGTTCCAAATTTTCTCTCTTGAGTCATTGACATGAAAACGGGCAAACAGAAAAATCGTCAAATCAGTCATACGCAAACTACGCGAAACCATACAAGTCTTCCTACGAAACCGACCACACCAATGCCTCTGCCTAAAATTATTCCGCTCCACCCCATGCAACTGCACCTTCGTCTGAACAAGCAACTCAGACGAAAATAAGTTCAGCATATGCCTCCCAATTATCCGCAAAGAAAACTTTACATTTAACTGTTGCAGTCGGTAAGCATCTTTAGCGTTTGAGCACTTCGGCTTCCGCATTCTCAATCAACAAGCTCCCGGCAGTTCGACAGTACGCCTTCCACGCCCAGATCATGTTTTTTTGATCGTAAAAAATGCCACATTTCATCGAGCTCAATAATGACTTCTCGCCTTGCAGAGTGAGTTTTTCTATGTTCTAAGCGCAAAATTTTTTCACCCAGTACAGTATGGTGGAGGGTTCGACTTTTAGGATGCGTCCAATGGCATTCATGGATAAACCAACAACGTAGAGGTACAGGGCTAAGGTGCGTTTGGCGGCGTTTTTATCTTGGTTTGTGTGAATGGCGTTTGCAATTTCTGCATTTGCAGCATTGTCTGTGTGGTTAAATTCTGCTTTTACACAGTACGGGCTTGCGCACTTGGAATATTTCATAACTATCGTCCCTGTACAAGAGGCCAAACTGCAAAATATAATCCTTTTTAAAATACGCTCAAAACTTGTTTTTGCGCAGTCTGGATTTTAAACAAAAAAAAATAAAAAGGGAAAACGGTTTGCACCGTTCATTTTTTACTTAGCTATTTTGTATTGCTCGTTTACCACGGATTATCGTTGCCGTCGTAGGAAAGAACTTCGAAGGTCAATAGTAAGCCACAGGGGTTTCCTTCAGGTTTTATTTCACTTCCGGGCGCCTTTGAGTCTTGGTTCAATGCAATTATGGTAATGCTGTTCAAAGCCTCTTTTGTTAGATATGGAGCAAGATTAAATGCATATAACGAAAATCCTCCGACTGGAACATCGCCGACTTTCAGACCCTTTTGGAATTCGCCTAATGGATATTGTATTTCAAGCTCAGCTCTGTCTGGTTGTGGATTGACAGTTGGATCTCCACCTAATACGGTGAATGACCAAGCAACAACTTTACCGTCGATCATAATAATGACTGCGTCGTCCGCACCGAAATAAATCCATGCTTCATTATTTGCAATGTTTTCACCAACCCAGAACAGGTCATCATACACAACCTCCCATTCGTCGCCGTCTAGGTATATCGCAGTTTGCGTCTGCTCTCTTTTTTCATTCCAAGTCCAAGTTAGGTCTCCACCGTCTGCACGCTGAACTACAGCCTGCATTGCATAAAGTATCCCTTCCTTTGTTAAGGTTGTACCCCAAACTTCTAAATTGCTATTCCATACATCTTTGACGTCAGGACCGGTATCAAGTGGATGTTTTTCGTTGATTTCTGTACCGTGATTTCTGCTATCAGAATCCTTTACGTCTTCTGTTGAAGTTACAACACGGAACGCATATTTACCAGGTGTCACAGGAATGTTGACAAAATAAGCGTTGCCATCTGGAAAACCGATATATGTCACAGCACCATTTGCGTCAACAGCGAATTGGATAACGTCAACTTGGGGTTCAAAGCCAGCAGCTGGATCTTCACGGATAGTGTATACGCCTTCGGGAAGTGCATAACCAAAGTTATGGTAGCCTATACCATCAGCGTCGGTGTACACCGTAGCCAATACACTATCATCAGAGTCAAGAATTACAAAGCGGAAGTTCGCACCGACAGTTTCGTCAACATTATTGATCCATTTTTGGAAAACAATCTCTGTAACAGGGCGTGGTGTGTTTCGAATTTCTACTTTGTCGTAGATTGGAACAAGCTGTGGCTGACACCATTCAAGACCCTCGTCACTAAGACCATGAGTTTCACATACCATGTAAGCAATGTCAACTATAGGCCCATTTCCTTTATGACTCATGTAGTTGTCCATTACGTCTATTACAGCATCTCTTTCATCAGCAGTTAGATTCGCATCAGCAAATTCAGCAGATTTAACATCAATTGCGCCAAGTAATATCCATGTAACAACCTGAGTGATAACTCTGTTGTCATTCACACTACCGTATTTGTATTCGATATAATTGTAGGCAGCAAGAAAAACATCTTTATCAAACTTACCATCAACATCGTCGAGTGTAACTATATAGCCAGAACATTCGTTAAGACCATTGTCACCTGCAAATCTTTTAGAATTCGCGTGAGCACAGAAAGAATCGTATACGACAGCTTCACCATCTTTATTAACGCCATTAACGCCAATGTAAAAGATGTTGCCGTTTGCATCGAGTAACTCACTATTTTGGCCATATTGTAAATTCTTAATGTACTGATTAGTATAGCCGTTTACGATTGTGTATGTAGCAGCAAAGTCAAAGTTTGTGATCAATCTTCCAGTAGCGCTAACTTCAAAGTACACTTTGTCAATTTGTTTAAAGAATTTTTCAGCATCACTGCCAGGTACAAAAGTTTCAACTATAGCATACCAGTTTGAGTCATATTCATCACCAATGCCACGTCTTACATTAAGATCTTCATTAAAATCAATGTCAAAAGTTATGACGCCTGTTGCAATATCAAGGTCACCCATTACGACAGCTGGATCAATGCGTCTAGTACGACCGTTGTCAAATTCTGCATGTTGAAGCTCAAATGATACGCCTGCAAAAAGTTCTTCAACATCACCATCATAACCATTAAGCCACATGTCAAACTCGAAGCCATTCACAGTTTTTAGTATCTTAAAGCCAGGTGGGTTAATTTTAGCTTCTTCTTGGTTAACGAATGTAACACATGCTTTTCCGCCTGCTACAACCGTAACAGTTGCACATCTTCCATCAATATCAATATCAATATCCTTCTCGGGTAGTCCAGTGATGTCTATTAATGTGAATCCTTTGATTGCGTTTTCAACAATTGTATATGTACCCGCTTTCACCGTATACACAATTTTATTTGCATACGGATATTCATCTTTAACAAAGTCACCAGTAACTGTAAATTGTGCATCTGCAATTAGAGCACTTGTAGTTTCATCTGAGAAAATCCATTGCTTATATACTGTGATTTCTGCATATTGTTTCTGGTTGTTAAATGCAACAATCTGTATTGGATCATCATTGCATTGTACTGTGATTGTCTGACTGGATTTTCTGTCCATCTCGAAATAGCCTGCGGGAACAGTTTCGGTTACAGTTACTTTTTTACCGTTAACTGCAGTAGCATAGTCAGTGATTTTAACATTATTTAAACCAAGACCATACCCATTGTTGAACTTTAAATCATCGTTGAGTGCACCAATTTCAGCCGGACAAGTGATTGGACTGCCTATTCCTTCTTCGTAGAACCAGTTTTTCACAATTTTAAATTGTCCATCTTTGTATTGTCCGTCGATGAAGACCATGTTAATGTTCTTCAGATCGTCGACCTTTGCTGAAACTTTACCTTTGTTGTCAACTTCATTGTATTTAATTTGCTTGTTAATGCCATATGCATACACTCCGTCAATTAATTGACCATCGTCTGGGGTGATTGTATAGCCCCAATAATTATTGGAGTTCTTTGCAGTCAGAATAAATTCACCCTTAGCAAATAGGTCAAATACCCAATCAGAGACTAAGAGTACGCCGTTGTCTTTTTGTTTGTCATCCCAGTAGAAGTACAAGCCAGGATAGTCAGCACTGTGTGCATTAGAAGTAATTTTGTCACCGGAAGCATTGTCACGTGGATTATTTGGAATGTCAGCTGCTGGCCCTAATGAGGGCGCAATAACCTTTGCCGCCTTGTACTTGACGTCCCATCCGGGTTCGCCTGGTACTGGCGCTGATGCTGCACTTGTCATTAACGGCAATGCCGCAAAACAACCAACAACAAGTACAAGCACTAATATTGTAGATATTATACTTTTTTGTGTTTTATTTTTCATTAAAGCACCATTTATTTAATTTACACTAAGTTTAGTTCTGCTAATTAGCTATATATTAGTCTTTCTTCAGCAACAAATCAAAAACATGTAAAAACTACTAAAAACAAGCAATTTTGCTCTAATTTAACAATACACTATACTGTCAACAATTTTAAACAAAGTCAGCCAATAATCCAAGAAATCCACGCTAACTTCAAATCACGACTTTAATTACCTGACTTTTCAACTCTTTTTTACCATGCAGTTCTTTTGTTTTTTCCAATCTTTTTTAATGCAAGGTAGTCCCCATCCACAAAAACGCTATAGCTTACCATGCGGCTTATCTCTTTGCACAATTCACTTAGACTCTACAAGTGCCAGTAGATATCTGAAGAGGTTTCTATTTTTACTAAAAGATACATAGTGTAAATCTTTACACTACAAACTCAAAATTTTTGTACACAATTAAAAACACAGAAAAACACCATAAAAATAACAAAAATGTAGAGCATAAAACTTGGCTAATATTACAGTTGTAAATGTTTTTTAGTTAGTGTGTCTTGTTATGCATCAGTAGGAACTTTGGTTGTTGATGTTTGATGATGTTGAATTGTGAGTTAGAGTCTGCGTTTGAAGAATTAATGATGCGTAT
>Ga0209737_10001180_pt1 | contig 19153 bp, 20 predicted proteins | sample TergutCu122P3_FD_187284 | JGI IMG/M metagenome (GOLD analysis project Ga0209737, IMG submission 187284) | Cubitermes ugandensis P3 segment gut microbial communities from Kakamega Forest, Kenya - Cu122 P3 (SPAdes) (version 2) | ecosystem: Host-associated > Arthropoda: Insects > Digestive system...
GTCCCGACGACCCGCCCGGGCAATTGCGGCTGCGCGATGGTTTTTTGGTACGCGAACGTCTTTTTTCCGCCGTCCACGAACGGGGAATTCTGCTCGCCCACCGGCGTAACCGGCGGCTCGTACGGCATGTTTTTGTCCTCGCCCGCGGCCAACTTTCTATCGAGGTCGAGGTACTCCTTCGGCCACTGCGCGGTGTCGAGCAGCAGCGCCGGGTCCTTCCTCTCGTAAACTATCGTATCGGTTACACCCTCGACGTTGTCGAGGTTGCTTATCGGTTTCTCGGTCGGGCCGCGCGGGGCGAAGCCGGTGTTGTCCGGCAGCTCGAAGTCCGACTTCGCCGGGACGATGATTTGTTCCAGGTTGCACCCCTGCGGGGTCATGAAGCCGACGGCCATAAGGAAGTCCTTAAGGTCGTACGTCGGGATGCCCATCATCATCTCGTTTATTCGATTCCTTGGATTGTATTTCATATTACCAGCCCTTCCAGGGATAGCCCTCTCGCTCGTCTCTATTGACTTGATCGCGAACGACGGACGTCGCGCGGTTGTGCAGGAATTCCTCCGCCTCGCGCGGTGATTTTCCCTTATCGCGAAATTCGAATTGGATGAAATCCTCCATGGCGCCGGTGAGCGCGGAGTCAAGGTCGCCGGCCTCGCGAATCGTTCTCTCGAATAAATTCATCATGCCGCTATTCCGTATCCCTTGTATTTTCCAACCCATTCGTCCGGGTCGACGCCGGCGGCGCCGAGCTCGAGGCCGCGCTCAAAGATTTTGAGGATTCGGGCGGCCATCTTGGCCCTCATGCCGCGATTCATCTTCGCCATGTTCATGGCCTCGTCAAGCACGTCGAACTCGTGGTGTAAATCGCTCTCGATTTTAGCCAGGTCGGCCGTCTCGCGAAGTGCGGTTTCGAATAATTGATTCTTCATGGTAGTTAGTAGAAAACTGCGGCGACCAGTTTAAGGTCGCCGCGTGCCCGAAATCCGCCGGGTAAGTTCCAAAACCGTGGGTGTTTCGGGAGCCGTCCCATGAGGTCGGCGTATATGAATTAGTCTACCTGGGAAATTTGGTTTTCTTCGTCAGGGTTATCGTGTAGAGCATCAAACCCAGCTGCAAGAGCCCGACCACCAGTATGAAGAAGCTGAAATTGCCTGCCAAGGCTTCTGATATAATCGTTGACATCGTTGGTGGAGATTAACGAGGTGAGCTTGTTATGCACCACGCCGAATTGGTGACTCATTATATTTTTCCGGCGCGGACCCTCTCGAGCAGGTACTCGATCGCGTCTATCACGACTTCGTCCGGCACGTGGGACGGCACCCTATTGATGACGTTCTTTAAATCCCTGTAAATAACGTCGAACTCGTCGTCGGTGGCTAGGATCGACTCAAAGAGGTCGCGCTTGTTTCTCGCCTCGTACGACATTCGATTATTGTACATCGCGTCGCGCTCGCCCTTATTTGGGTTGCTTTGCTCCCTATCCAGCAGAATTTGCTTTTCCTCGTCGGTGAGGTCGTCGCTAAACCACGATAGGTCCTTTCTAATCATTTTACTTAGTTAAAAATAAAGCGCCCCTCGATCGAGGGGCGCCGTTCTCAAGCTATGCTTCGGTCGCGATTAGGCGATGTTGGCCTTGGAGTTGAAGTCCTTGAGGTTGTCGAGCACGATGAGCGCGAGGTACCTGCGATTGAGACAGGTTCTGTCGCCCCAGGTCGCGATGCCGGCTTCCTTGTAGAAGTTTTTCCTCTGGATGATGCCGGTGCTGAAGAACGGGACGAGCGTTCCGAAGGCGAGGGCCACGTCGTTTTCGACCTGGTCGTCCTTCCATACGCAGAGAATCTCGTTCGTCGGTATGATGACGCTGGGTACCTTGAAGACGAGCAGGTCGTCGAGGGCGCCGTACTGGTACGAGCCGTTCTGGGTCTGCTTGCCCCTCGGGGTGTAGCTGGTGTTGAGCCTGATGTAGGAACAGGCCGACGGACCCGCGACGAGTCGGCTAACGCCGCCCCTGTTGAGTTCGTCGTAGATTACGTCGCCGACCGCCTCGATCGCGTTAACGAGCGTTTGGGCGTTCTGTACGTAACCGTCCTTGGTGCCGTACGGGTTGGCCGGCGGGGTTCCGCCGACGTTGGTCGTGCTGTAGGCGCAGTCGAAGTGGTAGATGTAGTTCGGGTTGTGGCGCGCGTTCGACTTGGCGAGGCCGTAGGCCCACCTGAAAGCCTGGTAATCGAGCTGAGCCCTGATTTCCTGGGACGCGTACGTTACGAGGTACTCCTCCGCGCTGACGTTGAAGCCGGTATCGAGCGTGATCTCGGTGAGCTGCGACCAGGACACGCCGATGGCGGTCATGGACGGCCTGAAGAAGTACTCGTCCATCGAGATTTGTACTTCGCCGAGGTAGTTGCCCTCGAAGTCCGATTCCGCGTTGAAGCGGCCGTACACGAAGACTTTCTTGCCGATGGCCGGGTTATCGATCTCTCCGCCGTTTCCGTCGGGGATCTTGGCGGCGACGTCCACCGATATGGTGTAGGTGCCGTTGCTGAAGGTTCCGGTGACCGTGAAGCCGGGGGCGGCGAAGAATGCTTTGCTCGCCTTGTCCTGCACCGCGATTACGTTCTGCTCGAGCCTCGAGGCCTTAATGCCCGTGCCCGGGGTGGTCTTGTCGCCGAAGTAAATGTAGATGTAGCCGTCGACGTAGTTGGCGCCGTTGGTTCCCCATTTCTTCGATTCAAAGCCGACCTCGCCGCCGATGGTGGCGCTCATGTCCTTGAAGTTGGCGACGACGCTGTTCGCGCCCGCGGCGAGGGTTACCTCCGCGCTGAGCGGGGCGTTGGCCAGCTCGCTGTTAACGCGGTCGCGGGTGTCCTCGTAGAGGGCTCGCCTGAAGTTGTCGGCGTTGATGTTGCCCGGCATTTGCAGGTCGTCGTAGTCCCACGGATCGTATGCCGTCGGGTAGGCGCCGTTGTGCCCGTCGTAGTCCGGGGACCTGTCGAGCAGCGGGTGGCCGTTGGCGGTTTTGGCGAAGTGGGGCCTGATGTATTTGATCGAGTCCTTGGTGGATTCCAAGGCGATTTCCGTGAAGACCTTGTTCCTGAGGATGTTCGGCATCGCCAGTCTGACGAGGCGGAGCATATTCTCCGGGGTAAAGTCGTTCAAGGCCGTCGCGAGCTGCGACTCCTTGAGGTTTTGCATCCAGTTGAGCTGGCGGTCGAGGTTGATCGCCACGTTCCTGGCCTCGGTCAGCGGCAGCTGTTTGATGCCCTTGCCGATTTCCGGGACCTTGGACCACGCGTTCACGAGCCTGTCGGCGCGGAAATTGCGGTCGGATTTGTATAGCTCAAAAGCCGTGTTTTCTCTGATTCGAGCGTTAGCTTCGCTCGTTTTCATTGCGGCTGAAACTCCCATTTGGGTTCTCCTTATGTGTAATGTATGAGTTCGCGTTTTCGTTTCGAAGGGTCGCCACATCTCGGTTGGCATTCGTCGCCGCACATTGCGTCGGCATCGCCGTTTTCGCATTTAGAAAAAACGACGCGATTCCTCTTATGGTTAATTAGTACCTCGACGCCGGGCACTCGCTAACTATATCATGAAAGCTTTGTGGAAATTTATAACGTCGTTTTTTCTCGACCTCTTTGGGAAAACGACGCACGAGGAAGTCGGCGGCGAAAAGGAATTCGCCGCGGAACCGGAAAAAGAGGAAATCATAAGGGAGAAGGAAGGAATGAAAATCACCGATAATTTATTGACGCCCGAGTCCAAGAACAGGCCGGGAAAAAAGATCGTCGACGTCAGGGCGATCGCCATTCACTGGGTGGCCAACCCGGGAAGCACGCCGACCGGGAATAGAAACTGGTTCGAGGGCGGGTCGGTTTTCGGGTCGACGCAGTACATCGTCGGCATAGACGGCTCGGTCATGAGGTGCATACCGGACGACGAGATAGCGTACCACCTTGGAAGCAGCCAGCCCGACCCGGAATCCGGGAAGGTGTACACGAACGAGGCCAGAAAGGTATTCGGCGAGGACGTGTGCGCGAAGGGAATGGTGAACTACTACGCCATCGGCATCGAACTTTGCCACCCCGACTGGACCGGCAAACCGTCCGACGCGACGATGGCCTCGCTTAAGGAACTCGTCCTTGAGCTCAAGGCAAAATTCCCAAAGGCGGTTTTGATTACGCATCGCAGGACGGTGGGCTGGAAGGAATGCCCGCAGTGGTTTTGCCGCAACCCGGACGAATGGAATAAATTCTGCCAGTCCGTCGGCATGGCGTACGAGAGGGCGTAGCCGTTAATCTTCGCAAATGAACCTTCTCATCACCAACCGATGCGGGAAAAGGTGCTCGTTTTGCTTCACCAAGCCGAGCGCCGCGTACGATATGACCGTCGCGGAGGTCGATGAGATACTGCGATGGGCCAAGCCCACCCGCATAAACGTATTGGGAGGGGAACCGACCGAGCATAAGAATTTCGAGCAAATTCTGAGGCGCATCGTACCATCGGTCTCCTCGACCAATCTTATCACCAACCTTTTATTTTCACCGAGCATCGCTCAAGCGATAGACTTAATACCAAAATCAAAACTGACGATTCTCGCCAACGCCGGCGATCTCGACGTTGACGATAGGCTGATAACGTTCTCGAGAAATTGGAACCACCTATGTGGATTCGAGCGAACTGCGTCACTTACGCTCGATCACTCGAGGACGGCCGATTATTACGTCAAATACGTCGACGCGCTGACGTCGACGATGCAGATTAAAACGATTCGATTAAGCATGATGTATCCCGGCGCGACGCAGGACAAGGCGCCGTATTTTATAAATAACCACGCCCTTGGGGATTTTTACTGGACCATCGTCGAGCGCATCGTTTCGAAAAAAATACAAACCGGCTTCGATTGCTATATCTATCCGTGCATCTTTAAGGACCCGAAAAAATACGCTCGATACGCCAATATATTCAGATTGTGCAATGGGGCCAAGGACTTCATGAATAACGACGAGGTATTATTTTGCTGGCCGTGCGAGTCGATACGCGTTAAATGGCGCGACTACGCGTCGTACGACGCGATGAACGAGGCGATCAATAAAAAATACTTTGAATTTAAAAATAGGAATTTACCGGCGGAGTGCCGGGCGTGCGACCACGCCGGCAAGGACTGTTTCGGCCCCTGCGGCGCGTTTAAGCAATAATTATTCGTGAAATTCCAAATCCGCGGCCGCGTCCGATGCTCGCGCGGAAGCCGTTCCAACCCTCGCCGTTTGCCTCGTCGCCGCGCTCGTGTCCGTTATTCTAACCGAGCCCGACTGGGAGATGGTCCTCGATGTTTTAATATCCATTATCATTCCAAGCTGCCCGCCGCCGATGTATACACGAGCGCTATCCGGGCCGATCAATACCACGCGGGCGCCTATGCCGGTGCGTATAAAGGACTCGTCCGTTAGGCGCTCCCCGGCGACTAAATCCCGAAAGTCGTTGGTTCGCCCAATCAGGACCTCGACTCTTCCATTGACCTCGGCAACCGTGTATTGCGCGAAGGCCGACCCAGCGATCGCTATGATTAGCGCGCATAGTATAACAAATTTCTTCATATAAATTAGCCTCCTTGTCACCGACGACGATCGGACTCAATATACTAGGAGGTAGCCGGTGATGCTAAAGAAGATATTAACGGTGGTCGCGATGGTCGCGCTGCTCGGGTCGTGCTCCAAGAAGGAGAAGCTTTATATTTACAATTGGTGCTATTACACGCCCGCGGCGGTCGTAAAGCAATTCGAGAAGGAATTCGGCGTTAGGGTGTACATAGACGAGTACTCCAGCAACGAGGAGATGTACGCGAAATTAAAATCGGGCGGCGGCAATTACGACCTTATATTTCCGTCCCAGGACTACGTGGAGATTATGATACTCCAGGGAATGCTGCATAAATTGGATCACTCGCTGCTACCCAACCTAGCCAACATAGACCCGGAGGTGCTGGCGCGGACGACGTACGACCACGATATGAGCTACTCGGTTCCGTATTACTGGGGAGCGTCCGGCATCATCATAAATACGGCCAAGGTACCGGACTATCAATTGGATTGGTCGATCTTCGCCCGCGAGGACCTGCGCGGGAGGATGACCATGCTCGACGATATGCGCGAGGTGATCGGCGCGGCGCTAACGTTCCTTGGGTATTCCGGGAATACGAAAAATCCAGCGGAGATAGAGGAGGCGCGAAAATTGATCTTCGAGAAATGGCGACCCAACCTCGTTAAATTCGACGCGGAGGCTTTTGGCAAGGGTTATGCCCAGCGCGATTTTTGGGTGGTGCACGGGTACGCGGAGATTATTTTTACCGAGATAGCCGAGGACGCGGATCTATTGCGCGACACGCTATTTTTCATTCCGCCCGGCACGGCGTACATCGACAGCATGTGCATCCTGCAAAACGCGAGCAACGCCGAGCTGGCTCATAAATTTATAAATTTTATTCATAGACCGGAAATTTACGCCCAATTCTGCGGCGAGTTCGAATTTTATCCGACGGTTAACGTGCCCGCCAGGGAGGTGCTTACGACCCCGTATCATTATACGACCGACAATCTTTTACGCTCCGAGATTAAGTACGACCTCGGCGAGGCTCTCGTGCTGTATAACAACGCGTGGTTCAACTCGATAAGGGCCGGTTTATAGACCAGGAGCTCATGTTAATCTTGGTGGCATGCGGAAGTGTTATCAAACAATATTGGTGCTGGGATCCGGCGCCACCAAGATCGGACAAAATGGCGAATTCGATTATTCCGGTTCTCAGGCCCTCAAGGTTCTGAAGTCGAAGGGCATACGCACAATTTTATTAAATCCAAATGTCGCGACGGTTCAAACGGCGGGGCTCGCGGATAGAACGTACCTATTGCCGCTCGACGCGCAAAACGCGACGGCGATAATTCAAAAGGAAAAACCCGACGGCATCCTATTGTCGTTCGGCGGGCAAACCGCCCTCAACCTCGGCGTCGAGTTGGCCGATTCGGGCGTGCTCGAAAAATACGGCGTCGACGTTCTTGGTACGCCGATCGAAACGATCAAGATGACCGAGGATAGGGAGCGATTCAAAGAGGAATTAAAAAAGATCGGCGTCGACACGCCGAAATCGACGATTTGCTCGAGCGAGGAAACCGCCCTCGCCGCGGCCGATTTTCTCGGATATCCCGTAATGGTAAGAACGGAGTACAGCCTCGGCGGCGCGGGCTCCGGAAAATGCTCCAACCCAACCGAGTTGAGGGCGTTGCTCGTAAAGGCGTTCGCCACCAGCGGTCACGTGCTGGTCGAGGAATACCTCGAGGGTTGGTACGAGTTCGAGTACGAGGTCGTTCGCGACTCGTCCGGCGCGTGCATACTCGCGTGCAGCATGGAAAATTTCGACCCGCTCGGCGTCCACACCGGCGACTCGATAGTCGTCGCCCCGGCTCAAACGCTGCTCGTCGAGCAGGCTTCCCTATTAAGCGACCTCGCGAAAAAAGTCGTCGATCACCTCGGCGTCCTCGGCGAGTGCAATATACAATTCGCCCTTAAACCACTGACCACCACGTACAGGGTTATCGAGGTTAACGCGAGGCTTTCTCGCTCCTCCGCCCTCGCCAGCAAAGCCGTTGGTTATCCGCTCGCGAAGGTCGCGTGCCGCATCGCCCTCGGCGAAACGCTTGGAAATATGAAGAGCGAGATAGTCGGCGGCGCGACCTCCATGCTGGAGGAACCGAGCCCGAAATACGTCGTGGTGAAAATGCCGCGATTCGATTTTCTTAAATTCGACTCCGTCGATAGAACGCTCGGCAGCGAGATGCGAGCGGTGGGCGAGGCGATGGCGATAGGGTCGACGTTCGAGGAGGCTTTACAGAAAGCGGTTCGCATGATCGAAATCGGATTCGATGGATTGACCGAGGTCGAGTGGACTACCGAGCAAATAAAAACGCCGACGGATAGAAGGCTGTTTCACTTATACTCCGCGGCCCTTTCGCTCTCGATAGACGAGCTCGCGCGGCTTTCCGGCGTTCATCCGTATTTTATAAATAAATTACGCGGCGTATTGGAATGTGCCCGCGGATTAAAAACTTTTCCACTCAACGATGTGGAGGAAATGACGCGATGTAAAAAACTCGGTTTTTCGGATAGGCAAATCGCCTCGATTAAGGGCGTGTCGGAAGCCGAGGTAAGGAACGAGAGGTATAAATTCGGCGTTATACCGATCGCAAAGAGGGTCGATCCGTACGGCGGAAAATACCAGGTCGTTCACGATTATATGTACTTTACCTATCACGGCGAATACGAGTCGTACATCGACTCGCTCATGGCGACGCTACTGCTTGGCTCCGGAACGTATCGCATTGGATCGTCCGTCGAATTCGATTCGTGCTGCGTGTCGGCCGCGAAGGCGATCATGCGCACCGGCAAACCGGTGGCGATAATAAATTGCAACCCGGAAACCGTAAGCACCGATATCGACGAGGTGAATAGATTGTACTTTGAGGAATTAACGACGGAAAGGATATTCGACATCTCGGAGTTCGAGGGATCGGGCAACGTCGTGGTGTCGTTCGGCGGTCAAACGCCCAATAATCTATGCAAGTCGTTATCGGAGGCCGGGTTAAACGTGCTCGGCACATCAATCGAGTCGATAAACACGGCGGAGGATAGGACGAAATTTTCCGCGCTGCTCGATGAGCTGATGATCCCGCAACCGGAGTGGGCGAAATTTACCTGCGAGGTCGAGGCGAAGCGATTCGCCGCCGAGATCGGTTACCCGGTCCTCGTTAGGCCGTCGTTCGTATTAAGCGGCGCGGCGATGAGGGTCGCGTACGACGAGGAGTCGTTGTGCAGGGTATTAAATAACGCGCTCACCACGGTAACCCTTCAGAGAAAAAATTTCTATAAGGAAGTATACGATCGCCCGGTCGTTATATCGAAATTTTATCCGAGGGTCAGGGAGGTCGACGTCGACGGCGTGGCGAAGGACGGCGAGGTAATTTTTATCGCCCTCAGCGCGCACATCGAAAGAGCCGGTACCCATAGCGGCGACGCGTCGCTGGTATTCCCGACGCCGACCGAGATGATATCGAGCGAGGCGAGCGATCTTTGCAAAAAAACCGCCGCGCGCCTTGCGAAAAAATTACGCATAACGGGACCATTCAATATTCAATTCCTGGTCGACGGCGCAATGGTGATGGTGATCGAATTAAACATTCGCGCCAGTCGCTCGATGCCGTTCGTGTCGAGGGTGGCGAAGGTCGACCTCGCGGGCGCGGCGATGAGCTGCATGATCGAGGAGGACCCGATCGAGATGGAATACGGCCCGATCGACCTCGGTAAGGGCGATGGTCCATTTGGGTGCAAAGCCGCTCAATTCTCCTTCTCGAGGCTTCGCGGCGCCGATCCAATAAGCGGGGTGGAAATGGCGTCGACGGGCGAGGCCGGGTGCGTGGCGAATAACCTCGACGACGCGATAGTCGCCGCGTTCGAGGCGGTTGGGATGAAACCACCGAATACCGGGTTGGACGCGATTCTCGTGAGCAGCGGAGAATTGAGCGATAAGCTCGTGCTTCACGATATATTACTGAAAGCATTGCTCAAAGGAAAAAAGATTTACGCCACCAAGGGAACGTACGACGACCTACATTATGGGAATCAAAATTTATTTATGGTCGGATATTCCGGTCCCGAGGCTCTGCTCGAGCTTATTTCCAAAAAAGAGGTATCGCTCGTTGTCAATATTCCAAAAAATAACGACGAGGACGAGCTATGGGACGACTTCATAATACGCCGCGCGGCGATAGAGAAGGGCATCCCGCTCATCACCAATGGCGTCCTGGCGCATCGATTACTGAGCCTTTGGATGGAGGATTGCCCGCCTCGCAACTCAGAGCCGATGGCCCTCGAGGATTTTAGGCAGCGCGGCGACCCGATTCATAAAGTGCAAAAATTACTCGATGCGGCCGAGAAGATATACATTGGGATCGATCGAGCCGAGGGGGTCGTTCATCGTTAATCTTGCCGCATGGGTTTCAATTTTGGCAATATACGTACGTCGCAAACGATAAAAAAGGTCGATAAAACGGTCGAGCCGCTTCTTTTCGAGAGGCGGCTCGACGGGCAAAAGGGATATAACGTCCTGGTACCGTACGCGATGTCGACGACGGCCCTCGCCGTCCTAAAAAAACTAATTGAGTCGGCCGGGATAAAATCCTATCGAATAATCGCGACGTGCAACGTCGAGGACCCTCGAAAGAAAATATCCACCAAGGATAGATTAAAAACCGAGTCGAATTGGTACGAGCTCCTGATGGAGCACGCGCCCGGCGCGAAATATAAAATGGTGCTAACCATCGGCGAGGCGCTCTACGTGGTGAATCGCTCCGCCGATTTCGACGCGTACCCATTCCTCGATCACGTATTCGACGAAACCAGATTCGTCGCGAGCTCCGATTTTTTAAAAGCCGACATGATAATTTACCCAACCTATCCATTCTCCGACTGGTGGCCGATACACGAGCCGAAGTGCTCGAACAAGGGCGTGTTCGAAAATTGGCGAACCAGGCACGGAATGATGCAATTAAAACGAATGGCGGCGGACGACGCCGATCCATCGAAATACATCGACGTTAGCGATTATCGGGTGAAAAAAATTGAGTCGATCGACGAGGCGTCGAAATTACTGGACGACCTGGGTAACTCCGACGTATTGGCATTCGACCTTGAAACGACGGGTTTAAGTTATCTTGAAAATAAAATAGGATGCATCACATTTTGCAACGACGGAATAATTGGCTACTACGTGCCGTGGAATTTTATCGAGGAGGGACGACTGAAAAGAAAATTGCTCGCCGTCCTCACGTCGGCGAGAAGGCTGGTCGGTCACAATGCCAAGTTCGATACGAAATTTCTTTGGGAAGCCTACGGTAAATCGGAAATCTTTTACCCGACCGACGACACGATGATGCTCATCCATTGCATACACACGGAGAGAAATCAGGGCTTGAAGCCCGCCGCGTATTTTTATACGTATTTCGGTGGGTACGATAACGTGCTCGACGAGGTGAAGGAGCAATTAAAGGTCGAGAGCTATATGGATATTCCAAAGGAATACCTAACCAAATACGCGGCGATAGACGCGATCGTGACGTGGAGAATATTGGCCGCGGCCGAGAAGCACGCCAAGAAAATCGATAACCAGGCGCCAAATTGGAAGGATAAAAACTGGGGAATATGGCGATGGTACACCGACGTCGCGATGCCGATGCTGCGCGACGCGATCGACTGCGAGTACGAGGGAATTTACGTCGATAGGGACGAGCTCGACTTCGCGAGAAAAACCCTTGACGACGCCATCCTCTCGTACAAAAGAAAATTGGTGGAAATTTGGAACGCCGAGTACAACGCGGGCATAAACGAGTCGTTCGAGTTCGAGTCGACGAAAAAAGCCGGCGAGTTGGTAAAGAAGATGGGTTGGCCGGTGGTCAAGCTGAATAAAAGGGAGGAATACGGCACCGACGAATCCTGCTTCGCGGAATGGGAGCGAAGGGGATATAAGGGCGTAAAGGAATGGGGCGAGCTTCGTTCCCACCTCGTCGCGTACAACTCATTCGTCGGTTATTACGAGAAGGAACAGAAAGGAAAGGTCGTCGGCGAATTGGTGCCGACGTTCGGTCGAAAAAAATATAAAAAAATGGTGGAGGACGAGTCGGGCTGGGAAACGCACCTCGTGTTCCACGGCCTCGATGGTCGATTCGTAAAGAACGCGGATAGATCGAGGCGCGACGGAACGTGGCGCATGCACCCGAATATCAACTGCATGGGCACGAACACGTTCAGGCACTCGATTCAAAATCCGTCGATGCAAAATATACCAACCACCGGAAAGATCGGTAAAATAGTGAAGAGGTGCATCAGCGTTCCCGACCCGAAAAAATATAAGCTCAGCACGTCGGACTACGTCTCGCTGCAAATGATCCTCGTATTTAGGGATTGCTGCCTCAACCCAAAAAATCTAATCGGGCACGAAGGCGTCGATCAAGTTATGCTCGATATTTACGGGCACGGCGGTCACAAGGACTCGCACAGCCAAACGGGCTTCGCCATATTTTACGACGCGATCGACGCGCACGTCTACGAGGCGCCGGACGGAACGATATACCACGAGAAGCAAAAAAATATACCGGATGGGTTGAAAAAAAGAAAGGCGACGTTCTCCGACTTTCTTAAATTAAAGAAAACCGATCCGACGGAAACGTATAGAACGAATAGCAAAGGCGTCAACTTCGGCAATCTATTCGGCGCGGCCGCCCCGTCGCTCGCTCGAAGATTGCGGGAAGTTTATAAATTTACCGAGAAGGATTGCGACGACGTAATCTCCCTGATGGGTTTAAAGAAAATGTTCGACTTCATGGTGGCGGAAAGGCGGCAATTCAAGCAGAAGAGCATACCCGAAAAAGAGTTTATACTCGATATGAAGTTTCTTTGCATCGCGACGAAGTTTAGGGACGTTTTCTTCACGACATATCCGGCGCTTATGTGCAGATTGGAGAGGGAAAAGAATTCGATCAGCGACGAGGACTCGAATAATTTTGGGTATATGCAAAGCTGGAAGGGCCCAAAAAGGCGATTGCCGGAAATTAGGCACATGCAGCCAAAGCGACAATTTTATACCAAGGATCGTAAACCCACCGGCGAGCCGCTCGGCAAATTATCCAAGTATCGCTGGGACGTGGTGAAGGCGGATAAAATTCTTTGGTCGAAATTATACGCGGAGCTCGGCAACATAGCCGGCAATTCCGACGCGCAAATCCTCGAGGCGTACAGCGCATTTACACTATGGCATAATCTTCACACCAATCTGAAAAGGTGGGGGTTTAAGTCGAGGGTATTTAACGGCACGCACGACTCGCTCGATAAATTCCTATACGAGGGCGAGGAGGAATTGGTGCTGGCGATGGAGGCGTGGGTGGCGTCGAGGCCATCAATCCCGTTCGAGGGAATGCCGCTCGAGATAGAGGCGACGCTCAGCGACGTATCGTCCCACGAGCAACGCCAAGAAACGTTCTATAAAAACGGTAAGCAAATTAGGGCGGCGAAATTCGTCGAGGCCCTTAAAAAATACAACGCGGAGCACGGCACCGATCTCAAGTGGTACAACACATTGCCGACCGACTACGACGCGAGCGAGATGCCGAGCGATATGATGATTATCGAGAGAAAGGGGTACACGGTTCAATGAAAGAAGGAATGATCGAATTATTCGAGAGAAGGGGCGTGAATGCCGGTAGGTACGATCCAAACTCGGAACCGCCGGAGTCGGAATTCGAGGTCGGCGACTTCGTGGTGATGGAGGCATACCCGGACGCAGAGCAAATACGCTGGGGATCGAACGACGACCCGCGCGGGAAGGTGCTGCTCGGCGTTCACTACATGGTGAAAAACGTCGAGATTCACTCATGGCACACGAAGCTCGAGCTCGAGGGCGTCGAGGGCCGATTCAACTCGGTATCGTTTAGAAGGGCGGTATGACGATTTATTCATTTACCAGGGAGCAGATGGAGGACATCTACAAGGATATTAAGGACTCAATCCTTAATTTTATCGACAAGCAAATTTTGGACATGTTTTCGCAAGCCACCCCGGACGAATTAGTGTGCTTTCGCAACTTCATGGGAATTATGCACGAGGCGAGGACGTCCACGTTCTTTGAATACAGCAACGAGCGCGACGGCTTTATAATTAAGCGCGATGATCGCCTCGATGAAAAGCCGGCGATGATGAGGCAGAACGACGACCGTTAATCTATAGTGCTATGGATAAAATAGACCTCAGCGACGAAAAAATTATAAAACCGGTGGTGTTCTCCGACGAAGGGGAAACTTGGTTCGGGACGCTCGATCAAAAGCCGGAAATAGAGCAAGTTCTTCACAAACTGCAGGCGGAGTATTACGAAACGAAGAGCGAGGCGAGGAAGAAAGCCGTCTTCAGCGAGATGTTCGGCTGGATAAATCGCTACGCGAAGTCGCTGTTCTTAAAAAAAATAAAGGGCGGGGACTACGTCGAGCCGGACATCGTCGAGGATAAGGCGATACACGCCGCGCTCGCGTTCATGAGTCAGTACGTGAATCGACCGGGTTTTAGGGTCGGCGCGTCGTTCGGCGGCATGCTCGAATTCAAGGTTCGCGAGGCGAGGTTTAAGGAATACGCCGACGAGCACCACCTCTCGCTCAACTCGGTCATCGACGAGGATGGCTGCGAGCTCGAGGACATTCAGGAAAAAGCCGGCTTTAAGGATATATTCAAGCCGTATAGGGAATCGCTCGAGGACGAGATGTTCGCCACGACGCTCGGCGACACGATACGCACCACGCTCGAGGACTTCGACGTCGGCGTCAACGACGACCCGCGGTTCTCGATCATAGGGCGAATGTGGCTCGCGATACTGCTTCGCAAACCGAGAAACAAGCACGGTAAGGGACAATTCCTTCGGGTGTGGGGCGCCGATCCGCGGGTCAAGCGAACGCTGCAGCTTTTGGAACTCACGCTGTACAAGCGATTGAAAGGGGAAACCAACTAATATGGGCAAATTATTACTAAACGCGCTGGAGCCGGAGCTTAGCATCCTCTCCGACGAGGATATAAAAAAATTCGTCGGCGATTGCCTCGAGTGGGCATCCGACTATAACGCGGTCGGCCCGGCGTCGTCGTCGGGAAAATTCCACCCCCAGCACGACCTCGGTTACGGCGGGCTAATAAGGCACACTCGCGCCACGTGCATGATGCTCCTTAGATTATTTCAGGCTCACCCGGAATATAAAAATTCATCGATCAAGGCGCAGATAATACTCGGCGCCGCGATACTTCACGACATGTGTAAATTCGTGGACAACGATGGATTGGCGCACACGCAGGCCCACCACCCGGTGATAATGGCGACCAAGATGAGGGAGCTCGCGGGCGGGATAAAATCGAGGTCGGGAAAAGCCAACGCGCTACGAATGGCCGACGTCGTCGAGGCGCACATGAGCGAGTGGGGAACGTGGAAGCTCGGCAACGTGGTCATCGAGGCGAGGAAACCGGAGTCGATGGACGACTTTATGCTCGTTCACGCCGACATGCTCGCGAGCGCGGTGTGGCTGCACATCGACTTCGATCGCTCCAACATGGTGCCGGACTTTAAGTAGGTTCGTTAATCTAAACGACGCGTACTAATTACAAGGAATAAATTGAGATGAAACGATCATTGTTATCGCAACAGTGCATATCCTCCCCCATTAGCCTCCATGGCTATAATCCGGAAGGAGATACGTAGGCGCCGACATAATCCACGTGGGAAGAGTCGGCGCTCCGGGAACGGAGCGCTTTTTTTATCCCCCGAGGTTTATCGCTTATATTATGATCGTAATGAGGGACGAGGGACGCAAAAGTTGAGTCAATCCGGTTGGGACCCGGACCGTGGACGAAAAAGATGACCCGCCCCACCCAGGGCTTGCCTTATCTCGGACATGGTGGTATGACGGTCCTTAAAAAGTCAATCGGAGCGGCTGGGGTTCGAAACTTAAGTGCACGGAGGGGCGGCGGGTACCTCATAAATATCTACTGCTTGCCAGACGATAATTTTCCGATGAGGAAATTTATGGATAAATGCGAGGTTTGCGGGGGCCACCGAGAATTTGTCGAAGTTCGACGACGGCGGCTGGCAATGTACCTTTGCGAAAAGTGCTTGGGAAAAATCCCTCCGAGCGGGAAGAGGGTTAAATAAAGTCCCGCCCCTTACGTACGCGCCTAATGTACGGCGCATCCGGTCGTTGACCGGTGAGCGGGGTTCAATTCCTCGCGACGCGTAGTGCCGGCGGTTTCTGGACCCGGATGGAGCGCGAATCCATCCCTCGAAAGGGTTGGCAGGCATAATAGCACCGGAATGCGCCTGATCGATGCGTGCAAAATTCGATCGGAGAAAAGTAGTTCAATCGAAAGAGCGATGCATAAGCGCACGGGGACGCCCGGCCTGCTAGCGAGAACGCCCGCGGTGCGGGAGGTGCGGAGTTCATAACCCGCCTTTTCTATCTTCGTTTGGCCGGTAGAGGCTGGGACCTGTGAAAGTCGGGAGTTGATCGCCCGTCCAATTCAAGGTTTCGAAGCGGCCTGGACCGAACTCATGTGGTGGGTAGCGTAACTATCGTTGCTGACAAGTGCGTCCATCAGGGTGGGTAGGGCCCCCAGGACCCGAGGTAAGCTGGAATCGGGAAGTCATGAGCCCGAGAGTAAGCCCAGGGCGGGATGTGTCAAAACCCCACGAAGAGTATGTGGTTGCCGCGTCGATCCGCGGCGGCGATCTTTGAAAATTTAGGGAAGGGATGAGTATTTAAATTTTGGCTTGAGCGAGGCCTTAATCTCGCTCAATTTTTGGGGTGGGGTTCCGGCTAGCGGTCTGTAAAATCGTCGTCAAAAAACGAGTCGGAGGTAGACGAGAGGCTCGATTCCTCCCCCACCCAAAAATGCTTCCATCGTCTATCGGCAAAGGATAGTGGACTTTCAATCCGCAGAGACGGGTTCGACTCCCGTTGGAAGCAATCGCGGGCTAAGTGGTATGCTGGAAAAATTTAATCTCGAGCAATTCGTTTTGATTCTAATAATGCTCGGATTCGGCGCCGGATTCGTCTGGCTCGTGGCGCACTACGTTAGGACGTATTATATGTAAACATTCCCGGGTAGCTCAGCTGGCAGAGCGGCGCGCTGTTAACGCGTTGGTCGGGGGTTCGAGCCCCTCCCCTGGAGCTAAAGCCGTTAATCTAACGGCGCGACGCGATAGCACTGCGTCGCCGTACGATGGAGAACCGACGTTACCGGTCCTCAACTTGTGGGTAATGAGTTTGGGGTGAAAAGCCAATGAGGCACACATCGAGAGCGTAAGACTGCATGCGCCGCTCGCGGTCCAAAAACCCTCCGGGTCGATGGGGCTCGCTACGATCATCCATCCCGTTTCGGCGTGTTCGGATAAACGCGGAAAACCGCCCGGTCGACTAGTGCGGCCGACCGGTAAGCGGTTGATTTTTGGGAACGTGGTGAAGCTGGTTATCACGCGAGATTGTCAATCTCGAGGCCGAGGGTTCGATCCCCTTCGTTCCCGATAAAACGTCGTCGCGCAAGACGAGGAAAAAAGAATGGGAAGCGCGACGCAAAAAATAAAGTGGCTGCCCCTCGTCGCCGTAGGCCACGACTGCTCGATGCGCGCTCGAGCGGCGCCCCGGGTTTTTACGAAGCCCCTGGGCGGTTTCCATTGGAGGAAAAATGAGGGAAATCGATAGGATGGTCGACGAGACCATCGCGAGAGCGGAAAGGTCGAATAAAAGATTGGCTAGGTACATCGCGTGGAGGCGACTGATCGTGAGGATTAAACGATTCCTTGGTTTCGACGTGTCGCGCGAGGTCGGCATCCTGAAAAAATAATTTGCATCGAAGGTGTTAACGGATTTGCACGCTAGGCTTCCAACCTGGAGGAACGGGTTCGATTCCCGCTCGGTGCTATAACGGAAAGTGGCGCAGATGGTAGCGCGCCTGGTTCGGGACCAGGAGGCCGGAGGTTCAAATCCTCTCTTTCCGATATGATGTGGAGATGGAAACGATTGCTGGTTACGTACATCGCGTTCATCGCGATGGTATTGATCGCGCTAAGGATGGCGAGTTAGCGAGGGGGAAATATGCCGAGACCGACGATGGCGACGCTTACGCGATGGTTCGAGTACGGCGCCGAGAAAAAGTTCACCGTAAGGCTCGACGCCACCGAGAGGGAGTTTGATCTTTCCGACGCCCGCGAGGCGGAGGAATTCCTTGAGGAAATCGGCGTTCAGCTCACCAAGAAAAAGATCAACGTGTCGCGGGAATACGTTCCGCCAAAATACGAGAATCGACCGGAAAAATCGCTCGATAGGCGAAAGCTTCGGCGAGAGCTCAGGGAAAAGCGGCGGCAAGCCGCGCTGACGAAAATGGCGGAGCAAAACGCGGCGATGGCGCGATTCAATAATGGATCGCCGGAAAAGGAACCGGAGTCGCCGAGGGAGAGTTGGTCGTGGTTCAACCCGCGCCCAATAGAATTGATAAAACCATGAATGCTCGGGTGGCGGAACTGGTAGACGCGTAAGCTTGAGGTGCTTATGTCGAAAGGCGTGTGGGTTCAAGTCCCACCTCGAGTAATAAGGAGGACCGAATATGTCCAAGAATGAAATTTTAGATAGGCTGTTCGCGATGTATGACTCGATGAACGGCGGCGATAGATTGCCGACGGGATTGACTGCGCTAATAATGGACCTCGGCGACGAGCTCGGGAGGTCGAGCGAGTACAGGCAAAGGGATGAGGGCGAGCGGTTTCCCGACTTCGTAAGAAGGTAACGATAGGCGCCATTGGTCCAATGGTTAGGACCCGCGCTTCCCAAGCACGAGGCGACGGTTCGATTCCGTCATGGCGCTAAATTTTAAAATATAAAGGAGGGTTCATTGGCCAATAGGCATTTTTGGACGAATTGGGTTATCGGTGAATTATACAAAAGGCACGGGGTCCTTCGAAACGAGGATATCGGTCGAATTGAAATTCAGGAGATAGTTGACCTCGTGTGCGCGGCCATCGACGAGGAAAAAATAAACGAGGACGCAAAATAATCATGGTGTGCGTGGCGTAGTGGGAGCGCGTCGGCCCGTGGAGCCGAAGGCGCGGGTTCAATTCCCGTCGCTCACCCGGGAATAAGGGAGAGAAGTTATATGCCCAATTATTGGACTGGGGAGCCAACGCTTAGGGAATTCGATATCCTGGGGCGGGCGAAAAAGTTGTACGTCGACGGCGACGCGCGGGTGGATGTGTACTATAAAATTCTGGACGAGGCGGCGCCTCACGAATTTTTATCCGCGGCGGAGCAGGACGAGGTGATCGAGGTGATAGCCGATTGCTGGGATGAGATTGCGAATTAAGCACGATTCGTATAGTGGTTTTCTTACGCGGCGTTGCCAACGCCGAAACGAGGGTTCGATTCCCTCATCGTGCTCTTTATGCCGGATTGGCGTAACTGGCAAACGCGCTTGGCTTAGAACCAAGATTCTGCGGGTTCGACTCCCGTGTCCGGTACTCGTTAATTTAATTGGATGGAGATAATAT
>Ga0209737_10001181_pt1 | contig 19151 bp, 5 predicted proteins | sample TergutCu122P3_FD_187284 | JGI IMG/M metagenome (GOLD analysis project Ga0209737, IMG submission 187284) | Cubitermes ugandensis P3 segment gut microbial communities from Kakamega Forest, Kenya - Cu122 P3 (SPAdes) (version 2) | ecosystem: Host-associated > Arthropoda: Insects > Digestive system >...
CAGCCTTGACGGGGATCGATCAAAGCGGAAAAATGCTCCAATAGTGAACTGCTCATTGCCGTATCCTCCTTGATAATCCAGTGAATCATAGTCTGCCTGACAAGCACAAAGAACCACTACATGCCCACCCTCTCCTAGCCTGGCTCCTCAAATGTCAACTACTTTTTCAAGCGATTGCCCTGCTTTGCAAAACATCTAACCTTGACGCAAACCAACATTGTGTCTAATAATTAACACTTGTCGCCTGTCTCTGATTTAGGAGGTGTCCTATGGAAGAAAAAACCAAACTCGAATCTGTGGCCAATGAAACCGCACAAGAGAACTATGAAACCCCAACGGTAGAGTACCTCGGAAAGCTTGGCACGCTTATTCAGGGTGTCAGCGGCGTGCGCCGAGACAATTTCCCGCTCAGCGGAAGCCAGCCGTAGCCCCAAATGATGCCCTTCACCCACAAGCAATGCGCAGCATTGCAGGGGGTGTGGGGCCCCCCTAGCAGCTTCGCTGGCGTCCCCCTAGAAGGGGGAGCAGTTCCCCCACAAAAATAAAAAACATGACTCTGTTGCGCCCGAAACTGACCTTTTCCATTGCTGCGGGGGTAGCGTTGAGTGTCGTTTTCGGCCTCGCTGTTCCCATTTGCCTTGTCAAGGTGATCGACAGCGGTTTGGCGCGCGGCGATTTTAATGCAACGCTTTATTGGGTTCTCTGTGCGGCCGGTGCCCAGGCAGTTTCCGGCCTCATCGGCTATATCAGCAAGCGGCAGGCCCATCGTGAAGCGCTTGAGTCGGAGAGCGAAGCGCGCACAAGTCTCTACGCCCTGGCCACTGGCGCAGACCTTCGGGCCATGACGGATAATGACCACGGAACGACCATGGGGCGCATCCTGTTTGCCGCCACGAGCCTGCGAGAATGGACCGAGATCCGCTACACGCAGGGCATTCCGCTTGTCGTCTCCGGGGCAGGCACGGTGTCGATCCTGGCCACACTCTCATGGCCCCTGGCCTGCTTAACCCTAGCCCTTCTCCCCATGGGGGCAGTCATGTGGCTATGGCTCAGGCGACGTTTTCGCCCATCGGCTCGCCAAAACTTCGAAGCCCAGGAAAACGTCTATCGGATAATTATTGAAACATTCAGGGCATTGCCATTCATTCGCGCCATGCGAAAACAGGATGAATTTTCGAAACGTTTCGGGACAGCCTGCCAAACATGTGTCACCACCGGCACCAGGCTTCAATCTCAGCTGGCCATTCAGGGGCCATTTTTCGACATCTATCAGGCGCTTGTACTGGTGGCAGTCTTTGGCGTCGGCGGGCATGCCGTCATCGAAGGCAGTTTCAGTCTGGGCGCGCTGGTCGGTTTTCAGCTCTATCTGGCCAGGCTTTTTCCACTCCTTCGCTCAGGCACGGGCCTGTTTGCAGCGTGGCAGCACTTCCAGGAAGGACGAGCACGGGCAAGCCAGTTTCTAACCCTGCCAAAGGCAACGCCCGTGCACTTTGAGGCGTGCACGCTGCCAAACGTTCTCGATGTTCGCCATGTTGACTTCTCGTTCGGAGAGCACCCCGTGTGGCAAAATTTCTCTCTGACGCTCTGCGCCGGTGATCGCTATGCCCTATTGCAGCCCTCAGGGAGCGGAAAGACAACGCTGGCCTGTCTCATCCTCGGTCTCTATCCCCCAGACGCCGGACAAATCGCCTTGGCCAATGCCTCCCCCGGCGCCACCGGGTATGTGCCTCAAAGCAGCATTCTGTTTGAGGGCACCCTTCGGGATAATGTCGTTTTTCTGCACCAAAACCTTGACGACACCGCCTATGCGCAGCTCCTTAAGATAGTCTGTCTTCAGGAAGTGGCGGGGCGCATCGGCAATCAGAGCATCGGCGAAAACGGCGCCAAACTGAGCGGCGGCGAACAACGGCGAGTCATGCTTGCCCGAGCGCTTGCCACCGAACCAAAACTGCTCATCATCGACCAGCTCACAAGCGAACTCGAACCAGAACTGTGCCGGACAATTTTCGCAAACCTGCGAAAACATCGCCCAGACCTGGCCATCCTCTACCTCGGACACCGCCAGCCCGAGTGGGATTAGTTTTTTTGTGGGGGAACCAGTTCCCCCACACCCCCTGCGAACCTCCCCTTCAGGGGAGGTGGCGGCGGGCACCCAAGGGGCGCTTTGCGCCACCTCCCTCGGAGAGGGAGGCTTCGACGGAGGGGTGCGCGTATCGCTTGTGGGTGGAGTGGCGAAATATTTATCGTTTATGGCAACATACCAATGCTCAGCAAACAGAAGAGATGTCATTGAAAGCGAGCATCTGTAGGGGCGACCGTCCCGGTCGCCCCTGCGACGCAGTCGCCAGACGAGCATTGCGGGGCGTTGCGGGGTGTCCCCGCACAGGGGGTAGACGCGTATCGGCCTGTAGGGGCGACCGTCCCGGTCGCCCGCGACGCAGTCGCCAAGGCCGATAGCGGCGCAGGGGGCGTTGCCCCCACAAAAAACCGCAGAAACAAAACCTGTAGGGGCGACTGTCCCTGGTCGCCCGCCCCTAAAATAAGGCAACTTACTTCCCGATGCAGAACTGTGAAAATATCTCGTGGAGGATGTCGTCGGAGGCAATGACGCCCGTGATGCAGGCCAGTGCCTGGGCAGCCTCGTAGAGATCGGCGGCGATGCATTCGGCGGGGAGGGCCGCGGAGAGGGCATCTGCGGCGCGGGTAAGGGCTGCGTGGGCGATGTCGATTTGCGCCACGTGGCGCTGCGAGGTGACGAGTGTGGTGGCCGCGAAGTTTGTTTCGATAGATTCGGCCATATGGGCCAGGGCGGTTTCGAAGGCGTGGAGCCCTGCGCGCGTTACCGTAGAAACCGGAATGGGAACGATGGCGTGCTGCGCGCAAAAAGAGCGAACCCGGGGCCAGTCATTCGGCATGTCGGGGAGATCCGCTTTTGTTTCGACCATGATGAGTCGGCCCTGTGTGGCGGCTGTTTCCATATCCGGCGTGATGTCGAGGGCTTCGGCGGCGTCTTTTGCCATGAGCCAGACGAGGATGTCGGCTGCCGCGCACTGCGCCTCCGTCCGCTGAACGCCGATGCGCTCAATGGGGTCATCCGTCTGAGTGATGCCAGCGGTATCGACGAGCATGAAGGTGCGGCCGGCAAAGCTGACGGAGGCTTCGAGGGTGTCGGTCGTCGTGCCCGCAATGGGTGTGACAATGGCGCGTTCGTGGCCGAGAAGCGCGTTAAACAGGCTCGACTTGCCTGCATTGGGTTTGCCCAGAAAGACCACGCGATGCCCGCCGGGGCGATACCGCTCATGTGCTCGCCGCATGCGCGAGAGCTGGTCGAGTGAAACGGCAAGTTGCTGAGCCAGAGCTTCGGTTGGGAAGGGGGCGAGTTCCTCTTCGCTCGAAAAATCGATCGACGCCTCGACAAGACAGCGCAGGTCGAGAATCATCCGGCGGAGATCCTCGACCGTTCTGGAGACCGACCCCGAGAGCTGTCGCTGCGCCTCGCGGCATTGCAGATCATTTTGCGCATGGATGATGCCCATGATGGCTTCTGCATGCGTCAGATCGATTTTGCCGTTGAGAAAAGCCCGCAAAGAGAACTCCCCAGGCTCAGCCATGACCGCGCCTGCATCGATCACCGCATCCATGACCCGCGACAGGTTCACCCCTCCCCCGTGGGCATAGATCTCGGCGGCGTCCTCCCCCGTAAAGCTGCTGGGCGCCCGGAACGTGCAAACCATCACATCGTCGATGACTTCAGCCGACCGATCCAGGATTCGGCGATGATACATCAGGCGCGGCTTCGTCACAGGCCTGTCGATGATTCGCTGCAGGACAGCCAGCGATTGCGGGCCGCTGATCCGAATGACGCCAATGGCGGCAGGCGCCGTACCGGACGCGATGGCAACAATGGTCGTGTTCTCTGTCATCAGGCTCATTTTTTTCGTGGGGGAACATGTTCGTGAAGGGCAAAACGTTATCGTTTGTGGCGACATTTCTCGCCCTGCAAGCAAATAAGGATCGCTATCTGTGTATCATGACTTAAGATGCTGTGTGCACAGCAATCCCGCAATCGTCAAACCTCTTCCATGGGCTATCCACTGTTCGGCTTTTACGTGGGGCAGGAGATGTTCTGCCCTCACTTGTGGCCACATACACTGCATTGCAGACGAAGGGTAACCAAATCCACATGTGTCTGCAGCACCAGGACAAAGGGAACGCAACAGCTTAAGTTGAAAACGTTCCAGTCGTTTTCATCCTGATTGAATACACGAAAAGAGGTGCCGAAATGTCTGAAAATATATCCCGATCTGGAGACAATGTGTGATAGAGTCCTACGCAGTCTAGTTTTACCGAACTGAAGCCTCGCCACCCTGACGCGTTGGAGCCCTGGTCGTGGATAGAAGTCTTGCAGCAAAGCAGTGGATGCGTCGCATGTGCCCTGCGGAAACCCCTGCTGAGGTTTCGCAGGTATCGTCGGCTATTCAGCGAGCCCTTGGCGATTGTCTTGCAGAAGGCAAACTGCTGGCATCAAACTGGTCAGGATTTGAGAAGTTTTGTCGTGCGCATGCGCCGCTGTCGATGGCTTCCACGCCCTCACTTGGTGCCATTGTCGAAGAAGCAGCCCGGGTCATCAGACCAATTCGCTGGCTTTCAGTATTTGACTGTTTTGAACAATCGCTGATTGAACACGTCATCAATCGCTGGGATTCGGTTTACTCGATTGTTTCCCGGATGGTTGGAACCAGGGACTCACGCTATCGCGCAATGTGTCATGCCTACATCGCGCTTGAGGCTTCCCGGCTGGCGGATTGTTTCGAAAACCACTTTACCGAGTGCCACAACAGTGCAACGTTTCGCGGGGACGCCTACGTGTCCCGAAATGGCACCTACTACTACCATTATGACTATTTTTGTGGCGATACGGGTCTTTCACGGCAGCAGACGATAGATGGCCTTCGCGGTTTTGCCGCCCGGCTTCGCCTGCATGAAGATGTGCTTTCGGTATCTGCATACCATGAAACCGAGGGGTGGTGCGGTGAGTCTGCCGGAGAGGCACTTCGCACATGGATGCCGCTGTTCGAAGTGGAAGCAGAGGCGATCCTGATGCACGTCTGTCCCCGCCGCATGGGCAATGCCGTTGCCACAACCATTATGCGGAGCTGCGGCTTGTCGATGCCTGTCATGGCCATACTCGAAATCAGCGAGTTGTGCGCCCTTTGGAAAATGACAAAACACGACGCTGCCAAGTTCGTCCATTTTGCACGGCACCTCCTGGCGTTTGAAGACGAAGACAAAGGCAAGCCCTGTGAATCTGCGCCCCTGGCCTGGCTCAAAGAAGCCCGGGCGATGCGCCGCCGCTATGGTGACAGCGCGGTGCAACGGCTGGTCTCGGATTTATTGCCGCTGTATTCAACCATCGGTCAACTGATGGGCGGCCTGCCCTGTTATCGGCGCTCTGTGGCCTGGATGGCCAGCACATTTGCTGAAAACTCGAACATCTCCTGGCTCGCCTCAGTCAGTACGAACGGCGAGCTATCGCCCGTCAAAGCCATCGGCCTGCTGCACGAGGACACCTCCCCTGCCTTTCTGTCAGCGCTTGCGCGACAATGGCAGGCACACCTCTCTGAGCAGGTCCCATGGGATAAGCCAACACTCAGTCTCGTCCTGCGCTACCTCATCTCACGCCAGAGACACTGGATTCTCAATCCCCTGATTGACCTGTATGTACGCTGCAGCAGCGATGAAACGCCCATGGCACGCGAAGAGATTGTGCAAACACTAAGGACTGCCCTGGATGCACTCAAACTCACGCCCTGCGAATCTTCGCGCATTGCTTCATTGGGGCTCGACTTCTGCCTCCTGCCTCAGAACATCAACATCTTCACAGGAGAAGCCGTCGACGCCTCACGATGGGCCTCTCCCGCCTCTGCGCACAAGTATGTGCGCACACTTCTGAAGCTGAGCGCTCGAAATGGCCGCGGACTGCTCAATATGGTCAGCGAGCGCCGAAGCGAACACATCGAAAAGACCCTTCGGCGTCTCGACTACCACAGCAGCCTCTACCAGATCATCGCCTGTTCCCAGGCCTTCAGTGAGGACGAAGACGCCCTGCACTTCCTGCTGCTGCTACGCCAATCGTGCGGCGAACGCCCCGAGGCCGAGTGGCTCGAAGCCATGAATGCACGCCTCTCCCGCCTGGACAAAACCGAAGCCTGCCGTCTGCTCTGGACCTGCTGCAAACACGATCAGGCCGATGCCCTGAGCCTCAACCCCGGTCTGTTCTGGGCCTTTCGCCTGGTGCCGGCATCTCCCCACCAGATCGCGTGCGCTGCATGCGATGCCCTTCGCATCAATCCGACTTTTGCCCTGGCGGCACTTGATACGCTTGATACCATTGCCACGCGTTCATCCCTGTCAGCCATCCTCGAAATGCGACGAAAAATCCGCCATCGACAAGTCCATAAACGCATCCTTCAAACCATCGATCGCATTGCCACGAGGGAAGGTCTGAGCCGGGAAGTTTTCCTTGATTATTCGGCAGACACTGGCGGCCTGGGAAGTGAGGGCAATCGATGCTTCGACTTCGGCACTTTCCAGATCATCCTCAAAATCGACTCAGAGGCCAAAGTCACGACGCAAGTGTTCGACACAAGCGGCAAAGAGACAAAAAGGCTCAGAAATATTCCAAAATCGGTCAAATCCACCGATCCCAACCTGTTCCAAACTTTCCAGACAGCCAAAAAACACCTCCAGGAAACCCTGACTTACCAAACGGGACGCTTGGAACAGGCCATGATCGAAGTGAGATTCTGGCGCGGTCACGACCTCATCGAAATCTTCCAAAATCACCCAATGATGCGCCACATCTGCCGATGTCTCGTCTGCGCTCAGTTCAATCCAGTTTCAAAAACAACGCTGGGCGACGGCTTCGTTGTCACCGACGACGGCTGTCTGGACGCCGGAGGCAATCTCTTCGACATCATGCCTGATGACACTTTCATCATCCAGCATCCCATCCACATGTCCCCCGCCATCAAACATGCCTGGAAACAGCACTTCGACGCCAGGGGGCTAAGTCAGCCCTTCCCCCAGCTCCAACGCGAAACATTCAGCCCCTCACCAAATAACTCCCCCGAACCGTTCGCAAAGCTCACCGGGCGCACCCTTGATATCGTAAGAATGCATCACCTCGTCAAAGAACGAGGCTGGAAATCACAAACAAGCCCATGGGAAAACGGCAGCACCGCCGCTCTGACACGCACATTCGCTACACACGGCCAGGCCGTACACCTCCTTACGGGCGAAATCCGCGACCAATCCACCGCCATCGCCAGGATCGCCTTCGTCGACATCCACAGCGACAACCCCCTTTGCCTCGACACCATCGACGCCTGCGCCTTCTCAGAAGCATGCCGCGACATCCACTTCTGCCTGGTCGGATGAGTCCACCTGCGTGGCGCTGACAAACGCAGACATGCAGGTCTGTCACTGCTTTCATGTGGGCTTTTTGAGGGGGCACGGCCCCCTGCGCCGCTATCGGCCGCCGTGCGACCGATACGCGTCTACCCCCTTTGCGGGGCTCAAACGCCGCCCCGCAACGCCCCGCTGTCCCCCTCTTTGAGGGGGATGTCGGCAAAGCCGACAGGGGAGAGTGGGGGAGCATGGCTCCCCCACACCCCCTGCGATACTGCGTATCGCTTGCGATGGGTGAGAATGATTGACTGATGCCCTGCGTGGGATGCCACCCTGGCGTACGCCTCGCCACACCCAGTGCTCATCCACCGGCACACCGAAATTTAGATCAAAAATTTGCCATTTTCCGAGATCGTTTTGTGCGGGCGGTCTTTTGCTTGAACGCAAAGGGGGTATGGGATAGAAAAGGGGTCATCTCTGGTGCAAAGGCACCGCTTTACATTTTTCGTAGGGGAAGCCATGAAAGAGCAAATTCAAGCATGCCAGGAAGCGTTGCAGCTTAATCCGAATGACCAGCAGGCGTTTGACCGATTGTCGACAATCCTTCGCGATAACCGACGTTGGAAGGCGCTCGTGGGGTTATACGAGGCCTATCCTAACCTTGCAGACTGGCAGAATTTGGTGGATACACTGTCGGATGTGGCCGAACACGAAGAATCTGCAGAAAAGAAAAGCGGCGTTTTCCACGTCATAGGCCAAATCTGCGAGATGAGACTGCAGCGTGCGGATATCGCGATTACCTTCTACCAAAAGGCCGTTCGCGCCTGGGCAGGACGCACAGAGAGTTTCGATGCGGCCCGGCGTATCTACACGGCCACAGAAAATTACAAGATGGTCGTGCGCCTTTTGCAGCTTGAGCTTGGCGTCGTCACCAACGAAGAGCGAAAAGTCACCCTTCTCATGGAGCTAAGCCAGCTATGCCGTGAGAAACTTGGCGACATCAAGAATGCCGATGAGTTCGAAGAAAAGGCACGTTCGCTCAACAATGTCCTCGTCGACACCATACTGACACGCCCTGAGACTACGAAAACCGCTGAAAAAGAAGTCAGGGAAGAGGCCAGGGAGATCACCGAAAAAGCTGAAAATCAAACCAAAGAATCCACAAAAGCCGCCGAAGAGGCCAAAGAAGCTAAAAATGCCGCCGAAAAAGAAGCTAAAAAGGCTGCCAAAAAAGCTGCCAGGATAGCCGCCGAGGAAGAAGCAAAGAAAGCTGCTGAGGAAGAAGCAAAGAAAGCTGCCGAGGAAGAAGCAAAGAAAGCCGCTGAGGAAGAAGCAAAGAAAGCTGCCGAGGAAGAAGCAAAGAAAGCCGCTGAGGAAGAAGTCGAAGCGGTTATCGAAGAAGTGGCTGAAGCAGTTATCGAAGAAGTGGCTGAAGCCGCTGTCGAAGCAGTTATCGAAGAAGTGGCTGAAGCGGTTATCGAAGAAGTGGCTGAAGCTGCTGTCGAAGCGGTTATCGAAGAAGTGGCTGAAGCCGCTGTCGAAGCGATTATCGAAGAAGTGGCTGAAGCTGCTGTCGAAGCGATTATCGAAGAAGTGGCTGAAGCCGCTGTCGAAGCGATTATCGAAGAAGTAGCTGAAGCTGCTGTCGAAGCGGTTATCGAAGAAGTGGCTGAAGCTGCTGTCGAAGAAGTGGCCGTTGGTTCTCTTGCGGACTGCTGCGAGCTGATTTATCGAAGCATTGGCGATAAAAAAATCGATGTCCGCCTGGCCGCTGAGAAAGGTGCTTCGCTGGTCTCCAGTGCCGACGATGCCCTGGCGCTTTGCGAAGCCCTCGAAGAAGTAAAAGCCTATGACGTCCTGGCAGCCACCATCGACACCCTGGCCAGGCATTCGAGCAATGACCGCGAAAAGCGCTTTGCGCTTGCCTGCTATGCAGACGTTTTGGATCGTCACCTGGGACGCCGCGAAGAGGCCGTCGCCATGGCTGCCACACTCGCAGAAGGCGAAGACCGGGCCGCTTTTAAAGCGCGAGCGATCTTGGCAGGAACGGACGAAAAAGCACTCGGAAGCCTGGCCGCGACGATGCAGGATACTTTGAAAAAGCTGCGCCGAACGCCCGAAGAGTTCCCATTCATGCTTGACACCGCGAAGTTGTATGTCGATCGGCTTCATTCTCTCAAAGATGCCGAGGAATTGTACAAACGCATCAAACTTGCCGACTCCAAAAATTACAGCATGCTTAAATTTAACTGCCTTTTCTATGCCTCGAACGAGGACTGGCAGCGCATGCTGAGTTCGCTTCAAACGCTGAAAGCTGCTGTATCGGGCAGCTATCGAGAGCTTGACGTAGCGCGCCAAATCGCGACCATTAGCGAGGATAAGCTGGGTAACCCTGGTAAAGCCGTTAACGTCTGGAATCAGATGCTCAAGGACGGTTGTTTTGCCGACATCGCGCGCGAAGAATTGATCGGGCTCTATCAGCGAACCCAAAAATGGCAAGCACTCCTTGACATCTACAAGAATGACATGGAGGCCCTTGGTGCCGATCAAGTCGGCGAGCATGTGACCATCCTGCAAAAGTGCATTGAAATTTATGATGAGCATCTGCGCCTTGATGCGATGGTCATCAAGATGTACCACCAGATTCTCGACATCGATCCCGGGAACGAAAAGGCTGTCACTGCACTGATCGAACGCTATGAAGCATCGAAGCGCTGGAACGATCTTCTCAAGATTCTGACCCAAAAGGCTCAGGCGACAAAAGATCCCGAACAGTCGATCGATATTTACTATCGCATCGCCACTCTTTGGAGCACGAACCTGGGCAATGTTGCCAAATCCGTTGAACCCCTTCTTAACATCATTGAGATTGATCCGACTCAGCGAAAAGCGCTCAAGCAGCTGCACGAATTCTACGAGCAGCGCAATGCCTGGTCGAATCTGTATGACATTCTCGAGAAAGAAGCTGTCGTCAGCGATACTGCGGAAGCCATTTCGCTTCTGAAACGGCAGGCGGAAATCGGCGAAACCAATCTGCGAAGTACCGAGAAGGCGATCTCAAGTTGGGAAGCCATCAGCCAATTATTGAAGGATCCGAGTGAAGCCCTTGAAGAGCTCACCCGTCTGTATGACAAACTTGGCGACAATGCTGCACTTTTGAAAGTCTATGAGCGTCGTTTGGAGGCTTCGCACAGCGAAGCTGAGCGCATTGAAAATATCGATCAGATTGCGCGCCTGTATTTGGAACGCCTGGATGCTCGAGACAAAGGTATTGAAACCTATCGCGAAATGCTGGCATTCGAAGCAGGCCGTGACAGGGCACTCAATGCCCTGACTCAGATCTACGTCGCCGATCAGGCCTGGGACGCTCTCGTAGCACTGTACGTGTCGCTTGATCGCAGCGCTCAGGTCTATGAACTGCTGGATTTGACGACAGGCGATCAGGAAGATGACAACGACCAGATCGCGCTCTACGAGCGCATGGCTGCAGTGGCAAGTGAGCAGCTGCACGATGACAATATGACGGTGGCGGCGCTCGAAAAAATTCTCGACATTGACACCACCCACGAAAAAACTGCCAAGCGCCTCCTGGCCTACTACATGGCGCGTGGGGAGTATGCCAAGGCCATCAACGCCATTCAGATCATCATCGCCTGGACCTCCGATCTGGAAGAGAAGATTGCCATGCATGTCGAGATTGCGCGATTGTTCGAGACAGAACTCGCCGACATCGAAAGCGCCATGCACTGGTATGCCAAGGCCGTGCAATTGGCACCACAGCGCAGCGCACTTCGCGAACACTTCGAAGCGCTCGTCGAAAAGGGCGAAGGCGCATCAAAGCTCTATGAGGTTTACGCTGATATCCGAGACCATGCAGCATCTCTCGACGATGCCTCACGCCTTGCGATTCACCGTATACTGGCACGGACATGTCAGCGGCAGCTCGGAAAATTCGATGAAGCCATCACGAGCTGGGAATTCTGCCTGCAGGCAGACGAAACCGACACCGAGGCCATTGATGCCCTGTGCGAACTCTACGAACATGTCGAGCATTGGGAGAATCTCCTGCATGTTCTCGACCGCAAGCTTGTGCTCTGCAACGATGAAAACGAAGAAAAATCTCTCCACTTCAAGCGCGCAGAGCTTCTCGTGCATCAGCTGAAGCACCTCCAGAAGGCTGAAGCGTCCTACTATCGCATCCTCGAAATCGACAGCGCCAACATCGAAGCCTTAAACGGCCTGAAATCTATCTATACTGAGACAGAGAGCTGGACAAAACTCGCTGAAATGCTCCGCAAGGAGCTTGAGCTTCTGACAGAGAACCACCTTGAAGTTGCATTTGCACTGGCAGAAGTTGAACGCACAAAACTCGATCACCTCGATCGGGCAATCGAGTTGTATGCTTCGATCCTGGACGAGAATCCACAGCACGTACAAACCATCAAGACGACTGAAGCTCTGATCGAGGTTGGCGTCCAGCGCCATCGCCTCGCAGCTCTCCTGGAGCCTGTCTATAAAGCCTCCGCGATGCACAACAAGTTGTGCCATGTTCTTGAAATCCGCCTCGAAACGCTTGAGGATGCAGACAAACTACCTGTTTGGTGGGAGATTTACGAACTCCGCCACGATGCTCTGCAAGACCTGCCGGGCGCATTCGAAGCAGCAGTTCACCTGTTCAAACTCAACCCCGAGGATGAGCGCGTCTGGCATCACCTTGAGACCCTTGCCGAAACCAATGCCCTGGAGAATGCATTTGCACGAATCAGTGCGCTCTATGGTGACATCGCAACAGACGAGGATGACCACTGGCGCTTTGCCATCCTGCGTCGCAAAGCGAGAATCGTTGAAGAGAAGCTCTCGGACGCTGCCGCATCTGTGGCCCTGTGGGAGATGCTTCACAGGCACGAGCCAGATGATCTGGAGGCTATCCAGCATCTGGAAAACCTGTACAAAGCTGACAACGCCTTTGAGAAGCTGGTTAAACTTTACGAATTCAAAGTCAACCTGCCGGAATTCGACGACGATTCCCGCATTCAGATTCTCCTGGAAGCTGCGCAAATTTACGAAGACATTTTGTCCGATGCCGCAAACGCCATTCGAGTCTACAACGACGTTTTGACGGTAAATGCCATGCAGGCCGATGCTCTGGCAGCACTTGAGCGGCTTTATATTGCCAATCAGCAGTGGGACCTCCTGGCCAAACTTTACGACGATGAACTGACACTTTACAGCGATCCTGCAAAGCTGCAGAATATTCGCCGCAAGCTTGCCAATGTCAGCGACGTTCATCTCGCAGACTATGCCCGGGCCATCGACTGCTACAAAACAGTCCTGGAAACAGACAGCCACGACAAAGAGGCCATTGCATCTGCCGACGCCCTCCTCAAGAAACTCACAGGGCTTGAGGACGAAAAGGCTGGTGAATACCGAGCCGCTCTTTGTGAGCTTCTCGAACCCATCTATACAGCCAACCGGGCGCTTGCTCATATCGTCGACATCCTGCGCATCAGGCTCAGCGCAAGCGACGATGTCTACGAACGCATGGATCTCAATCGCCGCATTGCCTCAATTCTGCGCGACGACATGCACGACAGGCGCGGCGCCTTTGAAGCCCTGCATGCCGCTCTCAAAGATGATCTCTCCGACGCCTCACTCCGCGCCGACTTTGAAACACTGGCCCTCGAATTGGATGAGGCACCTGCCATCATTGCACTCTATGAGGCCGGGCTTGAGTCAGTTGACGACGTTGTCAAACACAGCATCTACCAGCGCATGGCCACGATTTTTGAGGAACACCTCAATGACTCGCTCAAAGCCATTGAGGCCTACCGTGCCATCGTCGCTATCGACGAAATGGATACTGCCGCACTCAATGCACTCGAAACACTTTATACCAATGCACAGAGCTGGCCTGAACTCATTGGCATTTTGAAGCTTAAGGCAGATAATGCCGCAGGTGATGATAAGATGGCTATTTTACAAAAAATGGCACTCATCAATCAGGATTGTCTCAGCAGTCCCAAGGCCGCTATCGAAAACTATCGCGAGCTGCTCGACATCATCCCAGACGACCTTGATGCCCTCAATGCCCTTGAGTCGCTCTATACCCAGACAGAGAATTGGGAACATCTTGTCGAAAACTACACAGCCAAACTTCACCTGGCCAACGACAACGAAACGCGCCGCAGCATTCTTCAGAAAATGGCCTGCCTGCGGGAGGAAAAACTCAAAGCCTACGACGAAGCCATCACGCTGCATAATCAGATCCTCGACCTGTATCCCGAAAATGAGGACACACTTGATGCGCTGGACAGGCTTTATCAACATGAGGAACAGTACAGCGAGCTGGCCGGAATCCTTGAGCGCAAACTTGCATTGCACCGGGAAGATGATTCTGCCAGTGCTCTGGAGTATCGCCTTGGCCAGATATACTCCAGCGAACTTTCGTCTACAGAGCAGGCCATTGAGTACTACCGTTCGATTTTGGCACGAGACCCGCGCCACGAAGATACGCTCAAAGCACTCAACACCCTGCTCAAGGATGAGTCCTATCGTCTTGAAGCCTCGCGTGTTCTGGAGCCTGTCTTTGAGCGAACCGAGCAGTATGCTGATCTCATCCAAATCCTCGAAATCCAGCTCGAACTGGAAGTCGATCCGAATACCCAGATCGATCTGCTCCGACGTATCGCAGCCCTGCACCAGGATAAGCTCTCCAACTACGCTGGTGCGTTCAATGCCTTTGCCCGCATCGTCCTCATCGATCAGCAGCACGACGATCTGGAGCAAATCGAGGCCCTGAGCGAAGTGCTCGACAACACACACGCCCTTGTCGATGTCTACAAGCGCATCGTTGAAGCCGTTTATGATCCGGAAGCACAGGTCACGTTTAACAACAAGATAGCCGCGTTGCTGCTCAATCGGCTCGCCGACGAGGCGGAGGCTGAGAAATACTACCGTGCCACACTTGAGATCAGCGCGACGGACACCACTGCGCTTAACGCGCTCGACGCTCTCTACACGCAGAAATCGTCCTGGGCGTCACTTCTGGCCATCCTCGACAGTAAGCTTCAGGCAGATTTCAATGCCGAGAGTCAGCGTCCCATTCTGTACCGCATGGCCGGGATCCAGGAAACGCTCTGTCACCTGCCCGAAGAAGCCATCGCAACCTTCTTGCGGATTCTGGAGCTCGACGCCACACAGATCGATGCCATCAAAGCCCTCGAACGTCTCTATGCGCAACAGGAAATGTGGCAGGACCTGGCCGACCTGCTTCTGAGCGAGATACAGGCAGCCGAAGACCAGGAAGAGGGTGTCGCCCTCAAGTTCCGCCTGGCCCAAATCCAGTACGAAAAACTCAGGGACGAAGACGACGCTATTCAAACGCTCCGTGACATCCTCAATCTTCAACCAGAATTTGAAACTGCCATTGCCTACCTCGAAACGTTGTTTGAGTCCGGTATCCGCACAACGGACATTGCCGAAATCCTCGAACCACTCTACAAGCGCCACAATCGTTGGCAAAAGCTCATTCACTCGCTGGAATCGCGCATCGGGCTTGCCGAAGATGATTTCAGCAAGGTTCAGATCCTCCAGGAAATGGCCCAAACTTACGAGCAGAACCTCCATGATGACGTCAGTGCCCTTCGGGTCTATGGCCGCATTCTGAATTTGCAGCCCGCTGATACGGACACCCAGGCGCACATTGAGCGTTTAGCCTCAAAAACACTTGCTCTGGAAACCTGGGCTGAATTCTATGAAGCCATCCTGAAAGAAGAAAAGCTGGAATACTACGCCGACAAGCGCGTCCTCATGATCTCGCTGGCTCGCCTGCAGGCCGAACGCCTGGGCAACATGGACAAGGCCCGTGCCCTGTGCCGGGAAATGCTCGAAGAAGAAGCGGAAGAAGTCGAGGCCTACGACATTCTCGAATGGATCGCTGCCCAGGCACGAGACTACTCGGCACTTTTGGCACTCTGGACAAAGAAACTCGACGTCCTGCATGATCCCGACGAAAAGGCCAATCTGATGCTTCGCATCGCAACCATTCAAGAAGAGATCCTGCGCGACGACAAAGCCGCCTGCACAACCTACCACGAGATCAACGACATCACCCAAAATGCACTGCATGCCGCATCTCTGGAGCGCCTGCTGCGAAAAACATCGCAATTTGCCCAGCTCGCCGAATTCTACCAGCAACAAATCGACCTTGCCTCAGGCGTGGAAGACCGTGTCGAACTCCTGCACAAGCTCGGCGTTGTCCTGGAGCGCGAACTCCGTCAGACCGACGAAGCCATTGATGCATTGCGCCAGGCACTCGAAATCTCTCCCAAATCTTCGGCCTGCAAACGCGCCGTCGAAACCATGCTCAGTACCACCGCAGCCACCGAAGAGAATGCAGAGATACGCTTCACCATGGCAACGATGCTTGAGCCCCTCTACACCCCTGAGGAATGGCAAAAGCTCGTGCGTGTCCTGGATGTCATGATCGCTTCCACCGACGATAACCTGACGCGCGTTGACCTTTATCTGCGTCAGGCCGCCATCTTTGAAGCTCACGATGCACACCGCGAGCGAGCCTTTGCAACCTACGCCAAAGCCTTCGTGGCCGCACCTTCCTCAAAGCTTGCTCACGATAAAGTCCTGGCCCTGGCCGCAGAACTCGAAAACGACGCAGATCTGGCAAACGTCTACATGGAGGCTATCGCCAACACCGACGACGTGCTGGAAAAACTCCAGCTCAACGAACACGTCGCCGTCATATGGCATGAAAAGATCAAGGATTTGGCCAAGGCCGCTGCCTGCTATGAAGCCATTCTGGCCCAAGACGACCAGCACCTGGGCGCCATCCAGGCCCTCGAAAGCATCTATTCCTCCGAACAAAATCACCTCGGACTCGTCACTGTCCTCAAGCGTCATGCCGAACTCGTCACCTCGGTTATCGACAAAAAAGATCTCCTGTACCGCATTGCCGAACTCGAAGAGAAAACCCTGAAACAGCTCCAGGACGCCATTGATACCTACCTCAGCGTACTCGATCTCGACGCCGAAGATTCGGTTGCCCTTGATGCTCTTGAGAAACTCTATCGCCAAACGGAGAACTGGAAAGAGCTCATCCTGACCTATCAACGCAAAATCGATGCCTCAGGCGATTCCTCGGAACGCATTGAACTCCTCACGCAGGTGGCCATCATTTTCCGCGACAGGCTCGACGATATGGATGGCGCCATTGAAAACTACCTCCTGGCCCAGAACGAAAACCACGAGCACATCGGCACCCTAGAAGCCCTGGAAGCACTCTACACCAAGGCACAGCGCTACGACGACCTGCTTGATAACCTGCAAACGCAGGCAGACCTGTATGGAAGACTTGGCGAAGGAACATTGAAACACGCCAATGCTCTGAAAATGGCACAGATCCTCATCAACAAGGTCGACGATAAACCAAGGGCCATTGAGATTCTCAGAGACATCCTCCAGGATGATCCAAACGTCCAGGACGCCATCGACAGCCTCAACACTCTCCTTGGTGAAGACGCCCTCGTCGAGGATATCGCCGCCGTGCTGATGCCGATCTACCGTGAGAGCGGCAACGACCGGGCATGGCTTACCCTGTGCGAGCGAAAAATCGCTGCCTGCCATGACGACTTCGAAAAACGAAGTCTCTATCTTGAAGCAGCCAAAATCGCCGATGAAAACCTCAATGACGCCGATGCCGCCTTTGGGTTTGTGGCTGCCGCCCTTAAGGCCAATCCCACAGACGACGACATCATCGACAACATCAGACACATCACCGAGCGCCACGAACGCTTTGCCAGCCTCACGGCGCTGTGCAAACAGATCGTCGAGAACAGCGATGATTCAGATGTCATCCTGAAACTCTCCCTCCTGGCTGCCAAAATCGATGAAGAAAATCTCGGACTCATCGACGAAGCCATCGCACTTTATGAGAATGTCCTCAGCATTGATGGCTTTAGCGACATCGCGCTGGTGCGCCTGCACCATCTCTATCAGCAGACATCCCAATCCGAAAAACTCGCCGACATCCTGCAGCGCAGAATCGATGCAGGGGCTGCGAATATTCAGGACATTCGCTACGAACTGGCCATGCTCAAGAAGGCCGGGGCTCCTGCCGAGGCCCTCGAACTGCTCAAGCAGATTCTCTGGGATGAGCCCGATCATGAGCAAGCTGTCGAAGCCATGGAATCAATGCTGAAAGTATCAGGCCTCACATCGGATATTGCCGAAACCCTCGAACCCTACTACACGCGGCGACAGCTCAGCGACAAACTCGCCACCCTGCTGTGTGCCAAAATCGAGGCAACAGAAGATGCCATCGACCGCCTTGGCCTCTACAAGCAACTGGCTGCCCTCGAACGTGACACACGGCACAATGCCGAGGCAGCACTTGATGCCTATCAGCATGCGCTGGCCATTGATGCCAGCGACGCCGATGTGTTGCGCCAGATCGAAGATCTGGCCAGCGAGCTGGGGCAATGGGAAACGCTCATCCATGCCTGTACCCTGGCTATCGAAAAGTCGGATGATGCCACAACAGCCATAGCACTGCATGCAAAGATTGCCGACATCGCCAGCCAAAAGCTTGGAGACAACAAACAGGCCGTCGAGGCCCTCACCAAAGCACACGCTCTGGATGAGAATAACCTCGAAATCCTGCACAAACTCGAAGCATTGTACGAGCATGCCCAGGATTCCAATGCGCTTCTCGACACCAAAGACAAAATCGCCAACCTCACCTACGATAGCGAAGCACAGAAGGCGATCCTTTTCCAGTGTGCCGATCTCGCCCTGAACACTATCAATGACAACACGCGAGGCATGAGCTTCCTTGAGCGCATCATCGAATTCGATGATTCAGATCTCAACGCCATCGATCCCCTCCTGGTACTCTACGAAGAAGGCAAACTGTACAATCGGTACGTCGATCTACTCCAGAAGAAGCTTCTCTGTACATCCGACAACGCTGCCCGCCTCGACATCTTCCTCAAGATAGCCAGGACGAGCGCCGAAGCACTGAATGATCCCGCCTCAGCCATCGACGCCTATCGAAATGCCCTCGACATTGAGCGCCACTCCGAAATCTACTCAGCCCTTGAGGCTCTCTACCTCAAGCATGAGCAATTCCAGGAACTTGATGATCTGATTGTCATGCAGCTCGACGACGCCAGCGACGACGCAGCCCGGGCACAATGCCTCGTTCGCCGCGCTGACATCGCCATGTCGCACTTCCACGACAAACACCAGGCCATTGATTATCTTAAGCAAGCGCTGCAATACGATCCAACCAACGCCGAGGCGTTCAATGGCATCGACAGGCTCTACTCAGAAGATGGCAACTTCCAGGATCTCCTCGAATTGCTCCAGGCTCAGAAAGAGGCTGCTCGCTCCCAGGCAGAGATCACAGCGCTCAACATTCGCATCGCCAACCTTGCTGCCACGCACCTCAACGACGAAGAAACGGCCATTGATTCACTCCAGGCCGTTCTGCAAAGCGACCCTGTCAACATTGATGCGCTCTCAACGCTCATTAAAATCTATGAGCAGCAGAAAGCCTACGACCTGGCACTGGGCGCCCTGAGGCGCAAACTCGACATCGTCGACAGCCATGTTAAGAAAGCCGATATCTACTGCCACGTTGGGCGCCTCATTCAAGCCGCAAACTGGAATGTGGCTCAAGTGAGCGAGAGCTACGAAGCAGCCCTTAAACTCAATGAGATCGGAAG
>Ga0209737_10001182_pt1 | contig 19150 bp, 32 predicted proteins | sample TergutCu122P3_FD_187284 | JGI IMG/M metagenome (GOLD analysis project Ga0209737, IMG submission 187284) | Cubitermes ugandensis P3 segment gut microbial communities from Kakamega Forest, Kenya - Cu122 P3 (SPAdes) (version 2) | ecosystem: Host-associated > Arthropoda: Insects > Digestive system...
TGTCCCCCACTCGTCAAAACTTAAGCACCCGCCTCACAAACCCCCGATACCCCGGAATAATCCCTTCCAATGTATTATTATAATTATATACATACGGCACCCGCTCAGGAAAATACATAACCATCCGCACGATATAAAACAAAATCATCAAAACAGCGATAACAATAATCCCCCGAACAAAATAAGGAACAACCCTCCCCTTAATATATCGAAAGAACAAACAATAAACCACATACAAAACCACCACATAAGACATAGGATTAAGATAAAAAGCCCGGCTGAACTGCCCGGTCAAAACGAAACGAGTTGCCCTCGTCATTCCACAACCCGCACAAGGAAGCCCAATAGTCTGATAAAACACACAAGAAGTTGAGACAAAAATTGGCATAATAGATGCATAAACCAATACCAACAAAAGCACCCACCAATATTTACATAAATCAGCCCATATACGACCAATTATTAATTTCACATTTCCCCATGTTTTCCCCCACATCTAATAAAATCTCACTTGATAATCAACCAATATATCACCATCATAAACAAATTTCCCACTAAATAACCCCTCATCAGCTCTTAACCACTTCCATAAAAGCCGGTCCCCTTCCCATAAATTCAATTCCTCAATCCGGTCAGTCTCAATCCAGACAAGCTCGCCCTCATCGCATGCTTTTATTTCACCCTCAAAACCATCAGCAATAAAGAAAAAAATGTAAATCGGTTCGCTGTCACCATCTTTTACCACGAAAGTTACCATCCCACGATAACGAAAACTGGTGACAATAACCCCAACTTCTTCCCGAACTTCCCGAATCATACATTCTTCCGGGGATTCCCCAAACTCAAAACGCCCACCGATGCCAATATGCTTTCCTTCGTTAATATCATTTTCCTTTTTATTACGATAAAGCATCAAAGTTTTACCGTTTACTTGCAAATAACATTCTGAACACAAAATCATCTCAGCCACCTCGAATTTAATATTATAGTATATAGAAAAAACTTGAAAAAACGCGCCTTGTGGTATATAGTAAAATAATATCATATTTGGAAATAATAAGTAAGTACCATTAGAAAAGAAAATTAAGGAAAAAATATGGACACAATTATTGACAGAAGTTATCTTCGTGATGCCAAAAGAATTGTTATCAAAATCGGTACATCCAATATTACCCATGCCGAAACCGGTCATGTAAACCTATTGAAGCTGGAAAAATATGTCAGAGTATTTACCGACATCCGTAACCGGAACAAAGAAGTTATCATCGTATCTTCCGGTGCTGTTGGTGCTGGAAGAAAAGCGTTGGGGATAAAAGAACGCCCGCGTGACCTTGCTGTTACCCAAGCCTGCTCCGCCGTTGGACAAGCCCAATTAATGATGATATATCAACGCTTATTCGCGGAATATAACCAAACAATCGCGCAGATTTTGGTAACAAAAAATGTCATGACCAATGAAACAACCCGTGCAAATACCCAACGAACGCTGGAGCAATTGCTAAAAATGGGGGTCATTCCAATTCTCAATGAAAATGATGCCATCTCGACCGATCAACTTCAAAGCGACAATTTTGGTGACAATGATACTCTGTCAGCTTATGTTGCCGAATTGGTCGGAGCTGAGCTTTTAATTTTGCTGACTGATATTGATGGTCTCTATACAGATGACCCACGCAGTAACGAAAATGCGGTTTTTATTAGCTGCGTCAAGGAAATAGATGAAAATCTCGAAGAAATGGCGAAAGGTGTTAAGTCTGATGTTGGCACCGGGGGGATGGTAACGAAATTAACCGCAGCCCGAATCGCCATGGAAGCCGGGATAGACATGGTAATCGCCAACGGGGAGAGAATCTACAACATTCCCGATATACTGGAAGGAATCCAAATAGGAACCCTATTCAAATCGTAGGGCGGGGGCTTGCCCCCGCCGACCTCACCCCCGCCGACCTCACATACCATGAATAAACAACCCACTACGAAGCTTCGGTTCAAACCAGGTTGATTTCGGAGGCATCAACAATCCGGCATCAGCAACAGATAATAATTCCTCTATCGAAGTAGCATAAGCAGAAAAAGCGGCAGCCATATCGGCGGCCACTCTTTTTTCGAGCTCACCAAGTCCCCTGATTCCACCAACAAAATCTATACGTTTATCAATACGAGGATCGCCAATTCCAAAAACAGGTTCAAGCAAAAAATCTTGCAAAACTGCCACATCAAGCCCCTTAACCGGGTCATTAGACCAAAGCTCTGCTTTAGCAGACAACCGATACCAGCCATCAGCGAGGTACATTCCGAAATGTCCTTTCTGCTCCGGGGCATATTCTTCTTTCCCGAGAAACTCAACTTCAAATCCTTGTTTCTCGATTGCGCTTATTAATTCGTCACGGCTTAACCCATTTAAATCCGCAACAACCCGATAGTAGGGAAAAATTTTTAACTGATCATCGGGAAACAATACCGAAAGGAAACGATTATACTCTTCATCGCCGGTATGATGGGGATTTTCGGCTTTTCGTTTTTCACAAACTTTTACAGCGGAAGCACAGCGGTGATGGCCATCAGCGATGTAAGTGGCAGGGATGTTGGCAAAGGTTTTTTGTAAGTCGGCGATGTTTTGTAATTCACTAATAACCCAACATCGGTGTCTGATGCCATCATCAGAGGTGAAATCATATTCGGGGGCTTTTTCTTTTTCACGGCTTACGATGGAATTAATCACTTCATTTGAACGGTAAGCCAAAAAAATTGGGCCGGTATGGGCATTGGTTGTGTCGATATGGCGAATCCGGTCAAGCTCTTTTTCCGGACGAGTGTTTTCATGTTTTTTGATTAAGTCATTGTGATAATCGGAGACCGCCGAGCAAGCCACGATTCCGGTCTGGGTGCGGTTTCCCATTGTCAGTTCATAGATGTAATAACAAGGTCTTTCTTCTATTATAAAAGTACCGTCATTTATCATTTTATCGAGTAGTTCTTTTGCCCGCTGATAGACCCGGTCATCGTACGTGCCTATATTCTCAGGAAAAGCAGTTTCGGCACGGTCGATGGTTAGGAAAGAGAGGGGTTCTTTCGCCACTATCTCAGTTGCTTCCTTGCGATTGTAAACATCATAAGGCAGGGCAGCGACTCTGGCGGCTAGTTTTTTGGTGGGGCGGATGGCATTGAAGGGGGTTATCTGCGGCATATTTTCTCCTATTACTCTTTATCTTTTAGTTGTTGCTGTAGAGCTTCAATAAGTGCATCCTTATCAGCAATAATGGCATCCTTCTCGGCGATGATGGGGATGAGACGTGCCTCGGCACGCTCTTTACCTTCCTCCCGTAAAGCCTCATAATGTTGTTCCTGATTATATTCGGTTAGCATAAGATCGATCACCTCCGCTTTGTTCTTTTGCAAAATATCGTGGAGGATATTCTGCCTGATACATTCATCAACAGCCATGTGGACAGCCTTTTCATACTCTATACCCTGCTTGATATATTTGCGTAATATATTGTTGAACAGCGCATATTCATTCAGTTCGCGGCACTTAGCCATCAACTCATTGTTATTTCCGTAATTGATATTGAGTACCGTGGCGGTGAACTCAAGGCAACCCGAACTTTTATCCCTACCCGCTTCATAAAAGGCATCGGACAGGCGCAGGGTCTTCCGTTCTTCCTGTTCTGCAAGCCCATTATAAAAGACGATAAATTCGGGTCTCGGCAGACGGATAAGCTTGGTCCCGAAAATGTTTTCCTTGTTTTTGGCGATGTGGGCTTTATATATATTAGTTATGTAGTAGAGTCCCCGGAGTGGCATGTTTGGGTTGACTGTGCACTGGTGTTCATAAAGGTTTACTGTGCTACCGATGAGGAATGACATATCGTTTTTATGTCCCAGGTATATGGCATCTTCAAGGGTATTAATGGTTAGCTCATTTTCATCGCTGTAATCAGTGTCATTCAAGGCATTGTATAGGTTCAGCAAGACTTTTTTGTCAGCCAGGACAAAACGGAAGAGCATGTCCTTGTATTTACGGTTGATGGTTAGCTCATGGGTTTCATTTGTGTTTTGGTTTTGCTTAAAGTGTTCTTTCAATGTGTGTCCTTTCCGGAACGAGTTACGTTCCATATGGCGAGGACACACCAAGGATAGTTTACGTGAATCCCTGCCAATTAGTAGGTAGTAGTATTTGGTTATTGGCAGAAATTGCCGTGGTGGTGCAAACTTTAGTGAAAACTTTAGTTTTTGCACCATAGCCAGCGCGCAATGCGCTATATCGGTTTTGACATAGATTTAGGTCAGCACCGTGGGGAATGAAAACCATTCCCGAAACTATGTGAACCTTATTTTAATGGTGACAAAACGTCTTGTCAAGTGGAATATTGATAATTATTTTGAAATATTTGTGATTTTTGATAAAAAGTAAGAGCTGCAATATTGACAAATTTACGGAAGATTTTGAGGTCATTTGGGAAATTTGATAAATTTTCGGGAATTTTTCAAAAAAAGTACTTGCCAAGCTCCTCAAAATACGATATACTGGATTTCGCTGTGACATTGATAGCTGTGAAGCGTGAGGTTGCATGACGAAGAGATGTTCTAAGGTTCGAACGTGCTAAAGCCCGTAGGAACCGAACCTAAGAACAGCTAAAGCTTCGTCGGGAAGAATGCTAGCATTCTTCTTGTTCTCGAAAGAGGGTCATGATAGTTCCGTGGAGCGAAGGTCAATAGATTTGACGGCAAGTCACTGTACCACCCAATTTGTGTTGCAAAATTTAAGGGAAGGTCAGCCTTCCATCTATTTTTAGCAAAACATGACACACACGGGTGAGTGTACAGTCTCAAGAAGGAGGCAAAATATTTTATGGCAAGTCAAGTAATGCGAATTACACTTAAAGCATACGACCATCAATTAATTGATGCGTCAGCGAAGAAAATCATCGAAACGGTGAGAAAAAACGGTTCTCAGGTATCGGGACCGGTTCCCCTTCCGACCAAGAAGGAAATCATTACAATTTTAAGAGCTGTTCACAAGTACAAAGATTCCCGTGAGCAATTCGAGCAAAGAACCCATAAGCGCTTGATTGATATTATCTCCCCAACCCCCAAAACGGTTGACGCGCTGCAAAGACTCGAAATGCCCGTTGGTGTGTACATTGACATCAGAATGAAGCAAAAATAGGGGGAGGAGAGAAGAATGAAAAAAGCAATTTTGGCAACCAAAGTCGGAATGACTCAAATCTTTGACGAAAACGGTGTCATGATTCCCGTAACAGTCCTTGAAGCAGGCCCCTGTGTCGTCACCCAGATTAAAACGATTGCAAATGACGGTTATGATGCCGTGCAAGTCGGTTTTATAGAAAAGAAAGAACGCATCAATAATAGGGACAAAAGTGGTAAAAAGGAAGTTGTTCATCGCCATGGTGTACCCCAGGCATTGATGGGACATTTTAAAAAAGCCGGAACGAGCGGTAAACGTTTCGTCCGCGAGTTCAAGTTTGACAATGTTGATGAATATACGCTTGGCGGCGAAATCAAAGCTGACATTTTTGCTGTCGGTGATAAAGTTGATGTTCAGGCAACTTCTAAAGGTAAAGGCTTCCAAGGCGCGATTAAACGGCACAACTTTGGGCGTGGTCCGATGACTCATGGTTCAAAGCACCATCGTCATCATGGTAGTAGTGGTGCAGCCGCATCCCCGTCCCGCGTATTAAAAGGTAAAAAAATGCCCGGTCAAATGGGTAATGAAAAGGTCACGGTCCAAAATCTCGAAGTAGTCCGCGTTGACGCTGAGAAAAACCTGATCTTGGTCAAAGGAGCCGTACCCGGAAACAGGAAAGCCCTTATGACAATAAAAGAAACGGTTAAGGCGAACGCTTAACAGAAAACCGAAAGGAGGACCATTCAGATGGCAAAAGTATCTGTTTATAATATGGAAGGCAAAGAAGTCGGAACAATAGACTTAAATGATGAAATCTTTGGTGTCAAGATAAACAAACATCTTGTGCATATGGCAGTTGTCCATCAACTCGCCAATAAACGTCAAGGTACCCAGAAAGCAAAAACCCGCTCCGAAGTAAGGGGTGGCGGCCGCAAACCTTGGCGGCAAAAAGGAACCGGGCATGCCCGTCACGGTTCAAATAGATCACCGCAGTGGAGAGGCGGCGGCGTTGTTTTTGCCCCAACTCCCCGTGATTATGGTTTCAAAATGAATAAGAAAGAAAAACGTCTTGCATTAAAGTCAGCTTTGACCAGCCGCGTCGAAGATGGCAAGTTAATTGTCCTTGACGAACTCAAGTTTGATGAAATCAAAACTAAAAATTTCCAGCTTATCCTTAACAATTTAAATGTGAAAAAAGCATTAATCGTAATCGCTGATAATGATGATAATGTCATTAAAAGTGCCCGTAACATTCCCAAAATCATGACTGCCGGGCCGAACACCATCAACGTATACGATATCATGAAAGGTGACACCCTTATCCTTACCAAGGATGCCGTCACCGTTATTGAGGAGGTGTATGCATAATGGCAGCATTACAATACTATGATGTGATTTTAAAGCCGGTTATCACCGAAAGAAGTATGGCAGCGATGGGAGAAAAGAAATACACATTCCACGTCCATCCCGAAGCCAACAAGACCCAGATTAAAGAAGCAGTGGAAAAAATGTTTGACGGAGCCAAAGTCAAAAAGGTTAACACGATGAACTATGATGGCAAAGTTAAACGTCGTGGAAATGTTTATGGCCGTACGTCAAAGACCAAAAAAGCGATTGTCCAGCTGACTTCTGAAAGCAAAGACATCGAGCTATTTACTGGTTTATAGAAAGGAGAACATGAGTCATGGGAATTAAGACTTATAACCCATATACACCTTCAAGAAGACAAATGACCGGATCTGATTTCGCTGAAATCACCAAAACAGAACCGGAAAAGTCTCTTTGCGCCCCTTTATATCGTCAGGCTGGCCGCAATAACCAAGGTAAGATTACTGTCCGCCACCGTGGCGGCGGTGCAAAAAGAAAATACCGTATCATCGACTTTAAAAGAAATAAAGATGGTATCCCCGGTACCGTTTTCGGTATCGAATACGACCCCAACCGCTCAGCAAATATCGCCCTTATTGCATATGCAGACGGCGAAAAAAGATATATCATTGCTCCGGAAGGTTTAACCGACGGAATGAAAATCATGAATGGACCGGATGCCGAAATAAGAGTCGGCAACTGTTTACCGCTTGACAAAATTCCTGTTGGTACGAACATCCACAATATCGAATTGTTACCCGGCAAGGGTGGGCAAATAGTCCGTTCAGCCGGTACAAGCGCACAGTTAATGGCAAAAGAAGGCAAATATGCCACTTTACGTCTTCCCTCAGGGGAAATGCGCATGGTTCCAATCCGTTGCCGCGCTACAATCGGTATCGTCGGTAACGGCGACCACAACCTGATTAATGTCGGTAAAGCCGGTAGGAAACGGCATATGGGTTTCCGCCCGACCGTCCGTGGTTCAGTCATGAACCCTTGCGACCACCCTCACGGTGGTGGTGAAGGCAGAACTGGTATCGGCCGTCCCGGTCCAAGTACTCCTTGGGGTAAACCGGCACTAGGCCTAAAGACCAGAAAGAAGAAAAAAGCTTCCAACAAGTTGATTATCAGACGCCGCGACGGTAGATCCGTGAAATAGGAGGAAATGTATAATATGTCCAGATCACTTAAAAAAGAACCATTTGCAGATAAAAGTGTATTGAAAAAAATTAATGCCTTAAATGCTTCAGGACAGAAGCAAGTATTTAAGACTTGGTCCCGTCGTTCAATGATTTTTCCCTCATTTGTGGGACATACGATTGCCGTGCATGATGGCAGGAAACATGTACCGGTTTATATCACGGAAGATATGGTCGGTCACAAATTAGGCGAGTTTGTTAGTACCAGAACTTATCGCGGACATGGCAAAGACGAAAAGAAATCACGAGTCAAATGATGAAGAGATTTTCTAAAGACATGGTATAATCAATGTCATGCCAAGAAAATCTAGAGCTTCATCAAGAAAGGAAGAAATTATCATGGCAAAAGGACACAGATCCCAAATAAAACGTGAACGTAATGCCCAAGTGGACCCAAGACCCAAAGCGAAGCTTTCTTATGCCCGGGTTTCAGTCCAAAAAGCATGTTTCGTACTAGATGCCATCAGAGGTAAAGATGTGAATACCGCCTTAGCGATACTTTCATACAATCCTCGTTATGCATCAAGCATCATTAAAAAGTTGTTACAATCGGCGATTGCTAATGCCGAATACAAATACGGCCAGGATCCGACTAAATATCCCAATCCGGAAAACCTGATTGTTGCTGAATGTTTTGCCAACAAGGGACCGACGATGAAACGAATTCAACCACGGGCACAGGGTAGGGCATATCGTATTGAAAAGAGAATGAGCCATATCACCATCGTGCTCGACGAGAAATAGGAAAAAGGAGACAATTAATGGGACAAAAGGTTAATCCTCACGGCTTAAGAGTCGGAATAATCAAAGATTGGGATTCCAGATGGTATGCTGATGCAGAGTTCGCCGATTTTTTGGTTGAAGACCACAACATCAGAAAATACCTGAAAAAGAAATTATATGCTGCCGGAATATCCAAAATTGAAATCGAAAGAGCGTCCGACCGCGTCAGAGTAATTATTTTTACTGCCAAACCCGGTGTAGTCATTGGTAAAGGTGGTAATGAAATTGAAGTAACCAAAAAAGCTTTGCAAAAATTAACTGATAAAAAATTATCCGTCGATATCAAGGAAATCAAACGCCCTGACCGCGATGCCCAACTGGTGGCTGAAAATATTGCCTCCCAATTGGAAAACCGCGTTTCATTCCGTCGGGCAATGAAATCCTGTATGGGTAGGACGATGAAAGCCGGTGCCCTTGGAATCAAAACAGCCGTTTCCGGGCGTTTAGGCGGAGCAGATATTGCCAGGACTGAATTTTACAGCGAAGGCACGATTCCCTTGCAGACCCTGCGCGCTGATATTGATTATGGCATAGCCGAAGCTAATACCACCTACGGAAAAGTCGGTGTCAAAGTGTGGATTTATAAAGGCGAAATTCTTCCCACAAAAAATAACGAAGAACAGGTTTCTTCGAAGGAAGGGAGCGATGTATAAATGTTAATGCCAAAAAGAGTAAAACGTCGTAAACAGTTCCGCGGCAGAATGCGTGGTAAAGCCACCCGCGGTAACGTCATCAGTTATGGTGAGTTTGGCTTAGTCGCCTCTGAACCTTGTTGGATTAAGTCCAACCAAATCGAGGCAGCCCGTATTGCGATGACCAGATATATTAAACGTGGCGGAAAAGTTTGGATCAAAATTTTCCCGGATAAACCGGTAACAACCAAACCGGCGGAAACCAGGATGGGTTCCGGTAAAGGAACACTTGAATATTGGGTAGCAGTAGTTAAACCCGGCCGTGTTATGTTTGAAATAGCCGGTGTTCCCGAAGATACCGCCAGGGAAGCGTTACGTCTGGCGATGCACAAGCTGCCATGTAAGTGCAAGATTATGTCGAAGGCTGACATGGAAGGCGGAGAGGGGGGTATAAATGAAGAATAAAAAATATCTTGATGATTTAAGGAATAAAACCGATGCGGAACTTCAGAAAGCTTTAGTTGATGCAAAAAAGGAGCTTTTCAATTTACGGTTCCAGAATGCGACCAATCAACTTGATAACACCTCCCGGATAAAAGATGTCCGTAGGAACATCGCCCGGATCCAGACTGTTATCACCCAAAAGGCGCGCGCCTAGAAAGGAGACACCCGTGGAAAGAAATCTGAGAAAAACACGTACCGGTAAAGTTACCAGCAACAAAATGGACAAAACAATCGTTGTTGCAATTGAGCATCGGGTCAAGCATCCTCTTTATGGCAAAATTATAAAGAGAACGTATAAATTAAAAGCCCATGACGAAAACAATGAATGCAATATTGGCGATACCGTCAGAGTAATGGAGACCCGCCCGCTGTCAAAAGAAAAAAGGTGGCGTTTAGTAGAGATTACCGAAAAAGCAAAATAATAAGGAGATCGATATGGTTCAACAAGAAAGCAGATTGCGGATTGCTGATAATACCGGTGCAAAAGAAATACTCTGCATTCGTGTCGTAGGTGGCTCCGCCAGAAGATATGCCAATATTGGTGATACAATCATCGCAACGGTGAAGGATGCGACTCCCGGTGGGATGGTCAAAAAAGGTGACATTGTCAATGCGGTAGTTGTCCGCACCGTCAAAGGTGCCCGTCGCAAAGATGGTTCCTATATCAAATTCAGTGATAATGCGGCAGTCATTATAAAAGACGACAAGACCCCCCGGGGAACACGTATTTTCGGCCCGGTAGCAAGGGAGCTTAGGGAAAAGCAATTTATGAAGATTGTTTCCCTCGCTCCGGAAGTATTATAAATGAAGCGAGAACATGAATGGAGCGAGTTTTGCCCACAGAAGTTCTTTAGGAGGTTAGTATGGCAATGTTAAAAATAAAAAAAGGTGATACAGTCAAGGTAATCACCGGGAAAGATAATGGAAAAGAAGGAAAGGTCCTTGATATTGACCGCAAAAAAAGCCGTGTTTTAGTTGAAGGAGTCGGAATTGTCAAAAAGCACACCAAACCTTCAGCCGGTAATCAAAATGGCGGTATCATCAGCAAGGAAGCCTTTATTGATATTTCAAATGTGATGTATGTCCATAAAGGTAAGCCGACCCGGATTGGTTTCAAATTTGAAAAGGACAAAAAGGTCCGTTTTGCCAAATCAACCGGCGATATTATTGATTAAACATCTCATTGGAGATGAAGGAAGGAGGTCTGAAACGTGAGCAGACTTAAAGAAACGTATAAAACCGAAATCACTGATGCGATGATGAAAAAATTTGGCTATAAAAACGTGATGCAGGTACCGAAGATTGATAAAATCGTTGTAAATATGGGCGTTGGTGAAGCGCGGGACAATGCAAAAGTATTGGAATCGGCAGTAAAGGACATGGAAATCATTACTGGTCAAAAAGCCGTTATTACTAAAGCAAAACGCAGCGTCGCAAACTTTAAACTTCGTGAAGGTATGAACATCGGTTGCAAAACGACGCTTCGAGGTGCCAAAATGTATGAGTTCCTTGATCGCCTCGTCAACCTGGCATTACCTCGTGTCCGTGACTTCAGGGGTGTTAACCCCAACGCATTTGATGGACGTGGAAATTACTCCCTTGGTATTAAAGAGCAATTGATTTTCCCGGAAATCGAGTACGACAAAGTTGATAAAGTACGCGGTATGGACGTAATTATTGTCACAACGGCAAAAAATGACGAAGAAGCACGCGAGCTTTTGACACTATTTAATATGCCATTTGCAAAAGTATAGAAAGGATAAAAGTCTATGGCTAAAACAGCAATGAAGATTAAGCAACAGCGCAAACCAAAGTTTTCGGTGAGAGCATATAATCGTTGCAGAATATGTGGACGCCCCCATGCTTATCTGCGTAAATACGGGATCTGCCGTATTTGCTTCCGCAACTTAGCATACAGAGGTCAAATTCCCGGTGTTCGTAAAGCTTCCTGGTAAAATGAAGAGATTTTCTAAGATGGTACAGTACACCATCTAAGAAAACTAAAGCTTCATTTGGGAAGAACGTGAAAAGCCGTTCTTCCGGGTTGTCGGAATACCAACATAAATAAATCAGGAGGTCAAAGAAATGACAATGAGCGATCCTATTGCAGATATGCTTACAAGAATCCGTAATGCGAATACTGCAAAACATGATACAGTAGATGTACCTGCTTCCAAAATGAAGATGGCGATAGCCCAGATTCTTTTTGAAGAAGGTTATATAAAGAAGTATGACGTTATCGACGACGGAAGCTTCAAGACTATCCGCATCATTCTTAAATACGGCGCGGATCGAAATGAAAAGATTATTTCCGGTCTGAAACGCATATCAAAACCCGGTCTGCGTGTTTATAGCGGCAAAGATGAGCTGCCTAGGGTATTAGGCGGTCTCGGTGTTGCGATTATATCCACCAACCAGGGTGTTTTAACTGACAAAAAAGCCCGCGAACTTGAAGTTGGCGGAGAAGTATTAGCCTATATATGGTGAAATAAATTTCACCAGGCAAGAATGCAAGCATTCTTGCAGGTTATCTAAGAATTTAACAATAGAAGGAGGTACGGGCATGTCACGAATCGGAAGAATGCCAATCGCAGTTCCTGCCGGTGTTACGGTGGAGATTGCAGAAAATAATAAAGTGACTGTAAAAGGTCCTAAAGGAGAACTCAGCCGTGTGTTGGTTCCCGAAATGAAAATTGCAATGGAAGGTACTGAAATCACAGTTACCCGTCCCAATGACTTAAAAAGGAACCGGGCATTGCATGGTCTCACCAGGACCTTAGTAAATAACATGGTTGTCGGAGTAACTGACGGTTATGAAAAAAAGCTGGAAATAAACGGTGTCGGTTATCGTGCCGCCAAAGCGGGACAAACTTTAACGCTGACTTTGGGATATTCACACCCGATTGAAATGGTTGATCCCGATGGTGTTGAATCAACAGTAGAAGGTAATGTCATCACCGTTAAAGGAATTGATAAAGAAAAAGTCGGTCAATATGCAGCCGAGATCAGAGATAAGAGAAGACCTGAACCTTATAAAGGCAAGGGTATTAAGTATTCTACCGAAGTAATCAGACGTAAAGTCGGTAAGAGTGGCAAAAAGTAAGATAACGCCGCGAGGCGGCGTATTAAGAGAATGCAAAGCATTCTCCGGAAAGGGTTAGAGAATGGTTAAGAAAGTAGCAAGACAAAAAGTCCGTGTTAAGAAGCATATAAGGATCCGCAACCGTTTCAGTGGTACCGCTACCCGGCCCCGCTTGGCCGTATTCCGCAGTAATAATCATATGTATGCCCAAATTATTGACGATGTGGCAGGGAATACTTTGGTAGCAGCTTCAACTATTGAAAAAGACATCAAAGCAAAGCTTAAAAAAACCAATGACGTTGAGGCAGCGGCATACTTAGGCAAAATAATCGGTGAGAGAGCCAAGAAAAAAGGCATCGATACGGTTGTTTATGATCGCGGCGGTTTTATATATCATGGTAAAGTAAAAGCCTTAGCAGACGGAGCCAGAGAAGCTGGCTTAGTGTTTTAGAAATGGAATAACCCGAATCAAAGATTCGGGAGGCAAATTTGCCTGACGGCAAAGTTTGCAGGTTGTAGAAAGGATGAAAATAGTGTATGAGACGTAATATGATTGATGTTAGCAATATGGAATTAAGCGATAAAGTGGTTACCATCAAGCGCGTTACCAAAGTTGTCAAAGGTGGACGTAATATGCGCTTTACTGCCTTGGTTGTCGTCGGTGACGGTGAGGGGCATGTTGGTGCCGGTTTAGGTAAAGCAAATGAAATCCCTGAAGCAATTCGCAAAGGCAAAGAGGACGCTGTCAAAAATATGATTACGGTTGCAATGGATGATTTTTCCAGTGTTACCCACGATTATATCGGCAAATTTGGTGCCGCCCAAGTACTGCTCAAAAAAGCTCCCGATGGTACCGGTGTTATCGCCGGCGGCCCGGTCAGAAGTGTTTGTGAGTTGGCGGGAATAAAAAATATCCGGACTAAATCAATGGGTTCGAACAACAAGCAAAATGTTGTTATGGCGACAATTGAAGGTCTTCGTAGCTTAAAAACTCCGGAAGAGGTTGCCAAGAAACGCGGTAAAACCGTCGCCGAAGTGCAATCTTAACATGAAGAGAAATTCTAGGATGTAAAAGGACTACATCCAAGAATTGCTAAAGCTTCATAACACGAGGAAAAGCGTCTCGTGATGCAAGAATGCTAAAGCATTCTTATATACTGAGAAAGGAATGATTAAAAATGGCTGGTAAACTAAAAATTACCTTAATTAAATCCACGATTGGAGCGGTTCCGAAACATAAAAAAACCGTTGAATCAATGGGCTTCCGTAAGCTCAATAAGTCAAAAATTTTGCCGGATAATGCCGCTACAAGAGGGCAGATTGCCCAAATTAGGCATTTAATTAAGGTTGAAGAAGTAAATGATGAGATAATTGAAGCGGCAACGCCAAAAGCTAAAGCAGTTGCAGCTAAAGCAGCCCCGAAAACTAAAGCGGCTCAAACAACAGCTAAAGCAGTTGAAGCAGAAGAAGTAGCTCCAGTAGCAATCGAAGCAGAAGCTCCGGTAGCAGAAGCGGCTCCCAAAACCCCAAAAGCGAAAGCAGCCCCAAAAGCTAAAGCAACAGCTAAAACAACAGCTAAAACAACAGCTAAAGCAGCCCCAGCAAAAGCAACTACCGAAGCTGATGCAACATCCGCAGAAGAGGAGGTATCAGAATGAGTTTAAATCTATCAAACCTGCAACCGGCAAAAGGTTCAAAGCAGGATAAATTTAGAAGAGGCCGCGGTCATGGTTCCGGTAATGGCAAAACTGCCGGTAAAGGTCACAAAGGTCAAAGAGCACGTTCAGGTGCACCGAGAGTTGGTTTCGAGGGTGGCCAGATGCCTTTATACAGGCGTATCCCCAAACGTGGATTTAAAAACCGTAATTATAAAGAAATCATTGGCATAAATGTCTGTGCTTTGGAACGTTTTGATGATGGCGCGACAGTTTCCATTGAAACTTTGATTGAAACCGGAATTATCAAAAAACCGTGTGATGGTGTGAAAATCCTCGGTAATGGTAAGCTTACTAAGAAATTGAATGTCAAAATCGAGTCATACAGCGGTAAGAAGAAAAATCGCTTTGGAGAAGTAATTGTCCCTTTTAGTAAGAAAGCCAAAGAAAAAATCGAATCGCTTGGTGGAACAATTGAGGTGATTTAAGTTTGTGGTTTGGAAGGAGTAACATTTTATGTTTACAACCTTAAAAAATGCGTTTAAAATCAAAGAAATCAGGGCGAAAATATTATTTACTTTTGGGATGCTGGTTGTAATCCGCTTAGGTTCACAACTTCCGGTTCCCGGTGTTAATAGGGATTTTTTCTCCGACTGGTTCGCACAACAGACCGGGGATGCTTTCAACTTCTTTAATGCTTTTACCGGCGGTTCGTTCTTAAGTTTTTCAATATTAGCCCTTAATATTACCCCATATATAACCGCATCGATTATCATGCAACTACTTACGATTGCAATTCCCAAACTTGAGGAGCTGCAAAAGGAAGGTGCCGAAGGACGGAAGAAAATTGCTTCAATTACCCGTTATGCCACTGTTGGTTTGGCTTTAGTTGAATCAGCCGCGATGGCAATCGGTTTCCGGAACCAAGGCATAATGCAACCCGGTTTCACTTGGATTGATACTTGTGCCGTTATTTTTGCCTTGACAGCAGGTAGTGCATTCTTGATGTGGATTGGTGAAAGAATTACGGAAAATGGGATTGGTAACGGTATCTCAGTCGTTTTGGTAATTAATATTATTTCATCAATTCCCAAAGACTTAACCGACTTATATGACCAATTTATCAGGAACAGGTCAATCCCGTCGGGTGTTGTTAACGGAGCAGTTATTTTGGCAATAATCCTCGGTATGATTATTCTGGTTGTCCTGCTTAATAGCGGGGTCAGAAAAATACCGGTGCAATATGCCAAGAAAGTCCAAGGCCGCAAAATGGTCGGTGGCAATACCTCGGTAATACCCTTAAAAGTTAATACTTCCGGGGTTATCCCGATAATCTTTGCATCATCATTGATGCAGTTCCCGGTTGTTTTAAGCTCTTTCTTTTATCAGGGTGGCAATACTTTCTGGGATACAGTAATCAAGTTTATGAACTCCCAGCATTGGTTTAGGTTAACCATACCGGGTGAACGGATTTATACTCTGGGAATGCTGCTCTATATGGGATTGGTTATCTTCTTTGCTTATTTCTATACAGCAATTACATTTAATCCGTTGGAAGTATCAGAAAACCTGAAGAAACAGGGCGGTTTTATACCCGGCATCAGACCAGGTAAACCAACTAGTGAATATATGACCGCCATTTTGAATAAAATTGTTCTGATTGGTGCTACATTCTTGGCATTTATCGGAGTACTTCCATTCATTTTTAATGGTATATTTAATGCCTTTATCAGTTTCGGTGGAACAAGCCTGATTATTATTGTCAGCGTTATCCTCGATACGATGAAGCAACTTGAATCACAAATGCTGGTCAGAAACTATAAGGGTTTTTTAAACGACTAGCCGAATCGTCATTGCGCTTAGAAATCGTCATTGCGGGCTTGACCCGCAATCTCACAGGAAGGATAAGTTACTATGAAAATTATTATGCTAGGAGCTCCGGGTGCCGGGAAAGGTACAAGAGCAGCAATGATCGCCGAACATTATGGTATCCCGCATATCTCAACCGGTGATATCTTCCGTGCCAACCTTAAAGCCGGAACGGCATTAGGTTTGGAAGCAAAACAATACATGGATGCCGGTGCACTTGTACCGGATGATTTGACAGTAAAAATATTACTTGACCGTGTTTCCCAGGACGATTGTAAAGAAGGTTATGTACTGGATGGTTTTCCCCGCACGATAAATCAAGCAGAAGTTTTGGAAGAAGAGTTAAAAAAGCTTAATGACAAAATTGATTTTGCCATCGATGTGGATGTATCTGATGAAGTTATTGAAGAGCGGATGGGAGGACGACGGGTTTGTGTTAAATGCAGCGCGACTTTCCATATCGTCCATGCCCCGACCAAGATAGACGGTGTTTGCGATAAATGTGAAGGCGAAACAATTCTCCGGGCCGACGATGCCCCGGAAACTGTCCGCCAACGCTTAAAAGTTTATCATGAGCAAACCCGGCCTTTAATCGAATTTTACAATAACAAGGGCATCCTTAGGATGGTTTCAGGTTCAGGTTCGATTACCGATGCGCTTGCGGCTGTTATAGAGGTTTTAAACCAAGGATAGAAGGAGCACGGTTTTCGAATGGCAGTTTCGATAAAGTCTCCCCGTGAAATAGAATTGATGCGTATTTCTGGGCGGATCTTAAAGATAGTACTTGAAGAATTAAGTAAAATAATCCGACCGGGTATCTCAACTAAAGATATTGATGAATTGGCAGCAAATATAATTACCGGATATGACTGTATCCCCAGTTTCCTTAATTATAATGGCTTTCCGGCAAATATATGTGTCTCGGTAAACGAAGAAGTGGTGCATGGTATTCCGAGTAGAAAGCGTATCTTACAGGAAGGTGACATTGTCAGTCTTGATGTAGGGGTGAATTACAAAGGATATCATACTGATGCCGCCCGGACATATGGGGTCGGGCAGATAAGCAAAGCCGCCGCCCAATTGATAGATGTGACCAAACAGGCTTTTTATGTTGGTTTAGAAAAAGCGTGGGCTGGCAACCATCTATATGAAATATCAAATTCAGTAGATGCGTTTGTTGCCCGGTATGGATATGGAATAGTCAGGGATTTAGTTGGGCATGGAATCGGTTTGGAACTACATGAGGATCCCCAGATTCCCCACTTTGCCCAAAGGAGAAGGGGGCTTCGCCTGCGTCCTGGGATGACGATTTGTATCGAACCGATGATAAATATGGGTTACGCCGAAGTAGAGTGGCTTAAGGATAACTGGACGGTCATATCAGAAGATCGGTCGTGGTCGGCTCATTATGAAAATACTATATTAATTACTGATGGTGAACCGGAGCTTTTAACGATATGAGCGAATTAATCGGACTGTATGCCGAGTCACGGGCAGGTCATGATAAAGGCAAATTGTATATAATCATTGGTGTTGAAAACGAATATGCCTGGATTGCCGACGGGAAAAGCCGGACAATAGATAAACCCAAAAAGAAAAACCTTAAACACCTTTGTATATATAAAAACCGTTCCGTTGGAACGCTTGCAAACACATCCGGTGAGCTTAGGGAAAAATTATTAAGTCACAAACCAATAAGAAATGAAGATGTAAAGTATGTTTTAGAAAGGTTTAAGTGTATATGCCAAAGTCAGATATGATTGAAATCGAAGGTGTAGTGGTTGAAAAGTTACCTAATACCATGTTTCAGGTGGAGCTTGAAAATGGTCATCGCGTCCTGGCACATATCAGCGGAAAGTTAAGACAAAATTTTATCCGTATCCTGCCGGGTGACAAAGTAACTTTGGAGCTGTCACCTTATGACTTGACCAAAGGACGCATTATTTGGCGGGATAAATAAAACGCCTGCTACGCAGTCGAATTGAAAATACTACGTATTTTCGAAATGTTAAACTTATCTTGCATATAATAAAGGCTTGTGATACAATAGTAAACGGTCTTTTTACGGCCGAAACTATAGAAACGTCTGCATTCATGCAGTCGCATCGGAAAAGGAGATTGATATGAAAGTAAGATCATCTGTAAAACCGATTTGCGAAAAGTGTAAAATTATTAAAAGAAAAGGCGCAATTCGAATCATTTGCGTCAATCCGAAACACAAACAAAGACAAGGGTAGGCTGAGCCACTTGTTGATACCGGAAACATTAGCTTAATGATTCCGGAAAGGTCGGATATAATTTCCGATTGGACACAGGATGTGTCTCAATCAACACTAGTAGTAAATCAAAATTGCGGAAAAACCCTCTCGTAAATGAGCAGGTCGCAACTTAACCAGAAGAAAGAATGGAGGAAACAAAAAATGGCTCGTATTTCAGGTGTGGACTTACCCCGGGAAAAGCGCGTAGAAATAGGTTTGACCTATATCTTCGGCATTGGCAGAACCAGCTCAAACAAGATTTTGACAGCTGCCAAAGTTAATCCCGACACACGTGTCAGAGAATTAACTGACGAAGAAGTAAAAAGAATTAGTGAAGTTATCGAAAAGGATTATATGGTCGAAGGTGATTTAAGACGTGAAACAGCCTTAAACATCAAACGGCTTCAGGAAATCGGATGTTACCGCGGTATCCGGCATAGAAGAGGCCTTCCGGTTCGTGGTCAAAGAACGAAAACAAATGCAAGAACCAGAAAAGGTCCGAAGCGGACAGTAGCGAACAAGAAAAAATAATAGAAAGGGATAAACATGCCAGCAAAAAAAGGTGCTAAGAAGACGACAAAAAGACGCGTCAAAAAAAATATAGAGCGTGGGCAAGCGCACATTCAATCATCTTTTAACAATACAATTGTC
>Ga0209737_10001183_pt1 | contig 19149 bp, 15 predicted proteins | sample TergutCu122P3_FD_187284 | JGI IMG/M metagenome (GOLD analysis project Ga0209737, IMG submission 187284) | Cubitermes ugandensis P3 segment gut microbial communities from Kakamega Forest, Kenya - Cu122 P3 (SPAdes) (version 2) | ecosystem: Host-associated > Arthropoda: Insects > Digestive system...
CAGGTCAAGCCGGTAAGGGGGAGTCCATAATGTACGGAGTGGCTTGCCGTTGAGCGAAACTGCAGCAATCATATCAACGCGGCCAAGATCAAGAGAAAAACACATCCCCTGCTTTATTTCACCAATGTCGAACGTTGTAGTGTAGGTGACAGTTCCCGAAAACGCTTTCGCTTCATCAGCAATATCAAGGTCTTTCCAGGCTTTTAGTTCTGTGATCTGTAGAGACGTGGCATGCCGCGTCTCTACACCCCAACCTTCTGGAAAAGAAAGCGTCCAGGGTGAGCAATAGATGATTTTTGATTTTTGATTTTTGATTTCAGCGATTTTTGCAACATTGAATGCTCCTCCTTTTTTCCTGAAAACAACAAAACATGAGCCTGCCTGTGGCAAATCGAACGTTACTAAAGTACGGTGGCCTTTACTACGGGCTTCTGCCGCCGATATTGTACCCGTCACAGGATCCCATATTTCAACATTTCCGGTATTTCGAAAATCAAGCGTTCCTGAAAAACCGCTGCCTTTGGGAGCGCACACGTAATACCAGTCGGCGCTGTCGATGCTGCGGTGCATCCACAATGCTTCGCCGCCCGTTACATCGGGTTCAATGTTTAATTCGTTCAAAGCCCCGTACAGCGTCATTCTGGAAACTACGGCGCCTTTACCCAATTTGCGGATACAGGGTTCCTGCGAATCACCCCAAATGCTCTGTACGGCAGCATCAAAACGTTGTTGCGCAGCAGCAGCCCCCGAGAGTGTGGCAAGTCCTTGCGGAGCGTCGCCAACAACAATGGCACCTTCGTGAATGAGCGCCAGTAACTTTTCCAGGGTTTGCGGTAACATGCGCCGATTGTCGGGCAGCCACATCACACGGTAACAGATTCCTTCGGGGGTGCAGATCATACCGTCGCGCACCGTGAGCCTGTTTAACAGGGCGTCGGGATTACAATAGTCGTATTTGAACCCATCAGGAAACGGTGCATGCTGATCCGGTTTATGGTTGATTTCATCACCAAGATACCAGAGCACGTCAGAAACCGGTTTCCCACGCTCAAACAGATAAGTGCAGCGCGAAAGGTAATCAGTAAACTCCGGCATGTATTTCCACCATGTTTGTCCGCGCAGAAAGGGCGTTCCTATTTTTGAGCCAAACGATGTGCCGGGAGGAAGCCAGTCTGTTCGCGGGTTATGCGTGTAAGTGTGGAATACAAAATGGGTCACACCTTCAATACAGTTGATGTTGGCCACTTCTTTGAGCATGTCCCAATGTTCGTCCCAGGTCAGGTTAAAGGAAGTGAATGCTTCTGCTGCGATTCGCGGTTTTCCATACATGCGTGCAGCAGAGACCGTGGGCTTTATGGGTTTAAAACTCAGCGATCCTACATATCCTTCGGAAAAGGGATGCCAAAACTCGCACATTGGAATATCGGCATATTTGAAATATTCGAGGATATCTGCAGGAAATATATCGCCTGCTGCTGTTTCGTATGCAACAGTCAAACCATTGTCTTTTGCTAATTTTGTAATGCGTCCGTAAAAATTATTAGCAAAAAGGTCGCCAATAGCGCCACGCCAGTCACGCAGAAAACGTGTGGTTGTTTCGTGATCGCTCACCACATAACCAAAAACAGCCGGAAGCCACTTGCGTAGCGGATAACCGGAAATACGGCCAAACTCCGTTTCCATATCCGTTGTCCACGTTTGGGTTTTACATTCCCAACTGTCTAAAAGCATGCCATTCAACAAGCCACCGGCGAGCGGGCCATCCTTTCCGGAAAGACGTCCGATATAACCGGTAAAATGTGCATCAGGGCCTGCTTCTGACAGTTTGTCACATTCCCAGCCTGTTCCTTCGGGTGGAGCGGGGCCATTACGCATTCCTGTGTTCACATGCCCGATTCGCAGAACCGTCCACTTTCCGGAAGGAACATCCCATTTCAGGTTACCTTGTTCGTCCATCATTTTGGTGACGTCGCGAATCTGTTCTGCATCGATGAAAGCAGCCTTCGACTGTTTTGGATTTTCATTCTGGCGAACAATGCTGCGCAACGTCCAACCGGCTTCCGATTCCCAGTTGTTTTTACGGGCAGCGGAAAACAGCCGGAGCGATCCAAGCGCCATGCCGTACTTGTTGTCAATGGTAATACGGTATGTCTTTGCATTATTTATTTCGGGACAGGCAAGGGAAATTGGCCGGTCGTCCTGCCAACTGCTTTGCGGCAAGGCGGTGTGCAACACTTCCTGCGTTGTTCCATCCTGTAAAATTGCCTGTACCGTGACAGTCACCCCCGGCTCGTAGCACATCGCATGGTTGAAACCATTGATACTCGAAAACTCAACCGTGCGGATGGCAGTAACGCCGGGAAAGGTTAGTTCTATCCAGTTGGGATTGTTTTCGTGCGCCGGAGGTAGCGAAAGCCTTCCTGAAGGATTTCCTGCCAGACAGTCCGTCCATGGTAAATCAGGACGATTTGTTTTAATGGAGTACGGTTTGAGCGGCACGCCGGTATCGTCAAGTGGCGTAGGAAAAGCGAGAACGGTTATGTCTTTATAATCGCGCCAGGGTTCTTCGCCTGGCTGTGGTTGCGCCAATATTATGCCGGTTGCCCCGCCTGCAACATCATTACGGCTCCACACCAGATGACGCATCGCATTTGACGGTTCTATCCACGGGCCGCCAGCCATTGCCCAGCCGGGGCAGTTCTGCATCGTGAAACGTAACCCTAACCGCCGGCATTCTTCTGCGGTATGCCGCACAGCGTCATCCCATAGGTCGCTGAGGCTGGTGATCTGTTGTGTTACGCCTGGCCATGCTCCGCCAAACTGCCCATGAAACAGTTGAATACCTGAAAATCCTGCTTCGGCAATCGCTTCCAAATCGGCAGTGATCCCTTCGGCAGCAACATTGCCACCGATAAAATGAAACCATGTTTCCGGGTGATAAACTTTCGGCGGCGACCTGAAATCTTCCTCATCATGCTTTCCAAAAGGTCTGTTCAACTCTTTGCTCGACGGTAGAGCCGGGATTTGGCCATCGTTTGATGTATTTTGATTACGGCATCCGTAAAAACACAAGATAATTAAGATGATAATCAATACAATACTTGTATGTTTTTTCATAGAATAAATTTAATAGGATTTTAGTTACTTCCATTTTTTAAGATTTTCTGCCACGAAACCATCGTCATTCAGATGCGGATAAGCCTCGTAAACGCGGGTTATTTCTTCGTTTTGGCCAGGTGAGATTACTTCATCAGGGTCGAGGCACCATGTACCTTTCAACAAACCCTGGCGGCGCAACACTTCGTGTATTCCTGGTATACATCCTGCAAAGTTGTTGGCAGCGTCAAAGAATACAGCATTGCAATCAGTTATTTCCATGCCGCGAGTCAATAATTCGGGTGAAATGTCCTTGCCGCTTTCAACAAGCGCATGAATTTCTTCGAGAAGCGTCACTGCTTTTTGTGTCCACACACACCAGTGTCCGAGCAATCCGCCTTTGATGCGTACCTTTTTAGATGTACCGTTTACTTTGATTTTGTATTCGGTTAACAAATCGGTAACAATTGTGTCGTCGTTGCCGGTGTACAGCGTGATATCATTTTCTTTTCCCGCTTCGCACAGTGCTCTTACTACATCAAACGTTTTATAGCGATTGAACGGCGCTATTTTAATACCAATAACATTGGGAATTTTCATAAATTCCTTCCAGAATGGATAGGGCAATACCGGGCCTCCTACTGCCGATTGCAGGTAAAAACCGATCAATGGCGTCACTTCGGCTACTTTGGCGCAATGGTCGATCATTTCGGATATTCCTGCGCCTTTCATTGCTCCAAGACTCAACATGGCAGCGTGATAACCGGCGCTTTTCGCAAATTCGGCTTCAGCAACAGCCTGAACGGTTTTTCCGCAAGCGCCGGAAACTTTAAAAACAACATTTCCGGTTTTTTTACTCCAATCGTCGGCGGCACTGGATACACACGTCAAAACCTTTTCAAACAGGCCGTGTTCGCGAATAGCAAACTGCGTGGAATGTACTCCAACGGCAATTCCACCGGCGCCTGCGTCCATATAATACCGTGTTAAGCTTTCCTGTGCGGGCTGGTCGAATTTTCTATCTTCGGTCAATGCCAGCGGCATAGCCGGTATAACTGTTCCTTTGCGGAACTTCGCCAAAACGGCGGGGTCAATATCAGTTATTTTCATATTACGCATACCATGCACGTGTTCTGTTTTGCAGATTTTGCAGCGTATCAATACAAATATTCACATCCTCCACCATCTGGAAATCGAACATTCCTACACAGATGAAATCTGCGCCGTTTTCGAAAGCCCGGTTGAAACCGTCTTTAGGATGAATAGCGCCTGCAGCAAGCACTTTAAAACCCATCACCGGCACCTTTACGCGGTTGACAAACACAACGGTACGATCAGGAAAAGGATCAAATAAATTGTCGTGGAACATGTCGTGATCGGGATAATTCTTTCCCACTGTTTCAAATTTTTCCCTGTTTTCGCGTGGATGCGCCGACCAGTAATTGTCGTGATGCATCGTTTTCATGTAATAGTCGGGGATGATACCGTTTTCTTCGCAAATGAGCAGCGAATCAATCGAGTGTGCGCCCAATCCTGCCACATAACCCTGCCTTCTGATCTCGTCCATCATTTTGCCGATGAGGTCCAACTTATTGTCGCGAACGTATCTGTCGCATTGCCCCCCGTGCATCTGAATGATGTCCATCCCGCCGTCGATGGCTGCTTTCATATTTGCAAAAATATCATTTCCATTTTCATTCAGCGGAGTTTGTACAATCACTTTCAATTTACTGCCGGTCAACTTTTTGTATTTGATCATTACCTGCAGGGTCGTAAAACTTGAACTGATGCAGTTGATTCCGGCTTGTTCGCCCAGCATCAGGGTTTCAAAGATTTTCCTTTCGGTATTGTAGGCTTTGAATAGAGTATTGGCATAAATCAAATCGCGGGCATGCGCAAATCCTGCAATCAGGTTACCACCCATCACCAGACGGGTTATTTCGAGATTGCCAAGTTTTCCTTTGGGTAATTCGCCTTTGAGTGCGCCCAATGGCACCTGGTTGACTTGAATGGTTGCTCCCGACAGCGTATCCGTGCCATAAATTTTGCTTCTGCGGTAAGCGCCCCATCCGAACAGACCCAAAACAGGCAATGCTGCCAGGTCTTTCAACACCTCGCGTCTTGAATGAACCATATCTGTAGAGACGGGGCGTGCAACGTCTTTACCTGATTTCAATATTTGAACCAGGTCATCCAAACCATATCCCTTTTCCTTATAGCAAACAAGAAATACCAGTATTGCCGTTTCAATAAACAGTTGGTTAATGATATACGTAGTTCCACTTCCTCCAATCAATGAGATACCAAAAGGCGGATATGCAAAATAATACAGTGACAGCAGCAATGTCCCTGCAATTGAAGCCCATCTGGCGTATAACCCAAGGAACAGCGCTAACCCGATCAGAATCAGCCCCCAAATATTGAAAAAATCCACCACTCCCAACCGCACGGGCGATGCGGCAAGCCAGTGGTAAAAACCGGAAAGAAATCCGCAGGTATTGTTCAGATACGATTCAGCCGACCATCCGGCGGCAAACAGTTTGATCAATCCTTCATGCAGAAAATGCCAACCAATGGCTGTGCGGATAATGGTGATTATTGTTTTCACAGTTTAAAATTTTTTATTTAAAATTTGCCGTCGTCTACTTCAAAATGGGTTGGTTTATTCAAGGATTTGCCACCCTGCATGATCCATTCGGCTTGCATGCGGATGAGTTCTTTTGATGATACGGAAGGTTTGCCAAAAATATTGAACGCTTTGGATGCATTGCTCAAATAGGAATGATCGTGGCCGCGGGAAACCAAATGCACCGGTTTGTTCATGATGGCGCCCATTTCTTCGGCAACATCTTTTACAGAAAGAATACCTTCGCCGGTGATGTTCAGGATTTCGGCAGGTGAAGCAGCCTTTTGCAGAGACAGCAGCGCATAATTATTGACGTCGCCCTGCCAGATGATGTTGAAGAAATCGACTCCCGTATTGAGGGGTTCTTCATTCCAGATTTTGATACCGATATCGTACAAAACGCCATATCGTAAATCTGTTGAATAATTGAGCCGGTACAGCAACACAGGCGTTTTATTGTTTAGGGAAAAATGCTCGAAAAGGCGATCACGTCCCAAACACGACTGTGCGTATTCGCCCACAGGTTCGGGGCGGTCGGTTTCCTTTGAGCCGCCCGTCCCGGCTTTTACTAAAGGATAAACGCAACCGGTAGAGAAAGCAGTGAAACGACTGCTTTTGTAATGAGTGGCGCAATTTGCGGCAACCAGCAAATTAACCGCCCATGTCATGGATTCGGCGCCGGCGGTGCCAAATTTCCGGCCAGCCAGAAAGACCACATTTTCAGTAACAGGCAATTTAGTAACCTGTCTTTCATCCAGCAAGTTGCAAGCAATCGTTTTGATGCCCCACGATTCGAGTTTATTACTGCCTTCACCTATCCTGTCCACCGCATATACCCGCTTGTCGACGCCGGCTGCTTCAATTGCCCGTTTGGCCATGTAAGACATACTTACTCCTATTTTCCCATTAGCGCCCAATATGGTAATGTCGCCCGGCATATTTCGAATAGCCTCGATCAGTTGTTCTGATGGTTTGGATATCAAAAGATCCAATTCTTGTTCATTTTTTGGTGTAAACATTTTTAAGAGAAATTTTATTTAAAATCGTCAAACATTTTATTCAATTCATCATCGGTTACAAAACCGTTTGTCTTAATAACGATCAGATGCCTGAAAGTGGTTGATTCACCCGGTTTCAACTGAAGCACAAACAGGGGTTCGTTTTTGTCGAGCGCCCGGCTGCCCATGTTGTTCGTGGAAAATAACCCATAACCTCTTGCATGTGAGTGCGCCGGATGACCAGGATTGTTTTTGTGGTCGATGATGGCTACAGAAATCTTCTCGCCTTCTTTTTCGGCAGACAAACTTACCCATTTTGCCGGTTTGCTCCACACACCTTTTTCCATTTCCCCGCCTTCGCTGTTGCGGTATTTTCCGTTGACGCCTTCATTATTTGGTTCTATTCCGGTAACTGTTCCATGAGCATCAACAAATTCAGCGCGGCTCGTGGAAGGTTCTTCAAAAGCCCTGTCCATGCGGATCGCAATCATTCCTTCCTTGTTATCGGTAAAGGTAACTGTATCCTTCTGGGCAGTTAGTTTAGTGGTGCGCTCGATGATGCGCCAGTCGCCCTCGCCGCTGAACACGAATTTGGTTTCTTCTTTCAGCAGCGTCTTTTCTGTGTAATCCACCCAGTCGGTTGCTACTTCCAGTACTCCCTGCTCGGAGCTGCTTCGAGCGTTCACCACATTGCGATGCCGTATCGAGCCGAAATACTGTTTTTTATCGGCTGGGACGGCGCTGGAGTTGTTCCAGAAATCGAGGCCGTTCACATCGCCAAAGTTAAACCATGAACCTACATGATGCGGATGGTCAGCACGTTCGTTGAGACGCGGGTCGAGTGGAAATCCGCGGGTGATCACCGTCCCGTTGGCGGTATAGATGGGGTACAGCACCGGTTTTTCGAGATCAGCGGGATAAATATACGAAGTGAACAGTTTCCCATTGAACAGAATGTCTACTTTCCTTTGTGCGTCATCGTGAATTATTTCGATGCCTTTTTCAGCGCTTCCGCACATCGCAGCACATAGAATTACTGCAATTAATATTAATGCTTTAAAAAATGTTTTCATGATGATTTTTGTTTAATATTTAAACTCTTTCCCACCCGCCATAATTTTCTGTTTTTTCGGGTCGAACACCACGCGTTGTCCGGTACGGAATGCGGCGTTGGCCATCGAACAGGCAATAGCATGGCTGTAACCGGCTTCAATTGGACAATTGGTGGCAACTTTCTTAACGCGAACACATTCCATCCAGTTGCGCATATGCGCCGAAGTGAGTGGATCGCCGCCAGTGTCGGCTCCTGCTTCCACTCTGCTCTTGGGAAGATCGAATTTTTCAAGCAGATTGGCCTTCAGGTTCATTTCTTGTGCTTCGCGTTCGCGCAGACCGCCTGTGGGCGTAATTTCGTTGGTATCGAGATTCATCATACCGCCATTAGAATAGTAAAATTCCTTGGTGCCGCCGGCAGAATTGCTAAAACGCGATGTGTATACCACCTGAAACCCTTTCTTCGGGTTGTCGAGCGGACCGTAGTCGAACACTGCGGTGAGCGTATCTGCGTTGGTGCGTCCATCCTGCCACTGGTAGATACCGCCGTTGGCTACTACGCTGCGCGGATAGGGCAGTCCGGAAAACCAGTGTACGGTATCAATCTGATGACACATCCATTGTCCGGGAATACCCGACGAATAAGGCCAGAACAGGCGAAATTCGAGATATTTACGCGGGTCCCACGCCACTTTCGGGCGATTCATCAGGTAGCGGTTCCAGTCCACATCGCTTTCCTTGATGATAGCGGTCAGATCGGGTCGGCGCCAGCGACCGGGCTGGTTCACATTCCACGACATCTCGGCAATGACAATATCGCCGAATTTGCCCGATTTGATATAATCGCAGGCAGCATGATAATTTGCGCCGCTACGGCGCTGCGAGCCTATCTGCACAACAATATTGGCGTCTTTGACTGCTTTCAGCGCTTCGTTGGCGTCATCCATTGTTTCGGCAAACGGTTTTTCGCAATAGGCGTCTTTCCTGTTTTTGGCAGCTTCAACCAAATGCAGCGCATGCTGGAAATCGGCCGTACTGATGATTACAGCGTCGATATCCTTCCGTTCGTACAATTCGTCGTTATTGCGACAAAGAGCAATATCCCATCCTGCTTTTTCCTTGACGAAAGCTTTTCCTTCGTCGCGGCGGCGATTCCACAAGTCGGAAAGCGCCACGAACTCAAAATTCAGTTCTTTAGCATGATTCATGAAACAAGTGAACAACGAACCTCTGAAACGATCGGAAAAGCCGACAATTCCTACACGTACTTTTTCATTGGCGCCCAGCGCCTGTCCGTAGCTTTTTGCATTCAAGCCCAGACCAGCCCCGCCAAAAGCAAGAGCGACAGTACCGGCCGATACTTTTTTAATAAATTCTCTTCTGTTTTTCATGGTTTGGTTTTTGTGTTATTTGGTGTTATACATTTTTATAAAGTGATGTCTTTCATGAGTTTAATATAAACAAAATTTACACAAAGGTAGAATATTTTTTTGAAAATTCATTAAAATAATTAAATTAGATAGATGTTTATCATTTTTTTTGTACTTTTGCCCGGTAATTTAGTTCAAAGTAATGAAGAGGTCTTTTTTTGGATTTTATATTCTCGTCATTGGTTTTTCCTCGTGCAGCCAATACGAAAAATTGCGTAAAAGCAGTGATTATCAGTTGATGTACCGTAAAGCTTTCGAGTATTACAATGTTGGCGATTTTGTGCGATCCGGCCAGTTGTTCGATGACATTTCTGCTATGTTTCGAAGCACCAATAAGGCCGATACGATAGCGTACTACCAGGCAATGAGTTATTTCAAGCAAAAGGATTTCCTTACCGCATCGCACTATTTCACCCAACATTTTAAGAATCAGCGGCAGTCGCCATTTGCTGAAGAGTGCGAATATCTCGCCGGATATTGTTATTACATGCAAAGCCCGCGTCCGGCACTCGACCAGGCAAATACCAATGCAGCCATCGAATCGTTTCAGGTATTCATAATGCGTCATCCCGAGTCTGTTTATGCCGATGATGCCCAAAAATACATGACTGAAATGAAAGATAAACTTGTTGATAAATCGTACCTGACCGCCAAATTATATTATAACCTCGGGCAGTTCAAGGCGTCTATCATCGCATTGAACAACAGTCTGGACGACTATCCCGAAACCAAGTACAGGGAAGAGTTGATGTACCTGTTGTTGCGGTCGAGTTTCCTGTTGGCCGAAAACAGCGTACCGGCAAAGATGAAGGAACGGTTTCAGTCGACTGTTGATGAGTATTATTCTTTTATTGGTGAATTTCCCAAAAGCGAGTATGCCAAAGACGCCCAACGGATGTTCGACAGAGCCGATCGTTTTCTGAAAGCTCGTCCGGGCGAGGATGAAGACGACAAATAAATTAAATATAAATATGGATTTTAAAAAAACAAAAGCACCCATCACCACAATTACCCGTAATTTGGACCAGTTGTACGAACCAACCGGTAATCTTTACGAAACGACTGTAATTGTTGCTAAACGCGCTAATCAGATCAGCGTGGAAATGAAAGAAGAATTGAAACGCAAACTTGAAGATTTTTCGAATTATACTGACAATCTCGAGGAGGTGTTCGAAAACAGGGAACAGATTGAAATATCCCGTTTTTACGAAAAATTGCCCAAATCGACGTTGATTGCCTTGCAGGAGTTTTTGGATCACGAGGTCTATTATCGCAGTCCGGTAAGTGGAACAGAGTCGGGCATGCAATGACACTGCGAGGGAAACATATCATTATTGGTGTAACAGGAAGCATAGCGGCATACAAGTCGGCTATGCTTGTTCGTTTATTGGTGAAGGAAGGCGCAGAGGTAAAAGTGATGATGACATCGCTGGCTAAAAAGTTCATTACTCCGTTGACCATGGCAACGCTTTCGCGGAATCCCGTTTTGGTCGATTTCTTCGATCCTGAAAACGGAACGTGGAACAGCCACATCGACTTGGGGCTTTGGGCCGACGCACTGCTCATCGCACCGGCAACAGCCAATACCATTGCGAAAATGGCCACAGGCACAGCAGATAATCTACTGCTTACCACTTACCTGTCCGCCCGTTGCCCAGTGTACGTTGCTCCGGCAATGGATGTTGATATGTTTCAGCACGCTGCAACCGCTCAAAATCTTCAAACACTCCAGTCGAGGGGCGTGCACATTATAGAACCGACAACCGGCGAATTGGCCAGCGGATTAGAGGGCAAGGGACGCATGGAAGAACCGGAAAATATTGTCCGTTACATAGCCAATGCTTTGAAACCCGGCGACTGTACAGGTAAAAAAGTATTAGTAACCGCCGGCCCCACGTATGAACCGATTGATCCGGTACGTTTTGTGGGCAACCATTCATCCGGCCGCATGGGATACGCTTTAGCGGAAGAATTGGCGAAGCGGGGCGCCGAAGTGATTTTGGTGAGCGGCCCTACGGCCTTGCAGGTCAAACATCCTGCTATCCGCCGGATCGACGTGCAAACGGCTGATGAAATGTACCGCGCCGCCAAAGAGCATTTTCCGAATGTGGACGCCGCCATCATGGCTGCAGCGGTTGCCGATTTTACGCCTGCCACCGTGCAGCAGAAAAAAATAAAAGACAAACAGGGGTTCGACCTGAAACTGGTGCCGACAAAAGATATTGCCGCCGAATTAGGCGCAGTGAAACGACGCGATCAGGTGTTGGCGGGCTTTGCGCTCGAAACCGGCAATGAAATGGAAAACGCGGTGAAAAAACTGAACAGCAAAAATTTCGATTTCATTGTACTGAACTCATTAAACGACGCCGGTGCAGGTTTTGGATGTGATACCAATAAAATCACAATCATTGACAAAGATGCTCACAGTGAATGTTTCGAGTTGAAATTGAAGGAGAAAGTGGCTGAGGATATTGTGAACAAAATCATTTTTTTTCTTATTTTTGCAACAAAATAATGAATAGTAGTAATATGTTTCATATAAAGCGATATCATTTTTTTTGGAAGAAGATTGGGGTGTGGCTTCTGTTCCTGCTGCATATTATTTCTGCCAGCGCCCAGGAGCTCCGGTGCAGTATATCGGCGAGCACCACACAGGTACAAGGCTCTAACCGGAGCATATTCCAATCACTTCAAACTGCCCTCAACGAGTTTGTCAATCAGCGTGTATGGACTAATCACGTGTTTACTGCCGAAGAGCGCATCGAATGTAGCATGATGCTGAACATCACAAGCGAGGCAGGCAGCGAGTTTTCGGGTACCATAACGGTACAGTCGCGCCGGCCGGTCTTCAATTCCACGTACCCCACCACCATGCTCAATTTTCAGGACAGGGATTTGAAATTTACTTATGTGGAAGGTCAACCGCTGGAATTTAGCGAAGTTGCCCACATGTCGAACCTTACTTCCATTATTGCGTATTATGTTTACATCATATTGGGATTGGATTACGACTCGTTTTCGCCAAACGGTGGTACCCCCTTTTTCCAGAAAGCGGAAACTATTGTTACCAATGCACAACAGTCGCCTGAACGTGGCTGGAAAGCATACGAAGGCAATTACCGGAATCGTTACTGGCTGGTTCAAAATCTATTAGACGACCGTTACCGTGGCGTTCGCGAGTTCATGTACAGTTATTACCGTTTAGGGCTTGATCGTATGAGCAGTAAACCCAACGAAGCGCGTGCCGATATGGTCGAATACTTCAAACTTTTACAGGAGGTATACCGTCGCAAACCTGATCCATATCTTTTCCTGTTGCAGATAGTGATCGACGCAAAAATGAGTGGTGGATCGAACGAATGGGTTGATATATTTAGCAACGGCACTCCCGACGAAAAAACAAGGATAGTCAGGCTTTTGAAGGAAATCGACCCGCCAAATATTACGAAATACGATAAAATTAACCAATAATTTCAGTTTCAAGTTTTATTTTTCAAATTCAAAGTTTAATTTTCAATTTTAATGTTATGAAGATAAGTTTATTAAAATCATTTGTATTGCTCACGGTTGTAGCAATACTCGGATCTTGCGTAGTGGGCAAGAAGAAATTCGTTGCTTCTGAAAACGGTCGATTAAGTGCCGAAGAACAGGTTAGATCGCTGACTGCCACTGTTGAAGCGCGGGACGTTACCATCTCCGGACTGGAAAAAAGAGTAGCCGGCTTGGTATCTGATACCACCCGTCTTGGTAAGGAAATTCGCGAAATGCAAAAGTTGCTGACATCTAACATGTCGCAGAAAGAGCAAATGGACGCTATGCTCAAAAGTCAAAGGGAAGCCCTGGCCGAACGCGAACGTACCATCAACGATCTGAAAGCAATTATCCAAAAGCAGAATGATATGGTCAACGGCCTGCTCAGACAGGTTACCGATGCTTTGATCGGATTCAGTTCTGATGAATTGACTGTGCAGATGCGCGACGGAAAAGTTTATGTAGCCATGTCGGACAAACTTTTATTCAAATCGGGCAGCGCCGACGTCGAAAAACGCGGAAAGGAAGCGCTTGCCATGCTGGCCAATGTTTTGACCTCGCAGCCGGATATTGACATGTTCATCGAAGGTCATACCGACAATGTACCCATCAAAACCGCCCGCTTTACCGACAACTGGGATTTGAGCGTACTTCGCTCTACATCGGTAGTTCGCATTCTAACCGTCGAATACAAGGTGAATCCCTCGCAAATCATCCCCTCCGGCCGCAGCCAGTATTTCCCGGTTGCCGACAACACTACTCCCGACGGCCGCGCGAAAAACCGCCGAACAGAAATCATCCTCTCGCCCAAACTCGACAAACTCTTCCAGATGCTGAACGAGTATCAGGCATTATAAGGTTATTTCCTAATACCTCCCGCTATTGCGATGGTCTCCGTGTGGCCGCACTGTACGTTTTAGCGGGATATTCATGCCACCGGTTGTTTCTAACCAGTCGTACAATTCGGCAGTCAATTGTTTGATGGTTTCCTGATGTTCAGGCGCAGCAATCAGGTTACGGGTTTCGTAAGGGTCGTTTTTCAGGTCGAAAAATTCGTTGGTGTCCCAGATGCCGTGGTAACGGATTAATTTGTACCGGTCTGTTCGCACGCCGTGCATGGTGGGTGTCTGCGGAAAATCATACTCCCAATAGTATTCGTAGAAAATACGGTTACGCCAGTCTGTCTGTTTTCCTTCCATCAATGGAATAAATGATGCACCGCTCATGTGTACAGGTTTTTGCAAACCGGCCATCTCGAAAACGGTAGGCGCAATGTCGATGTTTTGTATCATTTGTTCAACCACCATCCCACCTTTGCATAATTCCGGGCAACGCGCCAACATGGGCACACGTACCGATTCTTCGTAAAAGTGACGCTTGTCAATCAAACCGTGTTCACCCCATGCAAAACCATTGTCTCCCATGTAGATAACCAGTGTTGATTCGGCTAATCCGGCTTCTTCCAGATAGTCCAGCACTGCGCCAATGCTGTCATCCAAACCACGCAACGTTTCGCAGTAACGAATCACATTGGCTTCCCACGGTTCGCGACCATGATAGGCATAATCAACACCGTGCCAGCTCTCGCGCTGGGCTTTTACCCAGTCAGGGAGCATTGCTTCCCCGTAATAATCAGTGCCTGAAGCCGCTTTTCCTGTTTTAGCATCAATGCTCGGCAATTCCCTGATTCCATATTGAGGCGTATGGAAACTTTCGGGTACAGGTATTTTTTCATTTGCATAACATCCCGCATGACGCCTGGCAGGCGAAAAATTGTCATGTACCGCTTTATGCGAAAGGTACACAAAAAACGGCTGCCCTTCTTTCTGCTGTTTCATCCAGTTGACGGCATGTTCGGTGAGCAGGTCGGTGATGTACGTATCGTCTTTATATTCCACCCGTTCGCCATTAATATTGAGCGTAGGATTGTAATACACGCCCTGTCCCAAAAAACTTTCCCAGTGATTGAATCCGGGACGCGGTTCATCGGAGTCGTGCCCCATGTGCCACTTCCCGAAAAAGGCAGTCTGATAACCTGCTTTTTGCAGATATTGCGGGAAGAAAGTCAAACCATCGGGCACAGGCGCCGAATTGTCAACAACAGTATGCTGATGCGAATACATCCCTGTAAGGATGGATGCCCGGCTGGGCGACGAAAGTGATGTGGTAACGAAAGCGTTTCGCAAATGTGCGCCTTCCCGTGCCAGCCTGTCCATGTTGGGTGTTTGCAGAAAGGGGACACGTCCTGTAAAACCCATAAAATCATAACGATGGTCGTCGCTAAGGATAAAGATGACGTTGCGCGGTTTGCCGGCATCGGGTAATTTGGGCAATTCCAGCGATGGCTTTCCTCCACTTCCTCCGCATGATACAAGCGCAGGGACTAAACCAAGATACTTAAAATGATTAATTTTCATATTCTTCAAATATTTTGGCACAAAGATAATACAAAGATATTTTAATGCAATTATTTTAGGTATATCTATATTTATATGTTTTTTTTGGAAATATTGCAGATATATCTATATTTGCAGAAAAATTAAATGATATGTACAGTGAAGTTTACGAAAAATCGGGTAGCGATATCATACATGAATTGGGAAAACGGTACAGTGATTACCGGAAACGGATGCGATATACCCAGAAGAATGTGGCTGCCCAATCCGGCATCAGTGTGTTTACCATCAGTTCGTTTGAAAACGGTTCATCCACCGGTATTACATTGTCGTCGTTCATTAAATTGCTTCGAGCGATTGACCATTTAGAAGAAATCGAAAAATTATTACCGGAACTTCCTGAAAGTCCCCGGGCGATGTTCAGAAAACAAAGTAAAAAATAAAAGATATGGAAACAAATGTGGTGAAAGTAAAACTTTGGGATGCGACAGTCGGTTATCTGGCATGGGATAAAAGAAACAAAGTTGCTGTATTTGAATACGACCCGTCATTTTTGGAACATGGTCTGGATTTTGCGCCTTTTACCATGTCTATTTCTGCTCCTCGCAGTCAGAAGCAAATGCCATGGATGGGCGACAAGGACAAACTTTATCAAGGGCTCCCCCCAGCAATTGCTGATTCCTTACCCGACAAATGGGGAAATTCTCTGTTCAAGGCATGGTTGCAAAACAACAGTATTTCTACAAAAAAAACTAATCCTGTTGACCATCTTTCTTTTATCGGAACTCGGGCAATGGGTGCGCTTGAATTTGAACCAGCGTATGAATTGGGTGGAAATTCCTTTTTTTCTGTAGAGGTACAACGTTTGTACGAATTTTCAAAACAGGCGTTGAATGAGCAATCCAGCATTGTGCTAAGCGAAGAGAACTCCATTTTATGGCAGGATTTAATAAAAATAAGTTCTTCACCAGGGGGGAAACGACCCAAAGCGATTGTTGCTATTCATCCGGAAACAGGTGAAGTCATTTCCGGTCAGGGAACTATTCCTGAAGGATTTGAACATTACATCCTGAAATATGATGACAATTCCGCTTATCCTTATGCTAAACTGGAGTATGTTTACTATCAAATGGCGTTGAATGCCGGAATTACCATGATGCCATCGGAACTGCGCATATATGGAGGTGTTACGCATTTTCTTACCCGCCGTTTCGACAGAAAAGGCAACGAACGGATACATACGCAGACATTGGCGGCAATGTCGCCGGGCAGCAATAGTTATGAAGATATTTTTTCTCTGATTCGTCGGCTCAATCTGCCGTATGAAAACAGTAAACAACAGTTTTTGAGGATGGTATTTAATGTGGTGTTTCGCAATGTTGATGACCATTCCAAGAATTTTACCTTTTGTATGACACCTGATGGTGAATGGCGATTGTCGCCTGCTTATGATTTGTCTTTTAGCGTAGACCTCGCAGCGCCGGATTATGTTAATCGTCATTCATTAACAGTAAACGGAAAAAACGATGATGTTACACGTGCTGATTTGGAAACGGTTGCTTTCCACAACGATATTCAGGATTACAAAACATTAATTGATGTGGTGTGCTGTTCTGTTGATAATTTCGAACGCTATGCAGGGCAACTTGGAATTGACAAACGCCTAATCAAAGATATACGTTCGGAGTTTATTGTTTTTTAAAGTTGCATGAAAACCTGAAAAATGATATTTTTGCATCATGAAAATCATTGACCTCACTCACCCAATCACTGAAAATATGCCCATGTATCCGGGCACTGATGCGCCAAAACTTCAGGTAGCATGCAGTTACAAAGAATTTGGTTTCATGGAAACGCTGATTAGCCTGTATTCGCACACCGGCACGCATATTGACGCCCCTGCGCATCTCTACCCCGGTGGGCGTACACTTGACCAATATCCTGTTGAACAGTTTGTCGGTAAGGCATTGGTCATTGATTGCCGTTGCCTTCAAAAAGAAGACAAAATTTCACTTCAGTTGTTAGAGGAAAAAGGAAACGTATTGTATGAGGCTGAATTTATTCTGTTCCTTACCGGGCACAGCGCTTTATGGGGAAACCCTGAATATTTTGGCAGTTTTCCTGTAATGTCGGATGAAGTGGTTGAATGGGTCAATCAGCGCAAACTAAAAGGTATTGGTATTGATGCCCCTTCGTTCGACCACGTTACGATTGAAAATCTGGAGCAAGCCGCTGATGAACTGCACAATCACCGGGCCATCTTAAAAACTAACCACACCCTTCTGCTTGAAAACCTTTGTAGATTGGAGGAAATTGGCGATGATTTATTTACGCTTTGTGCGTTGCCGTTAAACATAGCAAATGCCGATGGAGCACCTGCAAGGATTATTGCAATGGTTGAATAATAAACGTTTCATGGACGAAAAAATCTTAAACAAACTCCGCATATTGGCCGATTCGGCGAAGTACGATGTGTCGTGTTCGTCGAGCGGAAGCGGACGTAGCAGAGCCAGCGGCGGGGTAGGCAATGCTGCGCCGATGGGCTGTTGCCACACGTTTACCGAAGACGGGCGGTGTGTATCGCTGTTGAAAATATTGCTCACCAACGTTTGTATTTACGATTGCGCCTACTGCATCAACCGCCGCAGCAACGACATCCCTCGCGCTACCATGAAAGTAACCGAACTGGTTGACCTCACCATGAATTTTTACCGCCGCAACTACATCGAAGGGCTGTTTTTAAGTTCCGGAGTTATCCTTAACCCGGACTATACGATGGAGGCAATGCTGCGTGTGGCTAAAGCGTTGCGTACAGAACAGCGCTTTGGCGGATACATTCATTTAAAGGCAATAGCAGGTGCTAGTCCCGAACTGATACACGAGGCCGGTCTGTATGCCGACCGCATGAGCGTGAACATCGAAATTCCATCGGAAAGCAATTTGCTTTTGCTGGCTCCCGAAAAGAACCACGCAAATGTTTTCCTGCCGATGAACCAGATAAAGACAGGTATCGATGAATACAAAGAATCGAGAAAAAAAATCAAAAAAACGCCGCCATTCGTTCCTGCCGGGCAAAGCACACAGTTGATTGTTGGCGCAAGTCCCGACAACGACCGGCAGATTTTGACCCTTGCATCCGGATTCTACAACGAGCAAAACCTGAAACGTGTATATTATTCTGGCTTCATCCCTGTAAATGCCTACGACAGGCGGCTGCCAGTTTTCACCAATGCAGAGACGTGGCGTGCCGCGTCTCTACTGCGCGAACACCGTCTCTATCAAGCAGACTGGCTGATGCGGTTTTACGAGTTCACCTGCGATGAGATTGTCAACGACGAACACCCGCAATTGGATACCGACATCGACCCAAAACTGGCTTATGCCCTCCGTCATCCGTATCTTTTTCCCGTAGACCTCAACACAGCCGATTATGAGATGATACTTCGCGTACCCGGAATTGGCGTACAATCTGCTAAACTCATTGTCAACAATCGCCGTTTCGGACACATCACGCTGGCGCACCTCAAACGCATGCGGGTAGCGTTGAACCGCGCCAAATACTTCATCACCACTAAAGAACTCCCCTCGCAATTAGCCAGTGTGCAACCCACGCTCATACGTCGCAAACTGCAACTTTCGCAAACGCAACAGGAACAGTATGTACAGTTAACACTGTTTTAAACGCAGATGAAAACATTAACCACCTCAAAACATTTTGGTTTTTGGAAAAGTGTCCGATATCGAACACTTACTGTTCGATATCGAACAGTTTTGAAAACATGATATTCTTTATCATATTGAAATATAAATGGTTACATTTTTGGCACGACATTTGTACTAAAAATGATAAATCATAAAAATCGTAAATAAAAATTAAAATTTTAAACATCATGATAAAGATATCAGAACTCGAAAAAGTCTACCGTACTGAAGAAGTAGAAACGGTAGCCCTCAACCAAATGAATATTGAGGTGAATGAAGGTGAATTTGTAGCCGTGATGGGGCCTTCGGGCTGCGGC
>Ga0209737_10001184_pt1 | contig 19141 bp, 25 predicted proteins | sample TergutCu122P3_FD_187284 | JGI IMG/M metagenome (GOLD analysis project Ga0209737, IMG submission 187284) | Cubitermes ugandensis P3 segment gut microbial communities from Kakamega Forest, Kenya - Cu122 P3 (SPAdes) (version 2) | ecosystem: Host-associated > Arthropoda: Insects > Digestive system...
CCAAAAAGACCCAAACAGACCCCAAGTATCGTTAGGTGTTGATTCGATAGATGAATTCATCGTAAGGTATGGGTAGCCTTCGTTTATATTGGGATCAATAGTCCAAACTGTTTTAAAATCCCAACCAGTAAACGATCGCTGATTCTTCATCTCCTCAGACGTAAGAACCGTACCCACTTCATTTACTTTACCGCCAGTAATTTTTTGGGTAGAAAGACTATAACAACTCACAACAACATCATCAACCATATAGCCGACTAAACCTCCCACAAAAGAACTATCACGATTAGTAGTAATAGTAGCAATTACACCACCAATAGCATAACAGTTCACTGCAGTTACAGCAATACTACCCCAGCCAATTAAACCACCCGCACGAGCAGAAATAGAAGTCGCAGTAACAGTTACATCGCACGTAACATAACTATTCATCACAGTTATATTATCCCCTCTACCAATTAAGCCTCCTCCACAAGCAGCAGCAGAATACATACCCGCAATAGTATAACTATCAGAGGAGACAATTATGCCACCAGTAGCATAACTATTCATTACAGTAACTCTATCACCATTACCGACTAAACCTCCAGCACAAGCAGTAGATTTAGTTTTAGCAATTATACCACCAGTAGCATAACTATTTGCCACAGTAACACCATAACTGCTACCGACTAAACCTCCAGCAAAAGCACCATCAGACTTAGCGGTAGCAGTTATGTTACCTGCAGTATAACAATTCTCCACAAATACATTGTAGCGATGATAACCGACTAAACCTCCAGCAAAAGTATCATCTGCGGGGGCACGACTATTACCTCTGGGATAACCCCGTATCTCTGCAACGGTGGGCCTAGCATCGTATGTAGCAGAGGTAGCAAGTATATTGCCTGTGGCATAACTGTCCTTTATAGTTGCAACATCCGTAGAACCATAGGCATTATAACCATAACCGATTGAGCCACCCGCATAAGCACGCATAGACGAAGCTGTTACATCACTTGTAATATAACAATTTTTAATAGTTACGTTACTACAATAACCGACTAAACCTCCAGCAACAGCAATCCTTTCACCCTTGGCAGTAGCAGTTATGTCACCCGTAACATAACAATTTTCAATAGTCACACTACTACTGTGACCGATTAAACCTCCCGCAACAACGTAATACTCAGCGCGATCAAGATCATAAGCAGCATTAAAGCTATAAAAATTATAAGCAGTTATGCCCTTAGAGTTGATGTTTACACCCACATTTTTAATTGCCACATTATCATAAACACTGCCAAACAAGCCAGCATACTGCCTATTACTGCTTTTCAGCACATACAGATTGTTTATGCTATGACCTTGACCATCAAAAGTACCTCTAAAATCCATAATAGGTACCCACTCATCAACAAGATCAATATCATTATCAAGCACATACGTCTTATAAACATACCCTGACCCACCAATACCTGCAAGCTCAACAGCAGTTCTAATATGCACAACCTCATCACTATACTCAATTGACGGTGGTGGCGATGGTCGCTGACCAATAGATGGCGAACCCAACACTGGCACCAAACCCATAAGCAAGCATGCACACAAAACCACCACAAAAAACTTCAAAAACACACCACAACTACGCACTTTCACAAATAAACCTCCAGTATACATACGTAGTCTACATTTTTATAACTTACTACTTTCCAAACCTTAACATCCATTAGAGATTCATCAGCAAAGGTCATGTCAACATACAACCATATTGCTTTAGTTTGTAGGCGACCTCCGAAAACCTGTATTTTTCCAAAATTGCCTGCTGAAAACCGTGCAACTATATTGTTTAATTTTCTGAAAAGAGGTTTTTCGGAGGCTACCTATAAAACCTGTGGAAAGCACTGTTTTATCTAAACAGATTTCAGAGGTATTTTATGTATTTTCATAAGGTACACTTTGAAATTACTTCAGGTATAATAAATGGAACTATATAATTGCCCTAACATGGCAGTTGTAACTATTTTTGCACACTTTTTTAACTGATTCACAAAGTGACAAGTGTGTAGGGAAAAGGTTTAATTTTTTACTTGTAGAGTAATCGTGGAGATTTGTTTGAAGATTTTAGTTTATGAGCATGCGTGTGGTGGGGGTTTTGCTGAGGGAGTGGTTTCGCCGGGGATTTTGGCAGAAGGTTTTGGTATGTTGCGTTTGTGTGTGGCTGGTTTGAAGGCGGCGGGTTATGAGGTGGTGGTTATTTTGGCTGAAGAGTTATCGCGGTTTAATCCTCCGATTGAGGCGGATTTGGTTATTCCGGTTTTTAGTTTTAAGGATGCTCAGCAGGCTATTCTTAAAGTCTGTGCGGATATAGATGCTGTTTATGTAATTGCTCCTGAAACGGGTGGAACTCTACAGGCTTTAGTTAGGCTGGTGGAACAAAATGGTGTGTCCACGCTTAATAGTTGTTCAGAGGCTATACAGGCGGTTTCAAATAAAGTTAACCTCTACAATATTTTAGAGGCTAATAGTATAAGAACGCCTAAAACTCGTCAAGTTAATACGGTTAAAGGTGTTGAAGAGTTAATTGTAAAAGAATTTGGTTTACCAGTTATTATAAAGCCTGTTGATGGGGTAGGTTGCGGGGGGCTGAGTGTTGTAGAGGATGCCTCACAGGTTGAGGGGGCTGTTGGAAAGATTGATGCAGAGTTTGCCAGTGAGTCTTTTTTGGTGCAAGAGTATCTGCAAGGTGAGGCGGTAAGTGTTAGTTTGCTCTGTACAGACACTCAAACTCTTCCAGTTAGTCTTAATAAGCAAAATGTCACCCTCTCAGACCCTAGTGGAGTGTCGGGTTACATGGGGGGTGCTATGCCTTTTGAACATGTGACAAAGGAAAGCGTCTTTGAAGTAGCAGAGGCAGTAGTTAGTTGTTTTTCAGGTTTAAAGGGTTATGTGGGGGTAGATTTGGTTTTAACAAATACTGGTCCTGTGGTAGTTGATGTTAACCCTAGGTTAACTACTTCCTTTATTGGGCTTAGTCGTGTTGCAGGGTTTAATTTTGCTGACGCAATTGCTAAGGCTGCTCTTGAAAACAATTTACCTCTCAAATCAGCTTTTTCGGGTTGGGGGTGTTTTTCTAAAATTGAAACTCCCAAAGTTGACCTTGACCTTTTAGATATACTATATGGAATCCCTGAGGTTATTTCGCCACCGTTTCCAGTTCAAGACAGCAAAATTAGTTGCGCTTTAATTTCTGCAGAAGGGAACTCTTTAGGGCAAGCATCCATTTTTCTAGAAGAGGCTAAAAAGCACCTCTTGAACATATTGTAGAAGGAGATAGTTTTGGTTAACGTGTTGGGATTAGATATAGGAGGCGCTAATACTAAAGTTGTCTATGTTCAAACTCAAAAGGGTATCATTAAAAATGTTCAAGTGATGGTAGAGTATTTTCCATTTTGGAAGAACTCACAGGATTTTGGACAGGTTTTACAGAAATTCAAAGAAACTGTAGGGGGCAGGTTTGATGCGGTTGGGGTAACTATGACTGCAGAGCTCTCTGATGTTTATAAGACTAAACGTGAGGGGGTAGAGCATATTTTGGGTTGTGTAAAAAAAGTCTTCTCTGACGTACCCCTTTATGTTTTAAATACAGATGCAACGTTAAGCTCAATTGAGGAGGCGTTGGCAACGCCGTTAGGTGTTGCTGCGGCGAATTGGGTGGCAACAGGTTGGCTTGTTTTACAATATTTTGAAAACGGTGTTGTTGTTGACGTGGGCAGCACTAGCACCAGTATCATACCTATAGTTGACGGTAAATTAGCAGCGAAGGGTAAGACGGATCTTGATAAACTTGTCTGTGGAGAGCTTGTCTACACGGGCAGTTTGCGCACCAATTTGGCAGCTATAGTGCAAACAGTTCCAGTTAAAAACGCCGTTTCTACAGTTTCCTCAGAGCTATTTGCCTTAAGTGGGGATGTGCATCTTATTTTAGGGAACATTAACCGTGAGCAATATACATGTGAAACGGCGGATGGCAAAGGCACAACACGCAGTGAGGCCTTCACACGTCTTGCCCGACTTGTATGTGCAGACACAAACATGCTAAATGAGAGAGAACTAACCCTTATAGCTCAACATATCTATGAAAAACAAATTCAACAAATCGCAACAGGTTTAAATCAAGTGTATGCTCGTGTTAAAAAAGTAGCCGCCGCAAAAGTGCCAGTTTTAGTTGCCGGTTTAGGAAAAAATTTTCTAGCCACTAAAGCTGCAGAGCAAATTAAAGCAGAGGTTATAATGGATTTAGGGGAAATGTTACCAGATAAAGTAGCCCTAGCTGTTCCCGCAGTTGGAGTAGCTTTAATGACGGCAAAACAAGTTGAGGCGGCAAAACATGACACTTAATATTGTAAAAGTAGGGGGCAGTCTATCTCAAGAGCCTAAAGCGTTACAGGTGTTGTGTCAAAAATTAAGCCTTCTAGCCAATAAACACAGAATACTAATAATTCCGGGAGGAGGCAAATTTGCCGACTGCGTCAGGGAAGCGGATAAACAGTTTTCTCTATCAACTGTAACGGCACATCGTATGGCAGTTTTAGGAATGGATCAATACGGTTTACTGCTTACCAATTTAATACCCAACAGCATAGTCATAGACCAAATAGAAGAAACAAAAAACATCACCACCCAGTTAGGCATATTTTTACCTTCAAAATTCATAGCTGCAACTATAGAGTTGCCAAATTCTTGGGAAGTAACCTCAGACTCCATAGCCGCCTATATTGCAAAAAAACTTGATACAGAAAAACTATTACTGCTTAAAGATGTTGATGGTATTTTCACAGACAACCCAAAAACAAATGCACACGCCAAACTATTTGAGCACATAACTATAAAAAAACTCTCAGATATGAAAAACAACACCTGCGTTGACCCCTATTTACCCACACTACTTAGCACCCTTAAAATTGACTGCCACATAATCAACGGACTATACCCCAACAGAGTTGAAGCAGCACTAAACAGACAAAAAACCACAGGCACAACAATCTCATCAGAACACTTTGAAAAACAAAAATAACAATTGAGTACAACAAAAGAAAAAACAGGGGACGGTTTAGACAGAGCTCTTAGTGTTCAAAAACCGTACGTTTATTGCGTCGCCACAAAACTAAGCCTTCAGCTAAAAACAACCCCATAGCACCAGCGGTAATTGGAATCAGATATAAAACAGCTAAATGGGGAGTCAAGTTTTGAGAGAAAAACTGAGCCATTAAAATCGCAGCTTCAACAAGTAGCATACCAAAGAAAAAGAGTGAGTAACAGATTAGACGAGGTACGAGATTTTTACCAACCCACACATGCCCACTAACTCGTGTCTTCTCCTTTGTAATGTATGTACCATACGCGGTTTTCTCGATTAACCCCAGTGACTCTAGTTTCTCTAGTTGGCGATGCGCTGTACTTGGGCTGGATAAATTGATGCCACGCATAACTTCGCGTGGACCAACAGGTTTACCTGCTTTAACCACAAAGGCATAAACATTCAATGTATTGCCTTCTAAATCTTCGCGATCCACGTTAGTCACTAAATTCACCTCACAGGTACAATAAACACTTCAAGCCCATATTTATCAAACTGGAACATCTGATTCTCTGATAGCACTGTATTGTAGAGGTAACTGTTTCCAATCTGTGTTAGGACAAGCTCTTGAATTTCTGCCGTTTCAGCCCATAACTCAATGAAAGTATTATTTTCTCCTATAGGATCCATGTCAACAAATGACTGTGTCAGAGCTAATATTTGGACGGTACCTGATTGAATAACATCAATAGGGTTTATATCATCCCCTAAAAAGAGACGGTAATTCTTGCCAGAAAATACGAGCAAACGCGATTCACCTGGCTCAAAGAAACAATTGTATTCATTGTCTTTGTTCATCTTAGACCCCGAACCTAAATAATTTACATACTGGTTAGTGATCATCCCAGGAAGTGTATAGGTTCCCATATATTCAGATCTAGCTCCGTCAAGGGTAATTCGTCCAGTTACGTCGACCCATGTACCATTCATATTTAAGTACGTATAAGTGTTGATACCAGTACTCTCTTTAACGTAATATTTGCAGTACTGTACGCCTTCCATCCATTTATTATAAAATGTATAAAGTTCTTCTTCTGTAAAAGTTGAATACCCGTGAATTATTGCACCGTCGTTATCAAAGTATGGATAAGGTGCGGTTAAGGTGACATTGTAATATATACCGTCAACCCAAGCACCTTTCGCTTCGCCAAGGTAGGCATCACTTGTGGCATTCATAAAATCTATTTGGGGTGTTTGACTACGACCGCCGTGAACTTTTTGAGCCGCATAGAAATCTATCATACTTAAACAAGTTCTGTACTCAGAGGGATTAGTGACATTAAGAACTACATAATAGTCTATTGTTCTAGGCGTAGGTGCATCGGAGCCGGTTATTGTAAAGTTAGCGTAGACAACCTCAATATTAAGAGGCGCCGTTGGTCCCTGTACACGTGTAATCCAAGGTGTAATGTTTAGCTCTGCCATGAGCAGTGGTGTTGTTGCTAGGATTCCAACAGAAACTGATAATATCATACATATGATGATTTTTGTTACATTTTTCATGTTTTTTCACTGCCAAACAATTAGGCTAAAGCCGCTATTAGCTCTGCTTACGGAACGACTCTGTTCCAAAACGGAACATCACCAAACTATCCCCACCATAAACATGTAAAAGAACATCCACAAAACACCCTCTAAACAAACGGATTAAATGAACAACATCATCATGCACTTTTGATGTTACACACAACAATTCAACAACCTCAAAAACCCCGATAACTTTAAACAATGTACCAATAGTTACTGAGAACAACACAGTCTTTGAACTCTGCTCCAAAGCTACCTTAGAAACAAACCGTTTTGTCTTTATAGCAACAAGAGAAAAAATGTACTATGTTACGTTATTGCAGGGTTATACCAAAACCAATTACCAATGAGGAAAGAGAAAAAATAATTAAACACAAACAAAATATTACAAATGTAATATAGTCTGTGATTATATGAGCACGAATAATAGATTCGTATTTCTCGCAAATCTTTGCTATTGACTTTTTTGCTTATTGTAGTTTTGGCGATTTCTCTATTTATCTATATATTTGCAACAAATGATTCCAGTGAAATCTCTTCAGAGAACACGATACATGTTAAAAATGAAACTGAACTTAAAAACGCCATAAACAACACACCAAACAACAAAGCAATCACCATAGCCCTAGACAACGACATCGCACTAATCACATATGAAAGGTAACCATACCTACAATTACTCTAAGTTACTGAGGTTTGTTTTGTTGTAAAAATTGTAGTTTCTGTTGACATTTAAGGGGATTATATTGTTATATTTGTTTTTTATTTGATGATTTTGGGGTTGAGTAATGGTGAGGTTTATTACCTTTCAGATAATTAATGTTAGTACTTTACAGGTTGTTAATAATGTCTGGCAATACACGTTCGTTAAAGTATCTACTTGGGTGGTTGATTACTGGTACACGTGGTGGGCCAACTAGGGTTAAAATTATTGAAGCTCTTAAAGATAGGCCGCAGAATGCTAATCAGTTTGCGGTGTTATTAGGTATGGATTATAAAACTATACGTCATCATTTGGATATTTTAGAAAAGAACCGTTTGATAGTGTCGGCTGGGGATAAGTATGGTGTAACATATTTTCTTTCTCAAATGATGGAGGACAATTATTACTTGTTTAGGGAGATTGGGGATAAAATTGGGAAAACATAAAAAAAGAGGTAGCGTTACATGAGAGACAGAAGGACAATGAGTAGTAGTGTAAAGTTTAAAATTGGGTTAATACTCCCATTTCTGGTGCTGGTTTGCTTATTTACAGCCTTTTGGGCAGCAAACATCCTAACCACACCCACAAACATACAACCGGAAACAAAAATTCCCGGTATAGTTGAGGGTGATTTTGAATTCTTCTACCTTGCCCACACCATAATCTCTACAATAAACATAATCCTACTAATAGCCCTGCTATACATGTTCATTAATGTCTACAAGAAAACTAGGTCAGAGTTTTCCTTTGGCCTAATCATATTTGGCCTGGCTTTTCTCTTAAAAGACATAACCGCAAGCCCCTTCATAGCAAACGCATTTTCTTTTTACCCCTCAGGCCTAGGACCCTTCATAGTCCTACCCGACCTATTCGAATTCGCAATACTAACAACCCTACTATACCTACACATAAAATACTAGAAAATAAATGAAAGTAAACCTAAATACAGGGAACATGGGGTATTAATAACATAAAAGGTTGCAGCGTTTAATACATTCTCTTGTTTAGCAATGAATAGAAAATATTTGACTGTATGAAAAGGTAGTGCGGAACGAGAATATCAGATGCTAAGAAAGTAAGGTAGCAAGGTGAGAGAGAGAGAAGAACAGAGTCACTAAACAGGATACATTTACTATAAACCTTTAAATGTTGCAAAAAACAGAGAAGGTTAAGGCAGTAAATAATTGACTTGTTGTGCCGGGGTCTCCTAGCCAGGCAGGGAGCAAGCCTGGAGATACGCTCATAGAGGGTGTACCTGTAAGCTTGTGGTCTTTCGGGGCCACGGGGGTTCAAATCCCCCTCCCGGCGCCAATCCAGTATTGCAAGTGGTTTTTTGTATATAGTTTGTTAAAGTTTTAGAGAGGCTAAGGGTTTAAGAGTTCAAACCCGGTTTTTGGGTCTTTTTCGCGTTTGGCCGAGCTGTGTAATTCAAACATGATAACTTCGCCTATATACCAAATTTCAACTCCAGTGCGCATGCAACCTGTGATAGTGTGGTCATTTCGTCCAAAGCTGCCGTGCATGTGAAGTTTAGGTTTACCTTGAGAGTTACAAAACAGGGTACCCACACCGCAGCCTTCATGTACACCTTTAAGCATAGCAGTCATGGGTTCAATGGGTAATTCATTACCATCCTTTGGGCCTACAACGAGTTTGCTTCCATCTTCTGCTCCGCCTAAAAATAGGCATATTGCGCTTTTTATGTTATTTTTTTCAGCAAATTCTTCCAAAGTTTCGTGTACAATTTCGCCATCATATAATCTTAGAATGAATACACGTTTAATTGTAGCTTCTGAATAATCCAACTCTTTACGCTCCATTAATTACAGCTTATTTTCGCAAGGGTTTATCCAAAGAAGGAACTTAACTGTTTCTGCTGGGGCTGCTCTTTGCTAAAGCCTGAAACTTTAACGCCTACACGTCGAATGTCTATAGGAGATTCAATGAGGTATTTTTCAAGGAGTAAACGAACATTGCGTTTAATTATGTCTTTATCTTTCGCAGGTTGCTCTAGGGTTATTGAGCGGCTTTTATTTAACAGGTCAACAGTAACTATATAGAGGGAAATTGTTTTGAAGCTATAGCCCTTCTCTGTTATCTCTTTGTGAACAGTTTCCGTTAATTCATCAGTTTTTTGTGAAAGAAGCTCGAAATCGTGGGTGTCTTGTTTTAGGGTGCCAATTTTACTTATAGATTCTGCTTCGCCTTGTTCAACAACAGGTTCATTGTCAATTGCGTTTGCGGCATTATGGAAATAGAGACCTAAAGTTTTGCCAAACACTTCAAAGAGACGTTGGATATTAAATTGAGCGAGATTTCCAATTGTTTTAATGCCCATTTGCTCCATACGGGCAAAAGTTTTTTTACCCACACCTAGCAAACGATCAACAGGTAAAGGGGCAAGAAAGGCTACCGCCTCGTCGTGTCTAATAAGAGTTAATCCGTTAGGTTTTTGGTTATCGCACGCAATTTTTGCAACTATCTTATTGGGTCCAATGCCTATGGATATGGAGAGTCCAATTTGTGTTTTGATGTCTTGTTTAATTTTTTGAGCATAAAGGTGAGCTTTATCAAAACTATCGGCCACTTGTAGAGTAACATCTAGGTAAGCCTCATCGATGCTAACTTGCTCAAGGCTACTGGCATAAGTTCTAAGAATTTGCATGACACGGTTACTAATTTGTTCATAATATGTATGATCTACAGGAAAAAACACGGCGTCAATTCCTTCAAGATTACGTTTAGCCAAAAATATAGGTATACCCGACTTTACACCATACCTACGAGCCACGTAATTACTAGTAGACACCGCACCGCTGTCCTCTGTACGTCCAGAATAAACTCCAACTACCACGGGTTTATCTTTAATAGCAGGATTACGCAATTCTTCACATTGAGCAAAGAAATAGTCAAAATCAACAAGCAGCACCACACGGTCCTTAACCATATTTGCTATCCTCCGCAGGTTTAGATAATAACCATGACCCATCACATGTTGCAGTATTTAAACGCTCGAAACCTTCACGACAGCAACCAAACTTTAAGCCTTCAGCATCAACAAGATCGCGTACATTTTTTAAAATTTTCATCCGCATATCTCTATGCAACAAGAGGCTGCCACCTATGCGTTCGCCCTCTTTAAAGTAGAGAGGCTCAAGTTTGTTGGCAACATCCTTCAAAGAGGCAGAGAGTCGTTTCCAGTTATCATGTTTTATTTTGTAAGTGGAACTGGTTATGTGCTTAACACCCAAAGAGGCAAGGGTTTTTACTAGTTTTTGAGGCTGATCGTTAACAAATGGGATTATAGGATCTATACGTGCTAAAACGGGTATGCCCTGACTAGCTAAATCGGCTATGGCATTTAAACGCTGACTGGGTGAGGGCGCATTGGGCTCAAGTATTTTAGCAAGTTGATCATCATCAGTAGTTATAGTAAAGGCCACCGTTGAGGGAACCTGCTTTAGTAAATCATCATCTCGAAGAACAAGATTACTTTTGGTGACAATTTGAATACGACAATTATTTTCAACTAGAATTTCAAGACATCGCCTAGTTAAGCCTGTGTATTGCTCAGTTTTAGGGTAAGGGTCAGAACTATTTGAAAGCGAGATTATTTCACCCTTAAGCTTTGGAGCTTCACAACGTAGACGTTCAAGCAACTCTTTTTTCGGCTTACACTCATTAAAACCCACAATGTAACTAGATGCATAACAGTAGATACATTTATGATCACACCCCGTGTAAGGGTTAAACGTTAGTTTTTGTGGACAAGTACATAACCCACTTTGCCAAGGATCAAAACTTGAAATCAAGGGCACACGCTTTCACAATAAAACTATGTTTTGGATAAACAAAAAGCATTCGCCCAAAAACATACATAAACAAGCAACCAAAAATATCAATCACCACACTAAAAGTTTAAGACCAGAAAACTTATGAAGCCACATTTGTTTTTAGCATAAAAAAGTTTTTAAATTAAAACCACAATGACTACAACCGACGCTAAATGATACCAAAATACTTCTTTCTAACAAAAGGAGTTGGCAAACACAAAGAACAACTCCAATCATTCGAGCTAGCCCTACGAGACGCAGGTATTGAAAAATGCAACCTAGTCGCAGTATCTAGCATAGTCCCACCAGGATGCGAAATGTTACCCAAAGAAAAAGGCCTAACAATGATCCATCCAGGAGAAATCACTTTCGTAGTCATATCTCGCAACTCAACTAACGAACCCCACCGCCAAATAGCATCATCAGTCGGCGTAGCCATACCCTCAGGCAAAAACCAATACGGATACCTAAGCGAACACCACAGCTTCGGCCAAACAGACGAAGTCGCAGGCGACTACGCAGAAGACCTAGCAGCCACCATGCTTGCAACAACCATGGGCATACAATTCGACCCCGAAACCGCATGGGACGAACGCAAAAAAATCTTCAAAACAACAGGTCTAATCATCAAAACATCAAACTATACACAATCAGCCCAAGGCGACAAAAAAGGACTCTGGACAACAGTAGTCTCAGCAGCAGTCTTCATCCCCCCAGAAAACACCAAAACACTAAAAGAATAAAAAAAACCACAAATTTTTTCCCATTTACAACTCATTTTTCAAAAAAATATCACATGTTTTATTGAGCGTTATTCATATTCACCAATTGGAAATCTGCTAAATAACGCATATGCATGTATTCAGTTCGCGTGTTTTTAGGGACTTTTTATTATGCATTGCTACATAAATGTGTAAATACAAGCAGATTTAAAGAAAAACAGTATGAAAATTTAAATCCTAACAAAAAATGAGCAAACAAAAGATCATTTCCGTTGAGATCTGAATACATACACGCATATTTCAATTTTTATTCCACATAATCACGGGAGGTTAGTTTTGTTGACTATTTTTTTAAAAATTTTATGAGCACTTCTTTTCCTTCTTCTACTGTTAGAGGGATTTTTGTGATTAAGCCTTGATTTTTAAGTTCTGTGAACAAGTTTACGGTAACTGGCGGCTCCAATCCTGATTGTTCGAGCAGTTCCTTGTTCTGCAGTACATCTATAGTTTTGCCTTCGATAGGTTTTAAGCCATGGCTGATTACAATTATACGGTCAACTAATTCAGGTACGGCCTCAGCATCGTGTGTGGAAACAATTATAGTGGTACCTGCTTTGTTGAGTTCGTTTAAGGTGTCAATTAATTTACGTCGTGAAACCAAGTCAAGGTTTGCAGTAGGTTCATCTAGAATTAATAGTTCGGGTTTGAGGATTAATGCAGTTGCTAGGGAAACTTTCTTTTTTTCGCCAAAGCTTAGTCGGTGGGGGGGTCGAGATTTAATATGGGTTATATCCATTTTTTCGAGCACTTGTGTGCTTCGTATCTTTATGTCTTCTTCAGGGAGTTTTAAATTTTTAGGACCGTATTCAATGTCTTCGATTACACTTGGTGTGAAGAGTTGATCATCGGGATCTTGGAATACTATACCTATGCGGCTACGTAATTTTTGGAAGTCTTTTGAGGTTGTTTTTTCGCCAAAAACTTTAATGACTCCTGAATTTGGCATGAGAAGGCCTGCTATGAGTAAAATTAGTGTAGATTTTCCTGAGCCATTTGGACCAAGTATAGCTATGCGCTCACCTTGGGCTATATCTAGCGATATTCCTTTTAGGGCGACAACACCTGTGGGATAGTTAAATTTTACATCATTGAGGGAAACGATATGGTTAGTCATAATGGGAACCTCATAGCATCGCAAGATATGTAAAGGCAATTATTATTGATACCGTAAACAGGACATCTTTCACATGAATGGGAGGTATGGGGGTTTTGTTGTTTTTGTTAATGTCAAAACCTCTTGCTTTCATAGCTAAATAAACCCTCTCAGAGCGTTCGTATGTGCGGATGAATAGAGAGGAGAGGATGGTGCTTAGGTCTTTGAGTGATTGAAAGTTTAGAATTCGTTTGTTTTTGTATGTTCGGGCTTCTTTTGCAATTAAGACGCTCTGCACTTCGTGTATGGAGACAAAGAAGTATCGGTATGTTAAGCTGAAGAGTTGAAGGAATAATGGGGGAATTTTAAGGGATGCTAAGAGTTTTAAGGTTTTGTCAAAGCCTGTTGAGAGTATCAAAAGGCTAAGAGATGTTACGCAGAACCAGATGCGCACGGTAAATACTAAAAATTTTGTCACCCCTTCAGCTGTTATCGTCAAGTTTATGCTGTTTATGTTTGCTGTCCACAGGGGATTTCCTGCTGTCAAAAATAGTGTAGGTATGGAAATTAGGGCCATAAACAATGGGATGAGAAGGGTTCGGGTGAGGAGCTGATTTAGGGTTATGTGAGAGGTCACTGCAAAAATTAGAGGAATAAGACAGATAAGCAGCAAATATGAGAGGTCGGTTATGAACAGAGCGGAAATTATCATAGCAGATATAGCAATTAATTTTGCTAGGGGATTTATGGCTTGCATTAAACCTTTTTTGCCACTTAAGTCTTCTATATATACTATGTTTTCAGCGCTTTCTGCAATGTCTTTTAAGGACTTGGGAATTTTCATTTGCTGTCCTTCTTTTTGCTTAACAGTTTAGCAACTGCATAGGACACTATAAATAATAGAAGTGTAGAGGTTACACCTATTATCAGGTTGCTCCATTTATTCTCAAGGCCTGCAATGTTGTAATCAGGAAAGGGTGCGTCATAGATGGGTTGTTCTTCTAAGCCTAGGTCATCTGCTGTTAAATCGAGCATTTCTTGGGCATAGGAAAAGCAGAAGACGCCCAGTATGACAAAGATTAAGGCGGCAGTTAAACCTATTAGTACTGTTTTTTGATTCAACATTTTACTCTTTATCATCCACAGGTTCCTCGTTTGTTGCCTTATTTTTGAATAGTGCTAGTTTGCCTAATATGGGGCTTTTTTCTATCACATCTGGGCGCAATTTGATAAGGGTTACAATTAAAATTACTGTGACTATGCCTTCGGCGACTCCAATTATAGAGTGGGGCAGGATCATGGCAGATACTGCGGTATGGAAGCCGTATGGGAATAGGGAGGATAGTCCAATTTCTGCGCCTGCAGCTATAGCGGCTAAAAGACTGCCAGAGAAGGCTGAAATGAAAATTGTTGCATACAGGCTGCGACCTATTTTTGGTTTAAGTAGTTTGTTTAGGGCTATGAATATGATACAGGGGATGAATACGCCAATTATTCCTAGGTTTAGGACATTTGCGCCTAGTGCTATGAGGCCGCCATCTCCGAAGAGGAATGCTTGTAGAACTAAGATTATAGATACAGAGATTAAACCTGCGAAGGGACCTAAAATAAGGCCTATGGCGGCTCCGCCGAGAAGATGAGCGGTGGTTCCGCCTATTACAGGGAAGTCCATGAACATGGCGGCAAAGAAGAGGGCGGTAAGTAGACCCATCATGGGGACTTGCTGTTCTGTGAGTTTAATTTTTTTAAAGGAGATGATCCAGAATATGATTGATATTATAAGAGCGGGGATAGCTATTGTTAGGGGTAAAAGGCCGTCGTGTATGTGCATGATTAATTCTCCATGAGTAACACGATTAACAAGAAAAGTATCACCAAATATAAGTGTTACCAACATTAAAAACAGTAATAACATAAAAAATATCAACAAAAAAACAAACCCACAAAAATCACCACCACACCAAACATACCGCTGTAGAAAACGTTAGGCAGTGTCCTAATTAAGATTTGATCACAGTCTGCGGTAATAGAACTCACGCCAAGACCACAAATGATCCGCTAAACCTTCAAGCTTAGCAGGAGAAAAACCCCACTTAAAAACATTGATAAAATTCCAATAAAACCTAAAACAATTCAACGCTGCAAACAAGACGACGCTTCACCTTAGAAAAACACTCACTCACCCTAACAAACCGACCAAGACGCTCACGCAAAATACTATTAAAATTCTCCACCTCAGTCGTTTCAACATCATCCAAAGAAGGCCCACCATAAACAACCAACTTTTTCTTACCAACCACCCGACCATTCTTCTTAACCTTAATCAACTGACCATAATCAATCAACCCCAACTGAAAACACAAAGGCAAAACATACGAATAATCATCATTACCATCAGTAAACACCTCCAAAGGACACTGCAACGAAGGCACTTTAAGCACCTTGGCAAGCTTACGCACCATAACTAGACAGGTTTGCTGCGTCCATTTACCCGCAGAGAACGCTGCAAACAAGTAAGACGACCGTTTTATGGCGGTGTAGAGGTAGCAGTCGCCGCTTTCAGGCTCAACCTGGCCGCTTCGCTTAAGCGTTTTCTCTTTTTTTTAACAAACGACCAAAGCTCATCACACTCAAACTGGGAAAGGCCCACGTTTTTCATCAAATAATCATTTACTTTTGCAGCATGCTCAGCCATGTCCTCTAGAAGGTTGCCGATGGTGTCTCGATGGTGACCCGTGAGTCGCTCTATGCTTCTCATACCATTTTTCTCCACTAGGTGTTTGCATATGTTTGTTATTTGTTGTTCAGTTAGGTGTTTTTTGTAGAGGGGTGTGTTTTTGGTTTCGGTGAAGAATTTGTTGCAGTGGAGGCATTTGTAGACTTGGTGTCCTGCGCGGTTTTTGCCGTGTTTTATGGTGTTTTTGTCTTTTTCTTTTTGATAGTATCTACATTGGAGGTTTTGGCAGGGTGGAGTGTTGGTGTCTCTTGGGCGTGTCATACTGTTATCTTGTCATCAAGTCCTATATAAACGAATCTATATTAGGACACTGCCAAACGTTATTTAAAGTGAGAGTTAAAACGCTGTATTGCCGCCTCAACTATTTGCTTTGCTTCTCCCGCATTTTGCCAGCCCTTAACTTTAGTCCACTTATGAGGTTCTAAACGTTTGTATGTTGTGAAAAATTCTTGAATTTGATTTAACTGATGCTCATGCACATCAGTTATGTCATTAAAGCCTTTGAAGCGTGCATCGTTAACAAGAACGGACAAAATTTTTTCATCAGGACCATGCTCATCTTCTATATGTAACGCGCCAATTACGCGGACACGTGCAATTGCACCAACTTCTAAGGGTTCAAACGTTAAGGTCATAATATCTAAAGGGTCATTATCCTCAGACCACGTTTGGGGAACAAAACCGTAATCCACAGGAAAAAAAACCGCAGAGGGAATAATGCGGTCAAGCACAAATGCCTCCCAGTCAGAATTATACTCATATTTGTCACGTGAACCGCTTAAAACTTCAATAACCATGTTAAGGTCAGTTGGAGGATTATCGCCAGCAGGAACTTGTTTCCAAAGATTCATAATGCACAACCATAACCCCTCAGTCAATCAAGCATAAAAATTTATCTACCTGACTTTTTGATGGTCTTTATACACTATGTTTTTTATGGTTTAGTTTATGTTTGAGGTTGTGTTTCTCTGGGTGTGTTTGTTTTTATCTTCTTTTTTCCACGTGTTTTTAGTGTGTTAATGGGTTTTTTGTTTATTTTTTAACGCTTTTCTCTTCTGATAAGTAGGTTCTAAGGTTTTTAGTTTTTTAGACAAAACACATGGTGCATAATTTGTATACTATGTTTGAAAAGTTTTTACAACTTAGACGGGCATGAAAAAACAACATCAAAAAACATACAAAACACAGTGTATAAAAAAGACTAAAAAGTCAGGTATCTAACCAACAGCACTTATTTCAGTTCCAGCTCCATTGCCAAAGCTAAGAGACGCCATATTTCTGAATCTTTTCTACATAAGACAGTAGCAAGTTGCAACACCTCATCAAAAGACCTATTGTCTTTTCCATGTTCAACATGCAACGCCTCATAATTAAGATGACAACCCTCTGAATCTGCTAAAATTTCATAACAAAATTGAGAATGCCTTGTTGGACCAGTTAGATGTGTTAAAACCCATCTTAATTGCTCAGGATAAAGATGAACAAGCTTTTGCTTCTCTACCTCTCCTTGAGAAGTGCTGCTAATATCTTTTAAAAGTATTAACCCCTCAAGATAAACAAACAATTTTACGTTCAACAATAGCATAGCCTAAAAGCTGTGGATCTTGCGGAGAGAAATCAGTACACCACAAATACGCCTGCTCGGGTGAAACAACAAATCTCTGGCTAAACCGGTAACGTATAGTATCAGACATATTTACCATTAAACAGCCGTCCAGATATTTAGTGGTTGTTATGTTTAGCTAAAAAAAATCAGACATCTTTTTCTGATAAAGTGCACGTTTCAAAAGCTCACTCTGCCTTATCCATCGACCTAAAGGGATCTCAAATCTATTACTAATATGCTGAAGAGCTTCAGGCAATGTTTTAAAATGAAAAGGTTTTTGCCGCATGGCATTGCGCACATTTTCTCTAACCTGCCAAACCCCAATAGGCATAATATAACCAGGCCGCGCTTCACGAAGAACAACCACAGTAGCCTGCCTACGCTCCTTAATTAATAACTCACAAGTCGCTAACCGCGCTGAATAATAACATCCCCCAATTGCAGCATACGTAGTACGTCCATTATTGCCTTCCCAATCTGAAAATATAGCAACATTTTTACCTGCAGGATTCCAAGCAGTTCCAGGATACCACGCCTCCATAGACTCATAACTATACTTACCGGGAATCATTAAAATTTCAAACACATTATCAAGATAAACGGATTCATAAACTCTATACTCATTTATTTCAGGAAAAGTTTTAACCTGTTCCCGAAGACTCTTGGATATTATATCATCAACAGCAGTTATACTCCATCTAGTGGGAACAAGTTTACGGTTTTTTTCAACCCCAAATGCACCGACACTGAAAGCTTTTTGAATTTTAGTAACTATAACACCCTGATCATAGAGCTCTAAAACAGCATTAGTAGATTTAAGATCAGTATCATAGAAAGCTTTCTCAATATGCTGCTCATAACGAGCATTACCAACACGCATATCCCGAATAGGCGCAGAGGGCCCAAACGGTTGAACATCATCATCCAAAAAAAGCGATCCCTGAGGCTTCTTTGTCAAATTCAACTCCATATCCACACTATTATCAGCTAAGGCTAATTCTCGCGTAGCATCAAGAATTTTCCCAGCCGACAAAACATTAGCAACATTAACCCTGTGCTTTCCCCGCACCAACAGGGAACGAAAACCTACAATTTCATCAATAGACTTACCAAACCATTGCTCAGGCAAATCATAAATGCTAGTATCCTCACTCACAGGCGGCACAAGAGGCCCAGCATAGACATTAGGATAACCAATTCTGCCAATAAACACACTTGGAGGAGACATACCGGCGATGTCTTGATTTGACATTAAAGGAATACTTTTATTGAAATAGTGCACTTTAACCATTATTGGGCAACGAGTCTTACCACAAAGATTTCGCGCACCCTTACAAAGTACACACAAACTATCTTGACTAACTTTAGCAATTATTTGACTATCATCTTCATTTGTATGCTTTAAAAGGTCCTTTAACCAATCATCAGTTGGCCGCACATTCTGCGAAGACTTGACAGAGAAAGACATCAACAGAGATGAAGAAAAAGATGCTGATATGCCTTCTGCACACAAACCCCTAAAAAACGCCAACACCCATAAAAACAAACACCAAAAGAAAAAAGTTCGCAAACAGACCAGTACCTGTTAGATTAGATCATTCATCATGAATTATAGAAGATTTATTTGGACTAAATTCGCATCAGTTACGTTACAACCAATTTTATAAGAGAGAAAAACTAAACATTTCAAGCCGTTCCTTGACTGTTAGATACTATAGTTAAGTCGTTATCCCAAAACAAC
>Ga0209737_10001185_pt1 | contig 19140 bp, 15 predicted proteins | sample TergutCu122P3_FD_187284 | JGI IMG/M metagenome (GOLD analysis project Ga0209737, IMG submission 187284) | Cubitermes ugandensis P3 segment gut microbial communities from Kakamega Forest, Kenya - Cu122 P3 (SPAdes) (version 2) | ecosystem: Host-associated > Arthropoda: Insects > Digestive system...
TTTTTGTTTTTTAAAAAACCATAATATTTAAATATTTCCATTTTGTTTTTTTTGTTTTTTTAGGAATTTGAAGAGCAAAAACTCTTACTAAGTATACGTAAATAACTGTGCATAATTAACAAATTACAAAGCATAGTTCGAAACTTTTAACTTTCGGAGCTTTGTATTACTACAATTTGTTGTACTTCGCTGATAATTAGTCAGGATAAATAGTAACAGGCATATTAATATTTGAACTGTATAGAGGTGCTACAATTATATGTTCTTTAACAACACACTTTATACTGTTTTCATAAAGAAGCTGTTCGGCTTCCGCCGTGGTAACGCCCTGCTCTGTAAGAACATGCGCGGCAATACCCGTGCCTTCAAGAAGCAGTCCTATCAATAAATGTTCGCTGCCGACATAGGTATGCCCGAACTCCATAGCAGTCTCAATAGCACGGTTTAACGCGACATTCGCTTTGTTTGTGAAGCCGTTGAATTGGTACATTTAAAAAAATTCCTTTCAGTAATTTTTTAGAGCTCAGAGCTTAGAGCTTAGGTAAACGCTGATTAAAAACAACAAATAATCTGATTCAATCGCCAACAAGTGAATGAAACACACAAAATCAACAAATTATCGTTAAAATCAATGCTACCCTTCATTTTTTTGCTTACGAATTTACCCCGACATGCCCAGACTGTGCCAGCATGTAGAGATTCGCAAGTGCGCATAATGTATACGCTTGTGTTCTGTTTTTATCAAGACCTCGGTATCGCACTTTACGATAACCAAAGATTCTTTTGATAACCAAATATGGATACTCAACTTTTGAACGAATGCGCGATTTTTGGTATTGGAAATATTTGAACCATTGCGTACCCGGACCTTCCACCCACTTGTTTTTGCGATATGGTTTTTGCGTATTCGTACGCCAATCTATACTTGATAAATGAGGATTGTTTTTCACATCTTCCCGTAATTGCATATTGGAATACCCTGCATCGCCATATACAACTTCGTCATCTTCGCGTATCAACTTTAGTGCGATTTCTCTTTCGCTCACGTTTGCTGCTGTGACTTCAACGCTGTGTATATAACCTGTTCCGGCGTCTACTCCTGTGTGCATACGCTCACCGAAAAACCATTGATTACCCTTCTTCGTCTGGTGCATCTCAGGATCGCGTTTCTTTTCGGCGTTTTTGGTTGAAGTCGGTGCGTCTATGATTGTTGCGTCTACAATCGTTCCGCCGTGCATAAGTTTTCCGTGTTTGTCTAAAAATACTTTTATTCCGTTAAAAAACATTTTGGTTATTCCGTTTTCATCAAGCAGTTTTCGGAATTTGCATAATGTCGTTGCGTCGGGAGCCTGTTCTTCCATGAAGTTTATTCCCATGAATTTGCGAAACGCATAGCTGTCATATATTGCGTCTTCCACGCCTTCGTCAGACAGACTGAACCAGTTTTGAAGAAGATACATCCGCAGCATTATTTCCGCGCCGCGTGTCGGACGACCGCGTTTTCCGGACGGATAGTATGGCAATATCGCTTCTACCCATTCTTCCCATACTATTACATGATCCATGATTTCCAGAAACTCATCACGTTTTGTTTTCTTCTTCCTGTTTGAGTATTCCATATCCGCAAAACTTGCTTGATTTTTCACTTCCGCACCACCTTTTCTTTGCGTTTATTATACCATATTTCCACGCTTTTGAAAAGGTTTTTATATAGATTAAATCATCGTTTACTTAGAAGTTAATAAGGACGATTGAAAAACGTCTCTTCTAACCTCTAACCCCTACCCTCTATTTTTGCTTGACAATAGTTACGGTAATTGATATAATTAGTAAAACTTGTTTATTTAAAGGATATTTAGCGATGATACCAATAAAAAAAGCGTGTGAAATGACTGTTAAAGAATTAGGTGCTTATATAGACCAATCGGTTTTAAAGCCTGAATTTACAGAAGAAGAGATCAGAAAGTATATCAAAGAAGGTGTTAAATACCATTGTGCGACTGTTTGTATTAATCCTTCTGCTTTAGACATTGCTAAGGAGATGACGAAAGGAACTGACACAAAAATCTGTGTTGTCTGCGATTTTCCGTTTGGTTTATCCTCGACTGAATCCAAAGTGCTTCAGGCGGAGGAAATTTGCAAAAAAGGCGATGTGTTTGAGGTTGATGTTGTCGCTAATTATGGCTGGATTAAAAGCGGAAAAATGGATTTGGCGGAAAATGACATAAAAGCCGTTGCTGATGTCTGTCATAAATATGGAGCGGCGCTGAAGGTTATTTTGGAAACCGACGCGCTTACAATGGAAGAAATAATCAATGGGACAAAAGCGGTTGCCGCAGCGGGTGCGGATTTTGTCAAATCATCGACAGGATTTTTTACAGGAGCGGAATGCGTTGGTGCTTCTCCTGAAATTGTAAAATTGATGATGGACGCAGCTGAAGGCAGGATTAAAGTCAAAGGCTCCGGCGGTATCAGGACAAGAGAGCATTTTCTTGCGTTGATTGATATGGGGATTGACAGAATGGGGATCGGATACCGGTCTACTGCTGAGGTTCTGGGGTTGGAAAATTTATTTTAAAGAAAGGAAACGGAAGAAAATGGGAGCAAAAATAGGAGGATGGATAAGCAGCATAATAGGCGGTTTTTTTGTATTTACAGGGATATTAAGCATAATTTCACCTACCCGTTCTGAAAAATTTTCGAGAACTGAAAACATTACTTATACTCTTGTTTTTCTTGTTATCGGAGCAGGATTATTATTTATGGGGATAATGTTTCTGTTCAAAGCGCATAAATTAACTGTTGAAAAAAGAAATATAGAAAGATTATTTGATTTAAAAAGAATGTTTGATGCGGGAATTATAAACGAAAAAGAATTTAATGATAAAAAAGAACAAATTCTTGAAGTAAAACAAAAGAATAGATATTAAATTTTATGGGAAAATGTATGTTTTGTAAAACAACATATAGTTCAGCTATAGGAAATCTCACGCTTGCAAGTGACGGCAACAACCTTGTTGGTTTGTGGATTGAGGGGCAGAAATATTTTGGCGGCAATATATTGGGACAAGCGGTAAAAAAAGATGATTTGCCTGTTTTTTCGCTTGCTGTAGAATGGCTTGAGCGATATTTTAAGGGGCAGAATCCTTCTGTATCCGAATTTCCTTTGGCTTTTATCGGCAGTGAGTTTTGCAAGAAGGTATGGCAGATTTTGTGTGAAATCCCATATGGCAAAACAATTACATACGGCGATATTGCAAGGCAGATAGATTGCAAATCAGCGCAGGCTGTCGGCGGCGCTGTCGGGCATAATCCTATTTCAATTATAATTCCCTGCCACCGCGTTTTGGGAGCAAACGGGAGTCTGACGGGTTTTGCGGCGGGGATTGATGTAAAGGTGAGACTGCTTGAGTTGGAAGAGGTTGAATTGGATTTTGTTGGGATTAAAAAATGATTCGTAGCGGCGACCGAATCGTTCTCCATAGCATGGGTTTTCGCTACATACATAATGTATATATCAATGGCGACCGGGTCGGTCGCCGCTACGAAAAAACTTCAAGAAAATTATTGACAATCTCTTCTTTTTAGTGTACAATAAGATAAATTAAATAAAAGGGGCGCAAAAGAAAGTTTTAAGCGTAAGAAATTTTTAAAATAAAAAAAGATTTTACGCGAACACCATGCACACATTGATTTTTGTTATTAGTGCGTGTTAGGGCATGGTGTGTTTGACTTTACTGCTGAGATGTGAGATACGCTATTTTGTGTAAATCTTGTCCCTTCGAACCTGATACGGATAATGCCGGCGTAGGGAAAATTAGTATTTTTGCTTTTTTGACATCCGAACGCCCGTTCCGGATGTTTTTTGTGCTATTTGTAAAATAGTATAAAGCAGCCGTGACGGGAAGCCATTTCTGTATAGGTAGAATTAACAATACAAAAAAGGAATGGTGAAAAAAATGAAAAAGAAAAATGTCCTCGCATTATGCGAATGTGCCGTTATGATTACCTTGGCGACGGTGCTGAGCATACTGCCTCTCTTCCAGCTGCCCTTTGGAGGCTCGATTACCGTTGCGCAAGTATTTCCTATTGCGTTGATTGCCTACCGCTATTCATGGAAAATCGCATTACCCGCCGCTATGGTCTTTTCGGCAATACAGCTGTTGTTCGGTTTGCAATATTTGTCATACGCGCCGACAACCTTAGCGATAATCGCGATTATATTCTTAGACTACATAATCGCATTTTCCGTTATAGCTTTTGCGGGTGCATTCAAAAAAAAAATCACTGCTCCCCCTCTTTCCATCGGAATCGGAATCGTTTTCGCCTGTACCCTTCGATTTATCTGTCATTTTATTGCAGGATGGACGGTGTGGATTGGAATAAGTATTCCTGCGAATATGGCGGTGCCTCAGTCGCTTCTGTATAACGCATCTTATATGCTTCCGGAAACGATTATATGCGTTATCACCGCTGTGTATGTTTTTTCGGTTCTCGATTTTCGCGGCGAGCTTGTTACAGCTTCGAAAAGCACAGGAAATGTTGGCATCACTGTTTTGAAAATTTTTGCGTTTCTTCCGTTGGCGGGCGGTTTTATTTACAGTGTCGCAAATATTTTTTCGCATCTTCAAAATACTAACAACGAAGGAATGCTTGATTTTAATTTAATTTCAAATACGGATTTCGGTCTTATCGGTATAGTATTATCTGTTTGTGTCTTTATTTCCGCATTGATATATTTATTTGTTAATATCCTGAATAAAAGAAAAATTTAACATTCTCCCATGATTTTCATACAGAAAATCATTTTTTTCCGGAATATTTTCCGGCGGAAACATTGTGTTCGGAGATTCCCCAGGTATTGTTTTGCATAACAAAAGGAACAGCGCATATGCCGTCCCCGTTGTAATCAAATCAATATTTCTCCCACACAATGTTTTTCGCGTTAAATACGGGTCCGTCCTTGCATATATGGGCGTAATATTCTTCGTTGTTGTCTTTATTTCTGACTTTACAGGCACACACAAGACAAGCGCCTACGCCGCAACCCATGTGTTCTTCCAATGAAAGGAAACAGGGGATGCTGTTTTTTTCTGCGATGTCAGCAACAGCGGAAAGCATCGGCTTCGGTCCGCATGCCATTATAACTCCGCAGTGTTTTTTTGACAGCCTTTCGTTTAAAAGTGCTGTCACAAAGCCTTTTTGTCCAGCGTTTCCGTCGTCTGTTGTGTATAGGACTGAATTTGCGAATTTTTCAAATTCATTAATCAAAATCACATTATCTTTTGAGCGAAAACCCAGAATAACATCGCCGCCTGTTTGTTTAACCAAAAAGAGCATGGGCGGCGATCCTATCCCCCCTGCGACTATAACCGGATTTTCCGGCAGATTATTAATATTAAATCCGTTTCCGAGAGGCCCTAAAATTTGTGCTGTATCATTTGTTTTCAACTCAGACAAATATTTTGTTCCGCCGCCTTTAACCAAATACACAAATCTTGCGGTTTCATTTTTTTTATCTGTTTCGCAGATTGAAATTGGCCGGCGAAGAGGTTTCCCTTCACAATAAAAATTCACAAATTGACCCGCAACGGCGTTTTTTGATATAAACGGTGCGGAAACCGTCATGTCAAATACACCGCCGGCGATTTCTTTATTTATTATAATTTTACATTTTTCATCTATAATTTTCAATTATATTCTCCAATATATTTTATTATTTGTCCCATTATAAAACAAAAACATAAAATAATCAATATTTGGTCTTTATTTTTTTTCTTTTTTATTATATAATAAGTATGGATTGAAATAAAAGGAGTATGAAGGTTTATGAAATTATTAAAAAATATTCTTATTATAGTTATAATATTTATGGTCGTAATACCAACCGCATCTTGCAACCCATATGAATTATGGGGAAAGCCTAAGCAAACGGAGGTAATAATCGAGGCTCCCACAAAAAGCGGTTCGGAAACGCCTGTAGTCCAGCCGCCTGCACATGAAAAACGTACTCCTGCGAAAATAGGACAAATGAAGGCGGGAGAGGTTTTTTATAAACCTGAGCAGACGCGAAGCATTGATATGGTGGATGTCAGCGGTTTAGATGAAAATTATGTTGCTTCTATTCGCTGTCTTCAAGGACTTGTCGCACGGGAATCGGGAGCTTCCATATATTTGAATTGCGGTGAAAGCGATATGTTCTGGATAAATTATATAGGGGGGGAATATGGGCTTACATTCCAAAAAACAGACGCATCAGCGCTGTTCGCCAAATATAAAAGCCAAATAAATAGCGTTGTTTTTTATAATCCGAAAAACATTTATGAATTTCCCCTTGCACTGACATATGCTTCAATCGAAAACGGAATTGCGGTTACTGACGAATTATATGAGAAGATAAAGGAATTTCTGCCTGCCGAGCACAAAACATATTCGCTCAAGGACAAATACGCAGACGCGGGTGCGGCGTTTTCGTGGGCAGTACAGGATTTGCTTGTAAACTGCACGAAAAATTATATCGGAAATGTAAATAAAAAAACAGAATTTATCGACTATTTATACGCGACAAAATCCTTTTGCATTTCGCTTGAACCGGGGTCATTTTCCGAATTTCATATAAAAGAACTTATGGGAAAAGATTATTATATGCCGGGCATTCTGTTCAGCGATATGTATGATTACGCCTCTGCTGCATCGGAAAACGGATTCAGCATTCTCAATACAAACGGATTTTGCAACGCCACGTTTTTCAGCTCGTTCCCCGTTGACAGCAAAAACGATACCCAGCCTGCAAGCGTTGACAGAGGGGCGAATGACGACGCAATCTATATAAGCCTTATTATAGAAAGCGGCGGTGCGCTTAATTCCGCTGAGGATTATTTCAACTATGTAGAAACATCTCCCGCAAACCTGACGACACCTGTGGGCATTGAAATAAACCCCGCTTTGTGCGAATTGGCACCTCCTGTTCTGAGCCGTATGAAAGCACTGCGTACGTCAAGCATGGGATATATAAGCACGGCAGGCGGATACGCCATGACCGATTATACCGCTTTTTCTGACAGAGCTTTTGACGGATGGATTTCTATAAATGAATACTTAGGCGCAAAAAGCGGTATAAAAACCTTCACATATACCGCGAAAAAACAGGACGACAGATTAAAGAGAGTCTGCGGATATATAGGCAGCGGCGGTTTTGTTATGTCCGGTTCTGATAACAATTTTTTATATGAAAATACATCATTTATAAAAGCGATAAAGTATGAAAGCATAGACAAAATGACCGATTTTAAAATAAAAAGCGAGGACGGAAAACCAACTTTTATTTGTATTCGCATATCAGCGGAGGAATTAAACGGCAATCCAAAGAAAACCTTAGAAAAATTAATAGAAAATATCCAGCTCGGAAACGACAGAACAGTTGAGTTTTTACTGCCCGGTGATTTGATGGCGACTTTTAAGGGATACTTTAGTTAGGAATGCGGAATTCGGAGTGCGGAAATAATGGGTTTTTGAAATTTATATTTCCCATTCGTTCCGAATTCCGCATTCCGAATTCCGAATTAATTTACCTTTTTCCCAGCTTCTCATAACACTCATTATAATAAAGCGCGTTCTCAACCGGCGTATTCGCCGGAATGTGGTTTCCTGTCGCCATGAAATAGCCCGGGCATTTTTTGCCTATGTCCATACAGCGTTTTACTTCGTTATATATATCCTCTTTTGTGCCGTCCAATAATATGCGTGTGTCTGCGTTTCCTATGAAAGCGTGGGTTTTTCCGTATTTTTCTGCTATATATGCCATATCTGTCATTGGCTCCATTACAAAGCAATTAATTCCGCAGCCGGCTATGTCGTCGATAAATTCCGTGAAATTCCCATCTGAGGTGTAGCATATTTTTTTTCCTGTTTCAATAAGCGGGGCAAACAGTTTTTTATAATTCGGAAATACATATTCCCTGTACCATGCGGGAGCCATAAATGCGCCTGAGGTCCAGGCTATATCATCGTGGACCATGACAACAGGGGTTTTGCTTTCTGCCATCGCTTCAAAATAACGTCCGATCCATTTTACATAGCGATTTGTAAAATCGCCGAATTTTTTGCTGTCAATTCCGGCGGACATTAGAAGCATATCCCAGCCCAACAGGTCGATAAGTCCTGAAACGCAGGTGATGTATATTCCTGTCATGTTTACCATATCAGGAAAATAAATCAAAGTTTCATCATAATGCTTGTCGAACCGCTGTATCAGTTCCTTTTTATCCTTCACTCCCAACCTTTCGTCGAAATCAAAGGAAAAAACATCCTCAGGGTCGTCGAACAGCTGCGAAGTTTCTGCATCATAATCCGCACCCTCTTCTGCATATACTGCGTGTCCCATTTTTGTGCGTGCTTCACCAAATTCACCTGCATGGATTAGAATATTCCACATAAAATCGTAATTCCATGCCTTGCGAAATTCTTTAGATGCCTGCCCTTTTACGACTTCGTCTGAATTATTATGTACGTCGATTCCTGTAACAGCTTTCATTAAATCATAATGATATCCGTCAGCAGAATATTCCGTTCTGGGAACTCTGGGCGGCATTTCCAGATTCAATGCAGCCATTCCATGTTCAAATGACATATTAAACACCATGCCCCACACGCACAAATAACAACATTAATGTGTACATGGTGTACGCGTTAAGCCCCTTTTTAATTTTAATATTTTTCACGTTAATAACCTCCAAATTTTCATGTTGTTAGTGTAAACTATAAGATGGTTAAAGTCAAGAGGTTTTTGTGTTGGGAGAGTTGAAATATCGTTTTGATATAAGAAAAACAATGTAGGGGCGGACGACTCTGTCCGCCCGAAAATTTAAAATTAAGCAAGGGTGGACAGAGTCGTCCACCCCTACAATTTTAACACTGACCACTGCACCACTGCACAACTGTACCACTGCTATTTAACCATTCTTCTCTTAAACACCTGCATACCTACCCATCCTGCTGCAAGGATCAGGATGCCTGCTATTATTACTGTAGCTGTTGTGGTATCATCTGCTATTCCTGCAGGAATTGCTATTTGTCTGGTGTTTTCGAAATCGATTTTCCGTCCGTTTGAGGTTACCTGAATATAATCGGTATCGCGGTCTTTTTCTCCTGTAACGCCGTCAACTTTATGCAGTGTTCTGTAATTAGTATCTTCCGTTTCCTCGATCCTTATGCTGTAGCTTGCCTGTAAGCCTTTGAACGTAACCGTCTGACCGTGCAGCAGCGTGAAGGTTGCTTCGCCCTGCGCTCCGAGTGTTACGGAACTGTCTGCCGGGGCTGTTGCGTTCATACCTTCAATCACACCGCCGGTATATTCGATTATTTCATTTTCAAGAGGAGTTTTGTAATAATCCTTTAAGTATACCGTGAAGGTAAAAGCCTGTGTCTTGTTGGCATAATCGCCCTTGACTGTCTTTGAAACAGTGACATCGGTGCTTGATCTCAGCTTGATATGGACTACGCCTATACCCTCTGTCGCGTAAGCAGGGTTGACACTGTCATAATCTGTAAGCGTATTTACCGAAAAAACCTTGATAACATCGTCCTTGACCCTGTCGATCATCGCTTCGTATCCCAGGTCGGCATATAAATTGTCAATTCTCATAACCGCTCCCGTGACATATGCGAAGCACCTGTAATCGCCCGGTAAGGTCAAAGTGTCAAGTTTTGTTGTTTTATCGTCATGGGCGTATACATTGATGTCTGTCGGTTCGGAACGGAGTATTTTGTTCATTTGTGCATTTACATAGAATCCGCTGCCGTCATTATCGTTTTCTACGTCGATGGCGGGTTTCCCCATATAATTCTCCATGTCCATTCCGTAAGCGTATGCTTTTATGTTTGCACTGGAACCGATGTGAATTGTTGCCGGATCGCCGCTGTCGCCGCCGCCTATACCTGCTCCGGCATAGAATTCGATATAATCATCTTCTACATTTGCGATGTATACACCGCCTGTTGCGACAACCGTGCCGCCTGTGATTGTGATGTCACCGCCGCTGCCGTTCGTGCCGCCGCCTATAGCCGCTCCGCTGCCATTTGTACATGTCGCCGTTACTGTGCCTGCGGTGATTTTGATGTTTCCGCCGCTTGCGTTAGTACCGCCGCCGATTGCCGCTCCCGCATTATTTTCCGTTTCGTTTCTTGCGGTTACAATGCCGCCGCTTATCGTAATATTTCCGCCGTGTCCTGCCCATCCGCCGCCGATTGCCGCTCCGTAGCCATGTGTTACCAACGCGTTAACCGTACCGCCTGTGATTCTGATGTTACCACCGATACCCATGGATGAACCGCCGCCGATTGCCGCACCTGCGTTGCTGCTGCTTGAATTGTTGGTTGCGTTTACTGTACCGCCTGTGATTAATATATCACCGCCGCTTCCCATTGTACCGCCGCCGATTGCCGCTCCGCCGCCGCCGCCGTAAACTGTCGCGTTTACTGTACCGCCGTTTACCGTTATCGCACCGCCGCTTCCTTTTACACCGCCGCCTATTGCCGCTCCGACATTGTTTCCCGAAACTGACGCATTTATTTTACCGCCGTTTATTGTAATATGTCCGGCATTTCCGAGATTGTTGGTGTTCGTTTCGTTTTTAAAACCGATAGCCGCGGCACTTGATCCTGAAGCTGCATAAGCCGTCAATTCGCTGTTTTTGTTGCTTTCGTTATTGTCAATGGTGATTGCAGCATCCTTTGGTACAATAATGCTTTTATGCACAAAGCTTCCGACTGTATTGCCCGCAGGCAGATATACTGTATCGGTATTCAATAAAAGATTCACATCAGCCGTACCTTCAAGGGTGATTGTCCCGATAAGATCTATGCTGTCTATGATAAGGGTGACCTTAACGCCGCTTTCTATTACAATGCTGTTGTATATCGCCGTGCCGTTCTTGGGTGTCAACGGACTTGCGGGATTTGCCAGCACGCCTGACTGGATAATTTTATAGACCTTGCCGTTTGCGTTTGCATTGAACCTCAACTCCCGGTCGGGATTCGCTACCGTTCCGCCGGGTATCCCGATGACTCCGCCGCCGAAGGTGCTGCTGTAGCTCGGTGTCGTTCCTGTGACCGTATAGCCGCGCTCAGGATGACCTGCAACAGTTTCTGATATATCGAATATGTCATCGTAAGGGGATTTCTCATAGACAAAGTAAACATTCCAATCCCTGTTCAGTGCATTAATAGACAACCAATTGTATTTATTAAGATTGCTCTCCGGTGTATTCACTCTGTAACCGACCAACTGATAGCCCGGAATATCATTCCGGATGGGATTCTTCGTATAATTTTCGCCATCCTTGACAACGGTAATAGTGTCATTTATTCCGGAAAGCTGTTTTCCGTTCATGTCTATATATTTTTCATAAACCTTCCAGAATTTCGCTTCATTTGCACCGTCACCCTCGCCCAGACACACAAACAATACATTTACATAGTCTGTGTTAAGATCAAAATGCTGATAGCCTTTCATCTCCTTGACCGACGGGATACTGTTGTATATGATACCGCCGTTGCTCTGACCGTGCTGACCCTGACCCGGTGTATGGTCGTAGTGGTGTCTGTATTGCCTCATTCCCTCGTATTTATAATTGGGAGCGTTGCCGTAAAAATCAACATATAAGTTAAACTGTTCGGGATAATCGTGACCGGTGCTGAAGGAAAACGACATATAATTGGAATTTTTATAATCGATCGGATAGGTTCTTACGTGCTGTTTTGTATTTGCGTCAAATACATGCAAATCACCCCTGATCAATTTGTCTGAAAATGTGTTGACAAAATAACCTTTACCCAGATTATTTCCGTAAAACTGGATACCTGCGTCCCAGGATTGCACTCTGCTGTACATCAGGATATCGGCTTCCGGTTCGAGTCTTAAAGTCGGAGCATAAGTGCTTCCGCAGCCTTTTCCGATGTTGGAAGCATATAATGTATAGCCTCTTATGGTTCCGCCTGTGATAACAATTCTACTTTTAGCCGATGTAGCGTGAGTGCCTCCGGTCTGTGCGTTTGATGTGGCTCCGTTGCCGATACCTGCACCGAACACGGAATTGGCTGTTATATTTCCGCCCTCGATTGTTATATCAGCGGTGCCGCTCTTGCCGCTGCCTATAGCCGCGCCGTAGCCGCTGCCGTTGCCTAATTGGATGTTTGTTATTGTGCCGCCTGTCGCGTTTATTGTACCGCCTGTAATCAGGATTTTAGCGCCTTCCGTATAATATACAGTGGCTCCCATGCTGCCTACAGCGCCGTTGCCGCCGCCTATTGCCGCACCGTCTTCTGATTTTGCCGTGACGTTACCGCCTGTGATGGTAACAAAGCCGACGCCTGCCGCACCGTTGCCGCCGCCGATTGCCGCGCCGTTTGTGCCTGATTTAGCGTTGACATTGCCGCCGTTTATGGTAACATAACCAGGGAAGCCTGCTCCGCCGCCTATTGCCGCGCCGCCCGCGTCGCTGTTTGTCGCATTAACCGTTCCGCCGTTGATTGTGATTTTGCCGCATACTGCGATTGAGCTTCCGCCTATTGTCGCTGTGTTGTTTAAGTTTGATTCTATCGTCAGCTTGCCGTCTTCACTATTCGGGTTTTCAGGAGTGGAAGCCGCGCTGTCAATAGTCAGCTTTGCGTTTTGGGGAACTTCGATATAGCCATGAATGTCGGATTCGCCTGCCAGATTCAATTTGAAATCGTCCGACGCACCTAATTTTATATTAAATTTGCCCGATGCATCGTTCATTTTTATTTCTGTAATATTATTTGGCAGATATATACCGGTGTTTACGCCTAATCCTGTTGTTCCGGGACGGCAAAGTATGTGATTCAGAGTGAATGTGCCGCCTTTGTCACCGATGATGACTTTTCCATTGTAATTAGCAGGGAATTGCGTGCCTTTTACACTGAAATCCCCGCCTATTGTGATGGGGCCGGCGTAGTTGTTCGGATATGTAATGTTGCCTGTCAGGATAAGTCCGTTAAATACAACTGCATCTGTATAATCTGACGGCATCGCAAACGACAGGGCAGTCAATCCATAAATCCCCATGTTTTTATTAAACCCTGCCGGAAGAGTGAGTGCTGTTCCGACGCCGAAATCTATAAACCACAGGTCTGTATTAAAGCCTGCCGGGAATGTTATACCGCCTGTGATTCTGAATTCACCGGGTCTGCCTGTTCCGTCAAATACGACCGAAGCGGGATTATATCCTGCTGTAAACTCGATATTTAATACCTGGGTTGCGGCTGTTCCGTTTTTCACGACCTTATAGTTATAACCGGCGGAGTTTGCATTAAATGTAAGCATCCTTGTCGTCGCGTTATAGCTATATCCCTTAGCGGCATTACCCGCCGCGGTCAGTCCCGCATAGCTGCCTGCATCAATGATGTAGTCAGGGACCGGCAGGGGATTTACCGGATTAGCAAGCGTTCCTTTCAATGTGATTATGAAGGTTGTCAGTCCGCCAAGAACTATCGCGCCTGCCAGCAGCAGCGCTATAGAAAGCTTGGAAAGTTTCGACATTTTTTTGATAATCGTTTTCATAACGACACCTCCTAAATTTTTTTATCCGTTTTTAGTATTTCCTCGACGAAAGACCTGTCGTCTGTCCTCCGCGATTTTAATAGTGGATATTCTGTATCATGAGTATATTCCCTGCAGTACCTGCAAGGTCAACCTCCTTTTGAAAAATAATATTATGTTTTTAAAAACCTGTATCTATACGGATTTTTGCTATATTATGGTTTGGTTTTAATGAAATTTATAAAATCATAAGCATTAAAACTTTAAGTAAATTAATGTTTATATTTCCTTCAGAATACCAAGCACAACATAGCGCGCTTCGTCAAATTCATATGAGCAGGTTGACATCGCAACAATTCTGTCGCCTTTTGTATATGCAGTGTTGCTTTTAAAGGTTGTATTTTGCGAAGCATAGCTTATAAACGAATCCAGATTTTCTGAAAACATGAATGCATTCTTTTTCCATTCTCCAGCCGCGATTACACAGCCATAGATGAGTTCGATTCTGTAGCTGCTCTGCTCTGTGTACAGATACATGACCGGATGTTCGCCAAAATAGCTTTGGTTTTTATACCCTTTCAGACTGCCGAACATTGCCCCGTTTTTCATGTGGTGTCCGTAGATAACCGTCAGCGGATCGGAAAAATCCGATGCGTTGTTGTAGTCGATGAAAAGCGTACCGTTTGCATTTTTCGTTCCGTCTGCTAAATGATGCAGATAATAATCGTAGTCTGTTGCTTTCATGACGGGATAGTCTATAACGGTGGACGGGCTGTACAGCCACGCAGCTGCATCCTTGCTTTCTGATTTCAGTATTCCAAAATCTAAAGGAGCCGCGGACTGCGCGTCTGTATCCCTGTTTTTATCGTACCATATTATATCACGCAAATGGTCATACAAGTCATTTCCTTCGTTATAAACCTGCTGCGCTTCCAATAGCTTAGGCGCGGCATATACCATCGAACCGACTGCTGCCAACAGAACTATTAAAGCTATTATTTTTCTTATTTTCATTTTTTTGCACTCTTTCTGCGTTTTCCGCCTACGATCAGATAAACTATTGCAGATACTGCGATTATGCTTCCTCCTATGAGCAGGTTTTTATACAGCTGAGCTCTCATTTCGTCGCCGGTTATAGGGCTTTCCTTGCCTTCGCCGCCGTCTTTGCCGCCGCCTTCATGAGTACCGCCTCCGCTTTCTGTATATGTGTTTATAAAAACCATTTCATTTATTTCGTTGTTATTACTGTCCGTTATTTTTCTGACAACCGTTAAAATTCCGTTTTCGTCTTCTGCTATCGTATCTGTCAATGTATACACGGTTGTATCATAGGTATAACCCGTTATCCCTGTATCTACTTCAAAGATTGAATAGGAAAATACGCCGAGCCTGTCATAATGGATGTCCATAAAATCGCCTTCTCCTTCGCCTGTAACCTGAATGGTTTTTACACCGTTCGCGCTCCCCTCAGGCATGGGATTATCTATATCATGCGCTGTGAGCTTGAAGGTGAATACGCCCGGTGACGGCGGATTGCCTTTTACGATTTTTCTGACAAGCGGGTCAACAATAAGGTCGAATGAATATTGGTTTTCAAATGTAATTTCCTCTACCTTTTTGCCGTCCTTGTTCAGTATAATCAGGATTACGTCCAGATCAGCGTCAACATAAACTTCAAGCGTGTATACATTCGTGTCATAGCCATAGCCTGATTTCGCTTTTGTAATTACCTGGGACAGCTCGTATATATATTTTCCCGCTTTGGAAAAATAAATAGAATCTATATCCACGCTGTTCGTTTTATTGATTGTGAAGATATATCCTTCCGATGTACTTCCCAGCGGCATCGGGTTTTTAGTGTCAAGCGCCTTAAGCCGGTATGTGAATGTTCCGTTCACGGCTGATGTGGAGGTGGTGAATATTTGATTAACCGTTATACTGAGAGGATTTGGTGCCGCATAAGCGGTCAGGGGTATCGCAGCAAATAAAAGCATCAGAATCATCACCGTGCATATTATTTTTTTGATTTGTATTTTAAATGTTTTATACATTTGTCTTTACCTCCGTTTATATTTCCCTCTTTGGGATTGTTTTTTTATTATAATGAACGAGAGCTTTTGCAGTCAGACGTATCACTATTAAGATTATCATCAGTATCAGCAGCAGCAACAGCCACAGGGATTCTTGCACATAACCCGGCAGGTTGTCTGACTTATCCTTCGTATCATTTGTATTCTTGTCTTGTGTCGTGTCAGGGAATACCTCGTCTGAAATTTTACCAATCAAGACATCCCTTCCGTTTGTAGAGCTTGCACTGCAGGTGCTCAACAATACGATTTTGTCTTTTGTCGTTACGCCTATATCCCTTTTGTGTATTGCCATAGAATATATTTCATCCAAATACGCCTGCTTTTTTTGCTGGCTTATTTTTGGGTTGAATACAGTGGTGTTATATGCGTCTGCATGGACAAAAGCGAAAAATTCAACGCCGTGTTCCTTTCCGTCAAAATATAGATTTCCATACCGGTGGGATTCAAACATTTCCTTTTCTCTGAAATTGCCGATCTGGCCGAACATCTTGTTTTTTTCCATGTGATGCCCGTAAATAATGCTGCCCCAGTCTGAAAAGTCCTTGTTATTATCGCTGTCTAAGAAGAGAGCCCCCGATAAGGAATACCCATTTTCTGCGTTGGTATTGACATACTTCATGTTGTCCTGTCCCTGCACTATCGGATAGTCTATGTTCGTTCCGTATACGGAAAGCCATGCGAACACATCCGGGTTTATTTCCTGCAGCTCTTTAAAGGTCTTTCCGCCGTTCTGCTCTGTGGGCTTGTATTTTGCGTATCTTAATTTGTCTGCTGCTTGATGTAATTGATTTGAGTCCCACAGGGCATATCCGGCGAATGCGATTGACAGTACGATGATGGTTAATACCACGAAATTCACTGCGCTATGAGTGCTTCTTATTGCGTTTCTGCCCAATCTCTCTGCTTTCATGCCCCGTAGGCCTCCTTTCGAAATCATTTAATTAAACCTTATTTGTGCTTTGTAATTTGTGATTTGTGCATTGTGCTTTGTAATTTGATTAAGCATCATATGCTCTGTTTTTATGAGCTTTGAATACTACAAATCCTGCGAGTCCTGCTATTGCCAGACCAATCATTACTACGAAGGGAAGGTTTTCGATGCTTATACCTGTCGGGGCTGTCAGGTCATATGTGTTGACATAAGCCGCGATGTTGGTTTTTTCGCCGAGGTAAGTGAAGTTAGGGTCTTCGCCGAAACCTAAGGATTCGTTTTTGCCTGCATTCAGAGTGCTGCTGTTACCGTTGAGAACGAGTGTGCATTTCGGAACATAGTTACCGTTTGCTTCTTCCAAAACTACCAGGTTAGTTCCTACCGGAGCATCTGTGAACGCTAACCACTGACCGTGTTTGAGGGCGATTTTTGCATCATCTCCTGATTTAAATTTAATGAATTTTTTGCCGTTATTATCTGTTCCTAAATTAATGTTATACGCATGTACTATGTTTCCGGTGATGTCAGCTACAAAGCCGTCTTCGTCCATGATATAAGCGATGAATATGATATCATCTTCGACTGTTGCCGGTTTAGTAAGAGTTATTAAGAAGTTGAAGTACATTGATTTGTCAGCGAGGTCGCCTGCTACATCTTTGGAAAGCTTAAATACAGTGCAATCATCAGGATCCGGCGGGTCAACTTTACCGTTGTTCTTCAGATATTTGTTCGTGAATATCATTTCAGAATATTCGCCTGTTTCGTCCGGATCTTTCGGAGTCGGATCTACCTTGTATCCGCCTTCTACTGTGCCGCCGTTGTCATTTTTGATATAATAATCATTGACTGCTGCGATATAGTATCCTTTACCGTCCGCTGTTTCTTTGACATATACATGGATTTCGTATACTGCCTGTGAGCATGTCAGTTTTTCATTGAATTCATCTTTTGCTAAATCCTGTTTTTCTGTGATTGTGTATACAAATTCACCGGCATGAGGCCATGTGACATTTGCGAAGATATCTTCTGATTCCCGGATGATGGATTTATAGGCCGATGTTCCTGTACCTATCTGTTTTCCGTTGTCGGCTTCCTTGAATTCGATATCAATAGGGCCGATATTGCCGGGCATATTGACGTCGTTATTGGGGATTCCGTCAACTTTTATGGGTGTGACGTCGAATTGGAAGGTAACGTCAGGGGTTTTTGTTCCTACGGGCATGTTAAAGATTTTGGTTATTGCGACTTTAACGGGGTCCTGTTCTGTTCCTGTGACTGTGCTTCCTGCTGCGAAAGCGGGTACTGCTAAGCTGATTGTCATCAGCAGCACGAGCGCCGTGCTCACTAAGATTTTGAATAATTTGCTTTGTTTTTTCATGGTAATTTCTCCTTTAAAATTGTTTGTTTTTTGGCTTTCCGCCTGGGTTTTTGCTAATAAAATTTGCTGTTTCATGGTTTTTTTCTCCTTTAAAATTTAATTTTTTTTATTTATATCCACATGGCTTAAAGATCCCGGCCGGCTATCCTTATATCCATGTCAATACCGTTTTATCTAAGAATGCTTGCATTCTTTTTGATGGTTCGTTTACAATCCACGCGGTGGGGAAGAAACGTCATCTAAGAATGTTTGCATTCTTTTCGACGGTTTGCTTGCAAAACGTCATATTCCGCGTCTGCGTATCAGTGTCATTACCTTTCCGAGTGTGTCGCTGATTTTTACCGTGCTGTACATTCTGCTGTCTTCTGAATTTGTCCGGTTGTCGCCTAAAACAAATACTTCTCCTTCCGGTACTGTCAGCGGAAAATCCACACCGTCCTTATATCTTTCTGTCTTGCGGTAGATACCCCATTCCTGTTGTACCGAGCCGTTTATCAGAAGCCCGTCTTCTGTGATGTCCACCGTGTCGCCTTCTACTGCGATAACCCGTCTTATCTGTGTCTTGCCGTTTATTTTGAGTGCGATTACATCCTGCGGCATATATCCTTTACTGTTGTATCTGTAAAAGAATACCAGATCGCCGTCCTTGATTGCAGGCTCCATCGCCGGATCGTTGTTTACTGTGATACCGAACATGAAAGTGAAGAGAAAAATAAATATTAATATAATTGATGCTATTTTTATAAAGAGATAAAGCAGGTCTTTCCATAGAGGTTTCTTTTTTGGCTTTTTAGGAGCGGAGCTTTTGGTTTCTGCCGTTTGAATTTCATTCATTTCAAAATCCCTTTTGATGATTTGCGTTTCATCGGCTTCTTCTTTTTTTGCTCCGTTTTTGTTTGATGCGTTTTCTATTTTCTGTGCAAAAACTTTGTTAATCTCATCTATAGTCATCATCGCCGCTTCTCCTTTCTTTCAATTGGAAATCTGTTTCCCTCACGGAAGTCTGTTCTGCTTCCGTGCTCATAGTCTAAATCCGGCAGGTACTGCAAGGTCAATACTTTTTATAAAAAATTATGACTATCCCTTTAACTCCGCAGCCCACAGTCCGTATTTTCGGACACCTGACGTGCTATAATTGAGAAAAACAGCACGAAAAGGTGGAAAAGGTATGTCAAAACATAAT
>Ga0209737_10001186_pt1 | contig 19136 bp, 15 predicted proteins | sample TergutCu122P3_FD_187284 | JGI IMG/M metagenome (GOLD analysis project Ga0209737, IMG submission 187284) | Cubitermes ugandensis P3 segment gut microbial communities from Kakamega Forest, Kenya - Cu122 P3 (SPAdes) (version 2) | ecosystem: Host-associated > Arthropoda: Insects > Digestive system...
GCAAAAGTAGTAATAACCCCATGTCATAATTGTGTTGACCAAATTATGCAACTCAATGCAAATTATAAATTGGGAATACAAATTAAAACTGTGGCTGAAATTGTGGCTGACGCAATTATCATTTAATATGGATTACAAACTTAGAAAAATACTAACGGAACATTTGGAATCCTTCCTAACCGAAGATAGAAAAATTCAACTGCGAAAAGTATTAGAAAATAGAACTAAACATATTACTGTAATACTCGAAGACCTGTATCAAACACAAAATATAAGCGCGGCTTTACGCTCATGCGAATGTGTAGGAATACAAGACATTCACATAGTAGAAGGAGAAAACGACTTTACTATTCACAAAGCGATTGCAATGGGAGCAGACAAATGGCTTACCATTAATTACTATCCTAAAAATAGTAACCCGATGATTTCTTGCATCAACAGTCTGAAAGAAAAAGGATATTCTATTATAGCGACGCTGCCTGATGATAATAGCTGTTTATTGGAAGAGCTTCCCTTAACAAAACCGACTGCATTTCTCTTTGGTACTGAATTGACAGGGCTGTCGAAAGAAGCGATTGAAGCAGCAGATGGAACGGTAAAAATCCCTATGTATGGGTTTACTTCCAGCCTCAATATTTCTAATGCGGTAGCTATAATTGTAAACTATTGCATTGAGAAAATAAGAAAATTGCAAATTGATTGGCAACTTTCTGAAGAGGAGAAAAACGTACTTCTTTTCGAGTGGGTACAGAAATCAATAAATAAACCGGAGCTTATCATTAAAAGGTTTTTAAGCGCTCACTCCGGCAGCTAATCGGGATTTAATATTCCCAAAGCTCAGCTTCGAAATTCCGAATCTTATTCATAATATCCTCAGATTTCATACGTTGATCGCGAGGATTTTTAATATAATCTTGAATTTCTCTGTTATGAGTGTTGCTTTCAGCAATAATATAGCTGGAAAAATAACGTTTCCAGGTTATTACATCATCAAAGGTTACTTGCTGGGCTGTATTTTTTGGAGTGTAGTATAACTGTTGCGCTAAATAGGGTCTTAGTTCATCGTATCTAATATAGCCTAAGCTTCTTCTCACTTTTGGAGCTGCAATGTAGTCTTCATCATCGGAGGAACCCATTTCAGCTTCTCTTTCAAACAAAGGCTGAACAGAAAGAATGCGTACGTTTAGCTCGCCTCTATTTTTGTCAAAAAACCATACCTCTTTCAAACGATAGTACATAATTTGAGACGCAGTAAACGGCTCATCTATTTCAGTATCGCCAATACGCTCTCCGGTTTCGGGGTCAAATTTGGGGATTTTTCTGGTATTAGCAAGCGAATTTTTAACTACACTGCGCTCAATTTTTTCATTACAAAACTCATTAGTATAAACGGGGAGTGCATCTTCATTCTCGATATTATAAACATCAATAGCATCAAGAATAAGCTGCCCTAAACTTTTGTACAGCCCTTGGGGTTCTGTGGGAAAGTACAACGGATGGTTTCTTTTTTCGCGTAAGTCAATCTCTCTCCAGATATACATCGACCACATCACATCGTTTTGTCTTACAACAGGATATGGTGTAGGGCCGGGATGTTCATTTACTTCAACAATTTCCCAGGGTGCCATAAGCGGAGGGAGTTTTTGCGTGTCCTCAGTTTGAGAAAACAAAAAGGGAATGAATACGCAGGACAGGATTAGAAGGGTTGTTTTTTTCATAATATTCATGTTATCTTAGAATTACAGAAATAGAATTTAGCTTTCTTGAACCGGCCACACAAGATGCCGTTATGTCATCGAAAAAGATAATTGTTCCGGAAGCTGAGGAATTGATTTTATTTCTTATTGCATCATTAAATTGTCTGCTATTGCAGGTAATGGGTGTGTCTTCAATACCTTTTACAACAAAAGTAACTTGGTAAGAATTTACAGTCCAACGCAGGTCGTAAACAAAATCTGTTCCCATATCTGCTGATATAAAGGGGTTTGCAAGTAGCTCTGCTTTCGAAATTCTTCTTCCTTTAAAACCACCGCCTAATACGGCTATAGGGTCTGGCACGCGTTTTACGCGGAACTCCTTTGAGCCCATAGGTTGTTGTCTGCCGCCAATATCGGCAGAGATATTTACCGTTAGCGTTCTACCAACCAAATTCTCAGGAACCGAAATATTGTACTGTCCGGCACCTGTTTTTGTATAATTACCTCCCGACAGCGATATATTTACTTTTTCAGGAGCTACAGACGCGCTTATGGAAACGGGGTTGTCAATGCCGGCATATAACACATTCATTTTGTCGGCAGCTACGGTGGCCGAAGGTGCCATAACCGTATATTTGTCTGTGAAAGGATGGGTTACGGGTGTTCCGTCGGGGGCGGTCATTTTAATAAAGCCTGTAAAACTAAAATCTCCTACTTGGCCTGTTCCTATTTTTAGCCGAGCAATTCCGTCGGCACCTTCAAGAAAATTAGCCCCTTGGGTTGAGGTTAGGTCGCCCGAACCGGCTCTCCAATATGCCTGAATGGGTTGTTTGTCGTCGTAGGCAGCTACGATAATTTCAGCTTCGTAAGGCTCGCCCTGAAAAACAAGTTGCGATTTAGGGATTACTTTGGCGGAAACATTAGAGAAATTAAAGTCATCTTTTGTAATAGAACGAATTACATACTTTAAAACTCCCGATTCTGCATTATATACTTCTCCAATAGTTTTGTTAAGTAAAGTAACGCCCGCAGCAAAGATTACATTGTCGAAATAATGTGTTTCCCAAGATTCTGTGGCGCCACTTGCATTTTTTAAAACCTCGCGCACATTTAAACCTATAGTTTGAGACATAGCCTCCTGGTCTTTTTCATCTACAAAAGAAAGGAGTTGGGTGCGATACTTATCTAATCTATTTCGTAACTCAACAGCATTGCCTTCATTTATCATAAATTGTGTGGACTTGCTTTTATTGTCCTTTAATCTAAGCTCAGCTACCGATTTGATAGTGCCATCGGGATTCAGTGCTGTAGCATTTTCTACAAATTCTATGTATTTAATTTTAAGGTCTTCAATAAATTTCACCATTTCAGTTGAAATCTCTTTAATTTGCATGGCTTTTTCATACTCCTTTGCAACTTTTTCTTCGCCAAGAATCGCTTTTTGTCTGTACAACTCTGCATAGTCCTGACTGTTTTTGCTTACCGTAATTTGATTTGAACGTTGTAATGTATCATCTACAATAGAAAAAGCATTTAAAATATCTTTAGAAACATTTAGTGCTAATAATGCTGTGAGCACTAAATACATCATCCCTATTAGTCGCTGCCGGGGGGTTTCCGGACAATTTGATGCACCCATATTTTTTAGTGATTAGTGATTAATGATTAGTGATTAATGATATGAAGTGAATGTTACTTGTTGGTCATTGCAGCTAACATGTTCGCGTATATAGTATTGATTTGGGCTACGTTTTTAGAGAGTTTATCCACTTCTTGTTTATATTTTTGAGATTCTTCAACAGTTTCATTCATAGAACTAATAAGTGAAGCAGCGCCTTCTTGTAGTTTTTTGTAGTTGTCAATAACCACTTGGTGCCCTTGTTCTTGAATTTGTCCAAGTTTTTTATAGCTTTCTACAATGGTTTGGTTTCCTTGTTCTTGAAGTTGTTGTATTTTGGTATAATTGCCTATCACCGCTTGTGTTCCTTCTTCTTGTATTTGTCCAATTTTTTGAACATTTTGAATTTGGGTATCTTGTAACTTTTGTGCATGTAGTTTTTGCGTTTCAAACATCTCTTGAATGCTTTTTACCTGTAATTCGGAAGTCGCAGAGATTTCGATGGCCGATTTTTCATAAACACCTGTAAGGCTTTGCACAGCATCTTTTGCTTTAGAAAGATTTGTTACATATCCTTCCGTTGCCATAGCAGCATCTGTGGTAACAGTAAGTTTTTTGGCGTTATCGCTTAGGTTTCTCATTCCGGAGGCTAAACTATCAATTAAATCAGGTCCAATTTTTGCTTCTTGTAACATTTTGTCTAATTGCTGCGTAACACTACCCTGAGGAGTTTTTGCAAACGGTGTACTGTCTTGTAGTTCAGGATATACCAAAGCCCAATCATATTCTTTGTGGAGGGGTTCAAAGGCAGAAAAGAAGAAGATTATGGATTCTGTAATCATACCTACAATGAGCATATAGTCGGCAAAAGGCCAGTGAAGAATTTTGAAGAGTGCACCTGCAATAACTAATGAAGCGCCAATGCCATATAGTTTTGCCATGAAATTTTTGTAAACTTTGCTACGAACGATTTTGTAAAGACTCATAAAATATAGTTGTTAATGATTAATGATTAGTAGTTGGTGATTATCTGTAAACTTTGGAGCCGCTGGGCTTGTTAACATCCTTTGGGTTGCTGGTTGCATGTTGAATACAGCGAAAACCGATGTAGGAAGTACAAGTATCCTGATACTGATAGTCTCTTTCGTAAACAGTAATATATTTGCTAATATCTTTCCACGAGCCACCTCTCACTACTTTTAGTTTTCTGGCGGGTGGGTCATTTGCTTCAGCATTGTATTTGTTATAAGGATTCATATCAGAAACATAAGAAGAAGCAGAAATATGGTAAGCATCTGCGCACCATTCGGCAACATTACCGCTCATATCATATAACCCAAAGTCGTTCGGATGATAAAAGGCAACCACAGCAGGATGTTGGTTTCCATCTAAATCATATTTTCCTCTTTGTGGTTTAAAATTAGCGAGGAAGCATCCATTTGGAGTTGTTGGATAGGGGCCTCCCCAAGGATAAGGCGAATTTTGTAATCCCCCTCTTGCAGCCCATTCCCATTGCGCCTCAGTGGGGAGTTTGAAATCGTGCTCAACAGTATATCCTTTACTTATCAACCATGAATTACGTAGTTGGGTACGCCAATGGCAAAAAGCTTTGGCTTGTAGCCAGTTCACACCTACAACGGGATAATGATTATATTGTGGGTGCGAAAAATAATTTCTGGTCATGTGTTCATTATCAGAATAGGTAAACTCATAAATCCAAACCAAAGTATCCGGGTAGATATTTACCATTTCTCTTCGTATAAATCTATCCAAATTCCCATCTACATGACTTCCTCTATTGGCAAACATCCCCCCAATTGGGCTTCCTTCTTTTTCTTTTGCTGCTGCTGCGTCATAATCAAATGTCCAATATTCGTAATTAAGTTTGGCTACATTTAGCCCCAGCGGGCGGTAATGGTAGTAGCGGCTATTTATTTGTGTAAACAGCGGACTAAGCGCCTGAATTACTTCTTCGTTTGTTGATTTCCATGGTATCTCTTCGCGCCAGTTAATGAGTCTGGGTTCTATTTCTTCCCCTTGGTTTGGGCCTCTTCTATGTTTAAGGAAGTGGCCATACTTCTCGGCATCTGTTATCTGTGCCTCTCCTAATAGCGTGTGAGCGATGGAGTCGCGTACCCAATATACAAATTGGCGGTATTCATTATTGGTAATCTCTGTTTCATCCATCCAAAAGTTGGTTACAGAAACCGAACGGGGTTGTGTAGCAAAAGTGAGTGAGGGGTCGCTTTCGCCAGCGCCAAGAATAAAATTGCCGGAAGGTATATAAACCATGCCATAGGGGGTAAACGTAGGGAATTTCGTTTTGTTGGTAACTCCAACCAATTGCCCATCTCCGGTATTTTTACAAGCGGCAAAACATAGGGCAACACATGCGAACAAGACAAATCTTTTCATTGTTTTAGATTTTATGATGTGGGAAACGCAAAAAAATGCGAATTATTATTATTACTATTGATTTTTATACAAATGACGTGATGAACCATAACCTGTTAACGCTTTTTCTTTATAAAAATTGAAACCATATCTAACCAGAATTTCAAAGTCTCCCATGCTACCTCCCTGTCTATATCCAAGCTTGGTAGTAGGGAAACTATATGATAAGCCTAACTCAATTCCTTTCAGATAGTTATTAGTGCTATTATAGAAGGGAACTGCTCCAAAAAGTACAGCAATTGCCCAATCTACTTGATAAGATAATCCAAACCATAAGATACCATTGTATCTTGCCAATGCCATCAAATCTAACGTCCAAGATTTAAAATTGGTTTTTATCAGCGCATGAGGTTCAACCGTCCATGGCACAGCGGTATTAAGATTCCAAATATACCCACCGGTAAAGTACATCTGTTGAGGAGTTTTTTTTAGAGTTTTAGTTTCTCCCGAGATACGCACACCTCCCAGAAGTTGGGTACAAGATGCCCCTACATACCAATTGGGCGCACTGTAATGTAATCCGATATTCATGTCAAAATCTAAAAAAGAATCAGAACCTTTAAGCAAATTGAGTGTATTATCATCTGTTTCGATTGGATTAAAATTTGATTCAGCAACTTTTATATTCATAAACCCAAGTTGTACGCCAATCCCCAACTTGCCGCCTCTAATCCTAATTTTCGAAGCGTAACCAACCTTAAAACCAATATTATCAAAATAAGAAGTGTTTTTATCTTTTAAAAACATTATCCCAACAGCGCCTTTTATCTGCTTGATATAGGAGTCTATATTTAATAATATTTGCTCTCCGTTGGTAGCAGTTCCTTTATTTTTTTTCCCATCATCATTGCTTGCATCCTTATCAGAGTTTTCTTTAGGAGCTTCATACGACAAGAATGAGTGTTGACGTAAAATGCCTGTAAAATTGAGGTGGTAATCGTTTTCACCCATAGCGCCCGGATTATAAAAGGGCTGCAACCAAGGCGACAGCGTAAAACGAGGGTCTTCCTGCGTAAAAATGGGATAAAAGGGAAGTGTGAAGAAAACGATGAATAAGTATCTAATTCGCATATACGGCTACATTATTTGACGACTGCAAAAATAACTTTTTTTTTCAACTTTGTTTTAATGTTTTTTTTTGGGCCGGGTAATTTGCCTACTATCACTCACTAAAACACGTTTTCTTGAAAAGAAACCTTGTATATCATGCAGCTTGGATATGCTGATGCCGTTGTTTTATATTGGAATGCAATTTGAAGATTTGGGTTGGCAGCAAGATTATGGTCAAGTGCAATGCTTCCTTCTTTTGAAACACCCGTTTGTGGCGTAAAATCAAGGGTGTTCCAGTTTGTTCCGTCTATAGAGTACAATACTTGGAAGTTTTCGCTTGTTCCTGTAGGCAATCTGTACGAGAAAACAAGTTCAACATTTTTATTGCCGGTTAAATTAAGTTTTGGGGACACAAACCTGCAAGCATTTTCTTGTCCAAAAACAGGCACTACTTGTACACTCGTTCCTTCCCTATACGCCCATGGAATATTTCCTGCAAGTTGTTCGTTTTTCCATCCTAAATCAAAAGGATTTTTCTCCATATCAATTTCTAATAGAGTCTTAGGAGTAATTACATCCTTTATATCGCAAATAATAATTTGAGATGTAGTTCCGAATACGGTAAGTATGCCTGTAATTTTTAAGATTCCTTGGGGTAAAATATCATTCGCAAACGAACAAAATTTACTGATACGTGCTTCAACAAAGCCGGTGCCGTTATTAAAACTGATTCTGCGACTTACCGTATTTAAAGAACTGCTAAAATAGTAGGTAGCTTCGCCATCGGCTTGGTTGAAGTAGCAATTTTCTAAGGTTACCAATTTGTGGTAGTCGCCGCCAATTCCCTTTTTAATATCATCTGTATTCCTAATTACTTCAGGTTTGGGTCTTGTTCCCGGGTATCCGTCTCTGAAAATATGTTGCGCCTCTGTTTTTGAAGCAATTTGCTCCAACTTTCCATTTACCGTATATTTGCCTAATTGGTAGAATCCACATACTCCACCGCCACTTATATAGTTTCCCAAATAGAGTCCTTCTGCTTGCACAAAGATGCGTTGCCCAATTCTGTATTTATTAAAATATGATGGGTTAGTAGTGCGAATTGAAAGTCCCCCTGTTTCATCTTGAAAAAATATCTCTTTATAAGAGCTTCCAAATTCATCTGTTGAGGTTACAATTCCTGTTATCACAACATTGGTATCAATGCGCGTGGCCGGTCGGTTACCCAGTTCGTGTAGCGCTTGAAATTCTGCAATCGTCATATTGGGCGGTGGGCCGGTGTATTCCATCATTGGAATTTTGTCTGTTTTAAAACACGATGAACAAAATAAGGCGATAAGGATGATAAGAAAAGTTATTTTTTTCATAAATGGTTAATTGAAAGTGAAATTAAATCCGGCGAAAAAGGTAGTTCCAAATGCATAATAGTATTTGTTTTGAAATTTATCTACGTTTTTGTTTTGGTAATCAAAGCGATAAGGCTCCCATGCAGTAGTTACCAAGTTTTTATTGTTGGTTATGTTGGTTACACTAATATTAAAGCCTATGGTATAACGCTTAATACGCCAACTCTTACTCACCGACATATCTAAGGTAAATTGCCCTTTGAGTTTTTCCTGTTTAACAATACTGTTGTACTCTTCTATATCGTTCGGATCATCGGGGTTTAAAATATCCTTAGCCTTCATTGTTCTTCTATCCGGGTTAATTCTACAATAGATTCTATCGAAGAAGTTTGCATTGATGTTCATCCACCAGTAATTGTGGTTGAATTTAAGTCCTACTGTGCCTGCGGTTTGAGGGGAGCCGGCAACAAAATAGTTTTTCCAATACACGCGGTCTTTTTCATCAAGCTGTTGGCTTCCCGTGTAAGCGTATCCGTTCTCTGCATTCACATAATATCCCGGGTTATTGCTGTATCTATAGTCGCCGAAAGTGCCTGCAAGAATAAGCGAAAACATTGACGACAGTTTAATCTCAGTTCCTAATTCTGCCCCCAAGTGTCGTTGTCCTACCCCTGTCATTACATAGTTTACCATAGTTCCGTTGTCATCGTGATAATAGCTTACAACATTTGTTATATCAGCAAATTGTGTAAAGAAGAGTGTGCCCCGCATCTTCATGAAAGGGTATTTCATTATGTAGGATAGGTCAACCCCTATAATCTTTTCCGTTTTGAGTTCTTGAATAAATGTATTTCTAATACGCGGTGCGAAAAAAGCGTTGAGGATGCTGGGCGCGTTGTTGGCAAACTGGGAATTTAACACTAAATAATTTCGTCCTGAAATTTTGTACGTTACTCCAGCTTTTGCTCCTCCCTCAAAGAATGCCCTCATTTCCGATTTTCCTTTTGAATTTTCGGGGAAGCGTCCGTTTTGCATAAGCCCTTCGCGCCACATTTCGGTAGCGCCCATTTGCGCCCCTACATGAAAATCAACTTTTGGGTAAGTAAAAAAGAATGTCGCCCACGCTTTTTGGCTATAAAGGAAGAAGTTATAGTTGTACCCAAAAGTATCACCTTCTACTAATTTAGCATCTTTTTTTTCTAAATTATTGTAACGTATTTCTGCATCGGGTGGGAATTCGCCTTCGGAGAATTTATCTTCGTCTAACCAAAACGCGCCTCCGAGCAAGTCATTAATAGTTTTATAGTTATGTTGTTTCAATCCGCGTATATCTACTCCGGCTGCAAGTTTAATGTTTCTATTAATATCTAATACTATATTTGAAGCGCCTCCTAACTCGAAGTGGTCAATGATTTTGTTTTCTAAAATGTATTGTGCGCGTTTAGGTCCTGCACTGTCGTATTTTGCAATCTGATTAATCTCATACATTCTATCCCAATTAATTTGGCGTCTGTTTTCGTTGGTAAGCCAATCGTAAGTGTGGGCAAGGAACATGGCTGTGTCTCCCCGCATAAGGTGGTAACTTGGCAAAGACTTATAAAAGTCGGGACGCGGGTCGGGAGCTTCGTGCCAACTAAGCCCTGTGGTGTTGTTTCTTCCAAAAGAAGTAGCCACGGTTGTTGTGATTGTATATTTATTGTGTTTGGGTGTAAAGTAATGGGTAAGAAATATTGCCGGTTCTATAATAGTTCTCATTCGGGCGTTTCGCTTTTTTCCTTGATACCATCCCCAGTTGGGGTTGTAGTAGTGAGAGCCTGCCAACTCAAACGCTTCGGGGACAGAGCCGGCTTGTGTTCCTCTAACTGTAGGGGAAACAAATGCGGTAAAGTTTAAGGCGTGTTCTTGGTTCATTCTCTTTTCTACGCCCAAGAAACCGGCAAACCCAAGGTAGGAAGTTCCCGGCACATAGGCAAGAGCATCTCCAAAACGGGCAGATGCAGAACCAACAACCGACCATCCTTTCATATTTCCGGAAGCTACGGTAAGCATCACTCTATTGTTGTAGCTTCTATTTGCCAATGCGTACGAGGCACGGATTTGTTTCCGGAATCCCGAGGCGCGGGTATCGAAGTTGGTAGCCCCACCAATATTGCTGAAAGTAAAAGTAGCAGGATTCATATTGCTCACTCGTTCTGGCCACCGCATCACGTGGTTCAACCCTCCCCACTGAGAAAAGGATGCGCGGCCATTTATCATGCTGTTCATCAAAAAACCATTAATGCTAACATCTTGATATTGACTGTCATATCCGCGATTTCGAAAATAAGCTATGAGAAAATTATAAGAAGTATTGCCCAAATAAACATCTTGGGAGGAACTGAGCAAGCTCGGAATAAAGCTGGCGCTTCCTTCCTCATCTGCCTGCCCTTCGCTCATACTGCTAAAAGAAGTAGCAATATCTTCCTGTGTGTCCATAGTGGCAATGGAGTCGGATTTAGAAATAGGTTGATTTTCATCTATTTGCGAATACGAATACCCGAATAGAAAGATCGTCAAGATAAAAAAAATAGCTATTTGTTTCATAAACAAAAGTTTTATTAAATAAGAGCGCAAATATACATAAATCAAGGTACGCTTGAAGGGGGCATTTGGAAAAATGTTTAGAAAATACTCGAATTTCCAATCAAGAAGAGTGCTGCAATCCCAACAATTGGGTATAACTCAGAGAATACGGTTAAAATCATGGTACGTCCAAAAACATCATATCCTTGCCCAATGGCGTTGATACCGTTTGCACCCACTGCACCCTGACGGAGGGAGGAGAAGATACAAAGCAACCCCAATGCAATACTTACGCAAAAGATTGCAGCGGCTTGTAAAGAATTAATTTCCGGAGTTAAGTGCGTAGAAAGCAGAAAGTAGCCGAGAAATCCATAAAGTCCTTGTGTTCCAGGGAAAGCCGTAAGAATCAAGTAATTTCCAAATTTGTCGGGGTTCTTTTTCATAGCTCCAATCGCAGCATTTGCTGTGATAGTTACCCCAATAGCGCTCCCAATTCCGGAAAGCGCAAGTAAAAGTCCAATGCCAATGTAGGCTAAAAAAATAGGTTCCATTTTTTCTTTTTTTAAGTTAATTTATTGATTTGATTATTCATTATTCTGCTTGTTTCGTAAATGGTGTGTAAGTTTTTCCGCCGCCTTCAAATCCTACATTATTATAAAACTCAACAAAAGTAAGACGAACAGGGTGGATAAATGCACCCAAAGAGTTGATAAAAATATTGATTCCATGTCCAAATAAAAGTATGAGTACCATAACGAGCTCTCTTGCAATGATGATATCTGGGGCTAATCCCACAGCGAGGTCATTAAATACCAATCCCATCACAGCACCTGAAATGCCCAATGCAAAGAGGCGGATGTAAGAGAGTAAATCTCCCAAAAGACCTGTTATCTTGTTATATAGCCCAAATAATCCGGCACCAACACTGCCCGGAACACCTTTCAATCCCTTTGCAGGGTTGTTAAAGAATAGCATCATAAAGCCACCTACCGCAAGTAACAAAGTAATTACTGTAGAATCAACCGGTGTTATCATTTCTTTGCTACCCATCAAATAGAGGCCGCCGCCCAGCATAGTGATAAGCCAACCAAAAGCATCTAAAGAATAGAAGAAACCGAAACGCATCCATCTGGTTATTCCTCTGATGATGATAGCGTAAACAATCTGAATCCCTCCCATTATCAGTGCGAAGAAAAAGAGCCTTTCTTTATCCATAATCAGTCCTCGTTCTTTAAACGGCTGCAACCAATTCCAGTTGGTCTCCAATAGTTCAATTCCGAAGAATGTGCCGCTTGCAAATCCAAAAACAATGGTACCTATTCCGAAGTAGGTGGCCAATTGACCTGCTGTGCGCATAAACCCATCTTTCATCCGCCTTAAAAAGAAAGAGGCAATCAAAAATATTAATCCATAACCGGCATCGCCCAAACAAAGCCCAAAGAAAATAATGTAAAATGGGGCAAAGAAGGGAGTAAAATCAAAGGCATTGTAGTTGGGTTTGTCATAAAGATCTGCAATGATTTCGAAAGCTCTAAAAAACTTGTTGTTTTTAAGTTTTATCGGCGGGCTGTCTTCCGGAGTTGGGGTTGTTACAGTAAAATATATCGACTCTTTACTCAGAATTTCTGTGGTAAGCGGTTCGTTTTCCTCAGGTACATAGCCTTCTAAAAGCATTAGTTTCTCACCGGCTGCTGTATCACCGCTCAATTCTACTTTTTCAAAATTAATAAGGTCTTTTATCTTATTTTGGTTGTAACAGAGGGTCACAAATTGTTCCTTTGCAATTTCTGCCAACTCAAGAACAATCTCTTTTTGTCTGTGGTTAATCTTTTCTAAGTCAATTTTCCATTTAGAAATAGATTTTTCAGAAACTCTGATAGGGTCGGCTTCAATGGGCGGTGCAATCGCGCTTTTTGTAAAAGTAGCAAAAAACAGTTGCGAACCTAATGTACTTATTTTAATAGCATTATGCTCATCTATCCATTGTGGGTTGAATTTCGATTCCGAAATAGAATAAAAATGGATATACCATCCCTTTTGTTCAAAACGAAACACATTTTCCGGTTCAAAATCTCCCAAAGGAATCATTCTGTCTATCTCTTTTTGAATTCCCTGTTTGTCTAATAATAGTTTATCTTTTTCATCAAAAAGGAGTTCCGTGGTCTTTAGAATCTCTTCTCCGTCGGCATTTTTGTCAACCGCTGTAAGTTCTTTTGCTCCGTTTTCAGCATTAATTCTTTTCAGGTTTTTAATAATCTCATGATACCTTTTCTCTAAGTTAACTCTGCGGGTAAGTTCTGTTTCTTCTGAGCAAGTACCTATCTGTTTTTGTACCACGTGAACCATCCCCAAATCTCTCAGTTTAAGCAAAAAATCTTGATACTCTTTGTGATAAATCAAGAAATTATATTTTTTCATCTTAACTATCATGCAACCCCCTCCTTTCTAAGCGCTTTTTCGAGGTTGGTTCTCATAATTTTTTGAGATGCCTTCGACAAACTTTCTTCATCTTCGAGATACCTTTTAATTTTTCTAATAGCATCAGAATACCCCGGTATTTGTACTTTTTCAAACAGGTTCACTTTTTGTGTTGTTTTTCTACGGGCATACTCAAGCCGTTCCAATTTCATTTGCTCCAACTCTGCCTTAATTCCACTTTCGGCAAGCTCCTTTAAAAGCGAAATACCTCCCGAAAACCAAGCAGGTGCATGAAAACGGCTGTACGGTTTTTCCTCAAAAGCAATTGTGCCAAAGAGTGGCAAGAGGACACCTGCAACTTTTTTAGTGGCAATAGAAATATCTTTCACTGTAATAAGTTCCGCATCAAATTCATTCCATAAACTTGCCAAATGTTCATATTTTTTTACATGTTGTTCAAATTCAGCTTTCAATTCATAAAAACTATCTTTCGTGCGTTTCACTTCAATTCTTAGTGCGCTTTCTTTACTTTTTATGGTTGGCAATGCACGCACCCTTACCTTCAATTGTTTTTCAAGCAATTGAAGCGAAGTTTTGTTATATTGAAATTTGATTGCCATTCTATGAGAAATTGTTGATTAGTAAATCATTATTAGTTGTTTTTAGGCCAATATTTTTCAACGAAAGCGGCTCTTATATTTACTTCGTCCGGTGTAAAATATTTGGCGAACAGTTTCCACGCTACGTCTAACATTTCTGTCGTATCTAAGCTTACATCAATAGCCAAGAGTTCTCGTGAGTAGTCTTTTGCGTATGCAAATGTACGTTCATCATATTCTGTAAGGTCGAAACCATTTTCCATTTTTGTACGCGCATTGGCAGCATCGGCATACAGGCGCACGGCTGCATTCATTACCTGCGAGTGGTCTTCGCGGGTTTTTTTTCCGATAACCAATTGTTTCAAACGCGACAAAGAGCGGAAGGGGTCAATAATCACTTTGCCTGTATCGGTATCACGGCGTAAATACAGCTGCCCTTCCGTAATATATCCGGTATTATCGGGTACGGCATGTGTAATATCTCCGCCCGAAAGAGTTGTAACCGCTATAATGGTAATGGAACCTCCGTCAGGGAATTGTACTGCTTTTTCGTAAATCTTGGCAAGGTCTGAGTACAACGACCCCGGCATTGAGTCTTTCGACGGAATTTGGTCCATACGATTAGATACAATAGCCAGTGCATCGGCATAGTTGGTCATATCGGATAAAAGCACCAATACCTTTTCCTGTTTTTCTACTGCAAAATATTCGGCAGCAGTAAGCGCCATGTCGGGAATCAATAATCTTTCAACCGATGGGTCTTCTGTAGTGTTAATAAAAGATACTATACGGTCTAACACGCCGGCATTACTAAAAGTATTTTTGAAATAGAGATAATCGTCGTTTGTCATTCCCATCCCGCCTAAAATTATCTTATCCGATTGCGCGTGTAAAGCTACCAAAGCCATTACTTCGCTATAGGGCTGGTCGGGGTCGGTAAAAAACGGGATTTTTTGTCCGGTTACTAAAGTATTGTTCAGGTCAATACCGGGAATTCCTGTAGCCAGCAATTCCGACGGCTGTGCGCGGCGTACCGGATTTACCGAAGGCCCTCCAATCTCCACATTCTTTCCTTCCGGTTGCGGTCTGCCGTCAATAGGCTCGCCATACGCGTTAAAAAATCTACCTACCAACTGGTCGCCCACTTTTAGTGTGGGAGCTTTTCCCATAAAAACTACCTCTGCATTGGTAGGAATCCCTTCGGTTCCTCCAAAAACTTGAAGAACAACCTCTTCGCCATCAATCTTAACTACTTGTGCCGAACGTCCGGCAACAAAAGCCAACTCATCGTTCGTTACGCCCTGCGCTTTTAATGAACAAGTTGCTTTAGTAATCTTTGTAATCTTCGTGTATATCTTTTGAAATGCTTTCGTCATTTTTGCTTTTTTATTAAATTTATTTATGGTTAAAAATCATGTTTTACCCTATTATATAGCTTCATTTTTGGGATGTCTTTCTAACTCGTGATCTAACTCTTTCTTATATCTGTTAAATTCTTCGCCTTCAAAATGAGAGTAATTCATCTGTTTGCAAATATTAATCAGTTTTCTGAAGAATGCACTTACGTCATTAAAATGTTCAAAAATAAAATCAATATTACAAATACCAATAACCAAATCTAACATATAGAGTTGGCGGTTCATGGGGGTATTTGCATCCACTTCATCAAACCCATCTTGCTGTAAAATAACGAAATCAATAAGTTCCGATTTCCAAAAAATTTGATGGTAATCCATAGGAACTCCATCGTCTCCCAAAATATTGATTTGTTCTGCAATCTCTTTTCCTTTAACCATTCTCGACCTTATATTGTGTACTTTGTCAATCCAGTCGGGGCTGATATATTCTGATATATATTTTTTAAATTCGGGATATTCAAGATATTTAGAGTAAGAGTCAAGAATATTAATGGCGGGGTATCTTTTTTTGTCGGCGCGTTCCTGTTCCAATGCGTAGAAGCATCGCGCCACTTTTTTAGTATTTTCCGTAACGGGTTCTTTCAGGTTTCCTCCGGCAGGAGATACTGTTCCTATAAAGGTTATGGAGCCTGTCTCTCCATTATTGAGAATCACATAGCCGGCGCGTGCATAGAAGTTGGCAATGATAGCCGACAAGTCCATTGGGAAAGCATCGGGTCCTGGCAGTTCTTCCAAGCGGTTCGACATTTCGCGCAAGGCTTGCGCCCAGCGTGAGGTTGAGTCGGCCATGAGCAATACTTTCAAACCCATGGCTCGGTAGTATTCCGAAATAGCCATCGCCGTATAAACAGAGGCTTCCCTGGCGGCAACAGGCATATTAGATGTATTGGCGATGATAATTGTTCTTTCCGACAGTTTCCTTCCTGTATGAGAATCAATGAGATGTGGATATTCGGCAAAAATTTCCACTACTTCATTTGCTCTTTCGCCGCAAGCAGCAATAATTACAATATCTGCTTTTGCTTGCTTGGCAATATTGTGTTGCAAAACCGTTTTTCCTGTTCCGAACGGACCCGGAATAAATCCGGTACCTCCTTCCACAATTGGGTTTATCGTGTCAATAGGGCGATATCCTGTTTCTAACAACTTATAAGGGCGCGGTTTCTCTTTGTAGGCAGTTACAGCCTTCTTAACCGGCCACTTCTGAATCATATTTACCCGATGCTCTTTCCCTTCTTTGTCTATCAATACAGCAATTGTTTGTTCAATGTTGTATTTCCCTTTTCCTGCAATCTCTTTCACAGTAAAACTGCCTTCAAAAGAAAAAGGTACCATTATTTTTAGTTTTTGCTGATTTTCAATCACTTCACCCATCCAATCTCCTGCTTGAACCATAGTGTTCAATGTTGCTATTGGAATAAAATCCCACAGTTTTTCTAAATCAAGCGGGTACGTATATTCTCCCCTTTTCAGAAAAACGCCCTGCATTTTATCAAGGTCGTTTTGTAAACCGTCATAATTTCGAGATAGCATACCGGGGCCAAGCGTAACTTCCAGCATGTGATTTTCAAATTCAACGGTATCTCCGGTTTTCAACGAACGGGTACTTTCAAATACCTGAACATAAACGTTCTTTCCTACAACCTTAATTACCTCCGACATCAGCCGAGTGTTTTCAAGATTAATGTAGCAAATTTCATTTTGAGAAACCGGCCCATCCACTTCAACGGTAACTAAGTTTGACACAATACCGGTTACGATTCCTTTTGTCGCCATATATTATTATCTTTTATTTGTTTCAAAATTTTTGTGTAATCTATCGCTACATTTCAAATTGTTTACAATATTTCTAAAAATTTCACTTCCTTTTTCAGGAGACAAAAGTCGCCATCGTTCAAGGATTTGCAATTTAAAAAGGTAGCCCATAATCTTTTCAACGTCAAAATAGTGGAAAAAAGTATTTTCATCAATCCATTCCCATAAAAAAGTATCTATGCGTTGTTCTTTTTGCAATAAATCGGATATTTCATCCATTTCTCTAATTTGTTCAAAATAGGGAATTAGTTCAATGAGTCCGTGTGCCGGATTTTGCGAAGTGCGCAGCAATTGAGCCACCTCATTTTCGCCAACAATCAAATGGTTGTATTCTATGCCTTCTCGCCTTGCCGACAACGCTGTAATTACATTTCGAATATTCATATTCAATTCCGACCACTCTTTTAAAAAACTGTTATACGTTTTATTCAATAAATAATTATAGTACAAAGTAGCTAAATGGTCTTCCCAAAATATTTTTGGGGTTTCTTCATGCGTTAAATAATCTTGAATAAAAATCTGTAAATAGTTAGGGTACTTGCCATTCCACTTACGGTCTTCCTCTTTAACAGCATCAACCATATCCATAATTATCTCTTGAGAATAGTTAGCCGAATCGTTAAACTTCATATCTTCTTCGCCATGCGTTAAATATGACAGAAGATTATCGTTATCAAATTTTAGAAATAGCTTATTCACTACTCTTTTATCTGCCCACGATAACAATTCTTTCAATTCATCCTTAAACTCGCGAGTAGTATAGACTTTTTTTTGTTCATCAAAAATCAAATCGGGCAAACCCGAAATAAACGCATAGTAATTCATAATTCTTTAGAACAATAGTTCGATAAGTTGTGGGCGTAAAAATTCTTTAAAATATTCAATGAACTCATTTTCACCAAAATGCACCTTGTAGCTTCCGTCGGTGGGAGCAATAGTAAAAGAGTGTTTTTTTCCACTAACTTGCTCAATGGTAACTTTGTTGTCTAAAATTTCTTTAGCTTTTGCATTAAAGTACTCCTGCAAAGCTGTAGTATCATCGGTGCCTATAGTAATTTTATCTGTTTTATTCCACTCAATAGCTAATTTTAAGATAAGCTCCTTCATAAAATCTTGATGTTGGAATGCACTTTGAACACTTGTATTCGCCAATTTTGTAGTCAGCAGATTTGCAATTTCCGATTTTAGCGCGTCAACTGCCTGAGCTGCATATAATTTCAACTCAGCTTCAGTATTCTTTTTTAAATCATCGGCTTGTTTTTGTGCAAGAGCAACAATCTCTTTGGCTTCTTCCTGTGCCTCATCAATCATCATTTTTCTCCGGTTTTGAGCCTCCTGAATCAATCTTTCTGATTCTTGCTCTCCTTTTTCAACCCCTTCTAAATAAAGTTTTTCGGTTAGTTCTTGAATTTTAGTATCCATAATATTATCCTGTAATAATTTATTTCTTTCAACGTGCGAAAATAAAAGTTATTACTAATTGTAGGGTTGTTTTTGCATTTTCTCTGCTTTTTCTGTTAAGATTTTTTCTTGCGTTGGGAAAGTAACAAAGGCTGCCCCCGCAAGAACAGCCTTTTTTAGTGAATAGTGATTAATAAGTGAGTACCAACTTCTTAGTATCTGTTCGTTCGCCGTTGATGTAGAGGGCGTAGTGGTAAATTCCTTTGGGCATATTGATAAGGGAAACTGTGGCTTGGTGCGCGCCTTCTGCTTGTGTTCCTTTCGGTATTTGTAGTACCAATTGACCTACAGAATTATAGACAAAGATTTCTACGTTGCCTTCTGTGTAGAGTTCGTAGCTAATGGCGGTAGCGCCGGTGGTGGGGTTGGGGGTGGAGGAGATTAGGGTTCCTTTTTGAGGGAGTGAAGGATTGAAGGAATGAGGGAGTGAAGGAGTGATTTTTTCTTGTGCGGGTTTGTCAAGCTCGGGTTTTTCGGTTTGAGGTTTCTTTATTTGGGGTAGTGTGGCTAAGAGCGTTGCTTTGTTTTCTTCGTAATGCTGTTTGGTTTTGGGTTTAATCTCTTCCAAGCGGTAGCGCACACTGCCCGATTTTGCGCCACCCATAGTGTCTGCTTCCATCATTAAGTGAATGTAACCTAAGTCTATTACGGCAAAAACGCTGTCTTGATAGCTGGGCGGGTTCATAATTCTGTCTTCG
>Ga0209737_10001187_pt1 | contig 19132 bp, 17 predicted proteins | sample TergutCu122P3_FD_187284 | JGI IMG/M metagenome (GOLD analysis project Ga0209737, IMG submission 187284) | Cubitermes ugandensis P3 segment gut microbial communities from Kakamega Forest, Kenya - Cu122 P3 (SPAdes) (version 2) | ecosystem: Host-associated > Arthropoda: Insects > Digestive system...
CCCCATCGGACAGTAATTTGTATAATACTGCCGACTTCTTATCTACCCGCTGTTTGGTAAAAGAGCGCGACTGGCAACCCGCTGTGGATTGGTACGAAGAAAGAATTACTAACCCGCCCAGCTACCAGGACAGCGTTTTTGCCGTAATCGATTTAGGCGATATTCATCTCATGATGGAAAGTGATACCATGAATGGTGGTAAATCCGGTCACCAATGTCACTATCGTCTACCTAATATAAAACCTAAATCCAGAATGCAATATGAAGAAAACAAAACCTCTTTATTGGTAACACTGCCGCAGATAAAGAAACCGAAAAAAGATGTGAGTAGCGAGATTTCAGATATGAGATATGAGACGTGTAACAGAAAAGGAAGTTTGGGCGAGTGTGTGCCTAATCCAACTAACGGAAATGCAACCATTTCTTATGAAATATTTACCGGCGGAGTGATTGAAATTCAACTTTTTAACAGTATTGGGCAAATGGTAAAAAGTTTGCCACAAGGAAAACTATCAAAAGGAAATTACAAGACAACAATTTCCGTGGCGGGTTTGCCCGTAGGCGTTTATCATTATACCCTTGTGGTAAATGGAGAAAGAGTGGATGGGAAAAGAGTGGTGGTGAAAAATTAAAAATTAATAATTAAGAATTAAAAATTAAAAGAAGTTGATTGGAAAGGGGCAGGATTACCAATATAGTCCTGCTTTTTTCTATGGACATCACTATTTCATCTCGTCAAACACCTCCATATTGCTGATATCGGTTCCGTTGATATCGAAGCGGATAAAAGTGATATGGGTGTGTGGTCCAAACTTTCCTCCACCGCCGGGGTTCATAAAGAGCCAGCCGTTTTTGGCATCGTTCATAATTTGCAGAATATGGGAGTGCCCTGCTACCACAATCGTTGGTTTCGCCTCTTTTATTAAAGGTAAAACGTTGAAGTCGTAATATTTCGGGTTTCCGATGATATGTTTTAGAAAAACCGTATGTTCTTCACACTCAAAAACTTCAACTTCTTTAAATTTACCTCTAACCTCCCAGCCGTCGCAGTTGCCGTAAACAGCCCGTATTTTGGTTATGGCAGACAGTTGTTCCATAATATCGGTAGAAACCATATCTCCCGCGTGCCACACTTCATCGCATGGTGCAAAAAAATCAAATATCTTCGGATGTATAAATCCGTGTGTATCTGATAAAATACCAATCTTCATCGATTAGTTTTTAATGATTTTCTTAATAACAATGCCTTTTTCGGTACTTATTTTAACAAAATAAACGCCGGGTTGGAAGACCGTAAGATCGTAAGACCGTAAGACCGTAAGTGTGGGGACAAGTATCTTTCTTCCATAAACATCAAAAATTTCCACATTATTAATTATCAATTGTCCATTGTCAATTGTCAATTGTCCTGTGGTTGGGTTCGGGAATACGTTAATTTGGGTTTCCCATTCGTGAATACCAACACTGACAGAATAGGTAGCAGAGGCTACGTCACTTGGTTCCATAGCGTTTTTAAAGGCTTTGGCTTTTAGAATTGTTGTACCTTCAGCAATCTCGATGGGGTTATTATACAGAATATCCTGTTCAGTTGGGGTATTTCCATTCAGCGTATAATAAATAGCTGCGCCTTCTGTGGCACAACTAATTATTACACTTACTTTAGATGTAAAAGTACCTCCCTGTGGAGAGAATGTTGGCGTAGCCACCTGGTCGGGGTTTGGAAATTTATAAGTAGCGGATACTATCACACTTGGAGTCATGTCAGTGTGGAAGGCTCTTGCTTTTACGGTGGTTGTTTCAGCAATTGTAAAAGAAGTTGTGAAAAGTGTAGATGTTTCTTTCGGGTCTGTGCCGTCTGTAGTGTAATATATTTTTGCACCGGCAGTAGCACAAGTAATAGTTACGGTTACAGGCTCAGAATAGTTACCTCCGGCGGGAGAGAATTGAGGTGCTTCTACAACAGAGCCTGGGAGAAAAATATCGTCCGTATTGCGGGGACAAATTTCTCTATCTGCGTTATAAGGGATGGCAAAACCTGCCACATGGTAGGGTTTGCTCGGGTCGGTTTCGTAGCCGGTAATATTTCCGAAATGGTTTCTACAAATCATCTCATCACTGCCTTGATGGATATTGATATTCCCTGCTGCACCGGTTCCAAAAGTACCTGCTTCAAAAGTAACACTTTCTATAAGAAGTAATTGCGATTCATAGGCAGCAAAGTTAGCCAACAGTTCTGCCATTGTAACTACTTTTGGCAACACAGTTGTTCCGGGTGTTCCTTCCGCAGTATTCACAGAAGGAACAAGTTGGTACAGTCCGTTGAAAATCCCATGTGTTCCGATAACCCCACCGCTAATAATATCTCCGTTGTTATATGTAGATGTAATAACAGGGGTAGCGTTATCATAAATCATCAAACCGCCGGTTTCGTCTTTAATAAAAATATATCTACCTGTTCTATACACAAAAGTAACATCGCCGGTAATTTTGTAAACTGCGCCTGTAGGAGCAGATTTAAATGCGGCGATATTCGCAACCGGGGTGGGAAAGGTGTAAACTGCGGTGGCAACTGATGAAGGCTCCATTCCCGATTTCCAAGCTTTTGCTTTGAGAGTTGTTGTAGATGAAATATTTATGGGAGTTGTTGTGTAAACTGTTCCATTGGTTTCTGTTGGTTCCGAACCATTTGTTGTATAACGTATCGTAGCACCATCTGTGGCACAATTGATAGTAACTTGCTGTGGTGTAAGATAGTTGCCTCCGTTTGGTGTAAAGGTAGGCGTAGCCACTGTGTTTGTTTGAGTAAAGTCGGTAATACAGATATTGTCAATATTTACTGTTGTGTTTCCGGTTTGTGCTTTTTTATAGATTTTAATACGTGCATTTCCGGGAACATTTACATTGAAAGTAGCTTCCAACATTACTTCGCCACCATCTACCCACTTTGGTGCAGTAACACTACCTGCATTTGTCCATATAGTACCTCCGTTGGTTGAGTAATCTAAATAAATAACCCCGCCATTATGAACTGTACCGGTGTTTGTACCGTAAGAGCAATAATAGAATGAAACTGTTCCTAATCCGTTGGGTTTGTCGAAAAGCATTTCAATTCTATGAATATTTACTGTATCGCCTGCATTTCCTCTAAGACGTGCGCTTCTTGTGTCAAGGTAATGGTCACTGCCTTCTGTCATTTGTGTAACCGCAGACACCGACCAAGAGCCTAAATTGTCAGTAACTGTCCTATTGTTATAACTCCCATATCCCGTTCCGCCCCATGCTGTATGTTCAATATTTTCAAACAATTCGCAGTTTCTGCTGCTTTGTGCGTTTACGAAAATACTGCAAAACATTAATAATGTTGCAATTAATAAGCTTGATAAAATGTAATTTTTTTTCATATTGATAATAATTAATAATGGAATCGAAAGGATATGTATATTATTTTATTGCCCTCAACTGAATAGACAATTCTGTGTTCATTATCAATTCTTCTCGACCAATATCCCTGTAAGTTTGCTTTAAGGGGCTCTGGCTTTCCTATTCCTTCAAAGGGATTTCTATCAATCTCTCTTATAAGAAGATTAATGCGTTTCAGTTGCTTTTTATCAGTAGATATCCAATACTGATAGTCGTCCCACGCCTCATCTGTAAATGCTTTATTCATCTTCGTATAGTTCTTTTATTTTAATTCTTCCGTTTCTGTGTTGCTCAATAGACTTTCTTAAATGTTCAGCATTATTTTTGTTAGATAATAGATAGTTCGTTTCAATAAGACTATTGTATTCATCTATTGGAATTAAGACAAGATTTTCATTATTATTTCGAGTAATAACTAATGGGTTATTGTTTTCAATGACTTTACTCATGTAGGCGTTTAAGTTCTGCCTTAAATCTGTGTATGTAACAGCTTCCATTATCACGTTTAATTAAAAATTGCCGTTGCAAATAAACATAAAAAATCAAAATTTCAAACTGATAAAAAAAAAATTACAATTATTTGGTATTTTTTTAATCTAAACAAATAATTATTTTATGAACAAAAGGAATGAATACCCTACACCGTAATCTCACCTCTGAGCGACACCCCCAAATAGTGTTTTAATTCCTCATTGCTCAAGCCTTCGCCCAACAAGTACATCAGTTTTGCTACAGCTGCTTCGGTAGTGATGTCGTGCCCGCTGATAACGCCGATTTTTTTTAGCAACATACTCGTTCCGTAGCGTCCAATCTCAACAGTTCCTCCGCCTTTACACTGGGTAACGTTAACAATGACAATTCCTTTATTTACAGCCTCTTCCAAAATTGAAATAAATTCCGGATTTGAGGGTGCATTTCCCGAGCCAAAAGTTTCCAGCACCACTGCCCGCAACCCCTCAGTATTAAAAACCGCCTGCATCGCTTGTTTGTTAATACCCGGATAGAGTTTTATAATGGCAATGTTTTCATCCAATTGGGTGTGCAATTTCAATAGATGGTCGGTGGTGGGGCGTATAAAAGCGTCGTTGTATTTGATGTGCACGCCCACCTCTGCCAATTTGGGGTAATTGGCAGAGTGAAATGCGTTAAAATGCTCAGCATTATCTTTATACACACGATTACCTCTGAAGAGAGATTGTTCGAAATAGATACACACCTCAGGAACTCTGGGTTTACCTGCTTTTTTAGCAGCGGCAATCTCAATGGAATTGAGGATGTTCTCGCGACCATCTGTGCGAATTACCCCCAACGGCAGTTGTGAACCCGTAAGAATTACCGGTTTTGACAAGTTTTCTAATAAAAAACATAACGCCGATGCCGTATAAGCCATTGTATCCGTACCGTGAAGGACCACAAAACCATCGTAATCTTTATAGTTTTCATAAATTAATGTCGCCAGACGTACCCAAAACTCAGGATTTGTATCGGAAGAGTCTATAAGCGGAAGCATCTCAATAAAAGAGACTTCAGCCTCTACCAGCTTCAGCATCGGCAAATGGGTATAAATATCTTCAAAGTGAAACGGTTCCAGCGCATTGGTTTCGGGATTCATCATCATTCCGATAGTCCCGCCGGTGTAAATTACTAATATTTTGGATTTTAATGACATTTGTGTAAGATTTAAAATTTAAAATTTAAGATTTAATACATTGAACCCTTATTTTCAAAAGCACCCTTAGTAGCATAGTTTAATAGTTTAATACATTGAACCCTTATTTTCAAAAGGTTCCCTTAGTAGCATAGTTCAATAGTTTAACAGTTTGTTTCTTTCTCCTTTCTCCTTTCTCCTTTTCTCCTTTTCTGCTTTTCTTCTTTCACCATTTCGGCATAAAAGCGAAAGGAATATGTTCCAGCGTATGTTGTTCACCGTTAAAAACAATGGAAATAATATCAAAACGTACTTCCAATAATATTCTATGTTTCAACACGTAATGATGGGCGGCGCGGATAATATTGCGCTGTTTCTGTGTAGTAACCGACTGTTCGGGGTTTCCAAACAAACTTCCCGAACGGGTTTTTACCTCACAAAAAACAATAAATTCATCATTTTTTGCAATAATATCTACTTCCAAATGATTCGATTGCCAATTCGTTTCCAAGATGGAGTATTGGTTCTCTTTGTAAAATGCAAGGGCAAGTTCTTCCCCTTTGCGTCCAAATTGTTGTTTTTCTGTCATATTTCTCTTATTTTATTTTTCGCACGCAGATGACGCAGATTATCATGATTTCTAAAGATTATCCTGTAATTTTTTCTCAATCTCGGTGTTTTTCATAATTGATGAATTTTCGGCGAAAGTACACAAAAAATACTTGTAAAAGATAAGTTTGGTATAAGGGTTAAAAGAAAATTATGGGTTATGTTAGAGATTCTTCACTCCGCATTTTTTTCAAGCAAACAGCAATGACATTATGGCTGAAAGCCTACATATTACAGCCCAACGTAACAAGTTGGGGATTGAGGAATGTACGACAACCCCATTCGAGTGTGTTCAAAAAGTTTTACCTACCCTTTTAGCAAATATAATTGTGTATATAACATCCCAATACAGAACCCTTATTTCTTTTAGTTCCCTTAGTAGCTAATGTGAAGTCCTACAAAACTTTACCCTTATTCCCTTATTTTTCTTCAATTGCAAAAGGTTGATATAATTGTTGTCTTTTTTTTTGTTTTTTTGTTTTATTGTATTGTTTTTTTATATCTTTGCGACTGATAATCAAATAAATATGTCAAGAAAAGTTGCTATTAAAACGTATCATCAAGGTCAAACGATTATGTTTCCTGAAAGTATAGATTCTTATATTGCCGCTGATTCTCCGGTTCGACTTATCAATACCATTGTTGACCAGTTGGATTTGAGTGAAGTTATGGAGAGTTACTCGGGAGGAGGATGTAGCAGTTTCCAAAATACAATACGAATAACAATTTTCGTTCACTTCATTTGAAAGATACGGCAAATGGATTGTTTGCAACCGCACCTGAAACAGATAACTCCAATATGCTCGCGATATTGCTTGAATTTAGACTTACAACTCAACTCATCAGGAAACTCATTTATAAATTCTATCAATGTCATAGATAAAGTATTTTAGATTTGACGTTGCAAAAATAATGATTTTAGGCAAATATACGGACATTCATTAAAAATATTTTACTTTCGCCACATCAAACCAAACGTAATCATTTTATTAACCAAAGTTTTGTTCTATGAAAAACCACTTATTATTTTTTGCAGTTGCATTAATTATAATTTTTGCCATTGCCGGATGCAAAAAAGAAAAAAATGTTACTGGCGTAACCATTGAACCTGAAATTCTTACGCTTCTTATTGACGAAACAGCAACACTCACTGCCACCGTGCAGCCCAACGATGCCACCAACAAAGCAGTAGCCTGGACAAGCAGCGACACGGAAATTGCTACCGTTTTTAACGGCACTGTTACGGCAAAAGCTGCGGGAATGGCTACAATTACAGTTACTACCGTAGAGGGAGGTTTTACTGCGGAATGTGTGGTCGTAGTACAGAGAGAGCCAGGAATTGTCATTAATGGGATAAAATGGGCTACGCGCAATTTAGCAGCACATGGAAAATTTGTGGAGAACCCCGAAGATTACGGCGCATTGTTCCAATGGGGGCGCAAAGGCGACGGACACGAGCAACGCACCAGCCCCAACTACCCCACCAACGACAATAGTTTTGAAAACGGCGTGGTAAGCGGCCCGGCACTTGATGCTAACGGACAAATTGTAGGTACCCATGCCGCCTACGGAAAATTTATAAAGCAAGATGAAGAGCCTTACGATTGGCGCACGCCACAAAACGATGCACTTTGGAATAGCGGCACAGAGACCATTCCCATAAAAACTGCAAATGACCCTTGTCCTGTCGGTTGGCGCGTTCCCACAGAGGCAGAACTGCAAAGTTTACTAGATTCCGGTAATGAATGGGGAGAATTAAATGGCGTTTCCGGATCTTATTTTGGCAATGAAACAGAAAGACTTTTCTTGCCCGCCGCCGGCTGCCGCAGATTATCTGACGGTAGAATAAACTGCACTGAGGTGTATGGACGCTATTGGAGTAGTTTGCTTGAAATATATGGGGTTATCCTTTTATTCGGTGAATCGACTTATAGTGTGTCCCCCGCTGCCTCTGCATTCGGTTTATCTGTTCGTTGCGTGGCAGAATGATTTTTACCTTCTATACAAATAAACACCTTAGTAACAATGGATTACGCACAAGGAAAATAAACCTGATTACCTAATTAAAACGCCTTGTTCTTTCCTATCCCCCGCCGCGCGTTAGCGATTGGAGCGATACCCCGCAAGCGTAAAATAGAATTGCAGGTAAGTGGTATGCGGTTAAAGATTTAAGAGTTAAAGATTTAAAATTTAAAGATTTAATATTTAATAGTCAAAATATCTTACGCTCTTACGCTCTTACGCTCTTATGGTCTTACGGTCTTACGGTCTTACGGTCTTACGGTCTTACGGTCTTATGGTCTTACGCGGGGGCTTGCGGGGGCGGAGGTAAGGGGAACGCCCAAAGAATAATTAACAATTGACAATTGACAATTGACAATTGACAATTAATACAGAATCGTTGGGTCGTAGCGAGAATAGAAAAAAATATTTGGATTTGATTTTATAAGGAAATCATTAAATTGACTATATTTGCCGCTCGAAAATTAATCGACATAAAATATGTATAGTCTTTATATTAAAGAAATTAAATCCTATCTGAGTTCATTAATCGGCTATATTTTTATAGGCGTTTTTTTAGTGATTGCAGGATTGTTTATCTGGGTCTTTCCCAATCTTAACAATATTTTGTTCTCCAATATGGCAAGTTTGCAAGGACTTTTCAACACGTCAAAGTTTTTGTTTCTGTTCTTAGTTCCTGCCATTACGATGAGAACTTTCGCCGAGGAGAGACATAGGGGAACGCTGGAACTCCTTTTAACAAAACCTATTACAGATGCACAGATTATTGCCGCCAAATTTTTGGCTTCACTTACTTTACTGGTAATTGCTCTGTTGCCTACTTTGCTCTACGTTATTTCGGTCTATAACTTGGGCTCCCCGCCGGGAAACATAGATTTGGGAAGTACCTGGGGCTCCTACCTGGGGCTCGTCTTTCTGGGGGCAACCTTTATCTCCATCGGTATCTTCGCCTCCAGCATCACTGCAAACCAAATTGTGGCATTTGTGCTGGCAGCACCCCTTTGTTTTATCCTGTTTTTCGGATTTGAATTTATCTACGGATTCGAAATCTTGGGAAGTATGGGTTTCTTTATCAAAACTTTAGGAATAGAATACCACTACACTTCTATCAGCAGGGGCGTAATTGATACTCGCGACATTATCTATTTTGCAAGTATTATCCTCATTTTCCTCATCGCTACACGAATTGTATTACTTAGCCGTAAATGGTAATTTTTAATATACGCTTATGAAAAACAAAATCAAATACAAAAGAACGGCAGTTATTACCTTAGTATCCAGCTTGTTCATTCTTATTGCACTCAATATTCTCTTTTCATTTTTTTATCTCAGAATTGATTTAACGGCAGATAAAAGAAACTCATTATCCCCTACAACTATCAAAATGTTAAAGGAGTTACCGGACAGGATTTATATCAAAGTCTTTTTGCAAGGAAAGAACAACCCCGCCGATTACCAGATTTTCGCCCAAAAAACGAAAGAAAAATTAGAAGAGTTTTGCAGGTATTCTTCCAATATTGAATTTGAAATGATTGACCCTACAGCAGGAAAAACTCAGGAAGAGATCAATTTAATTTTTGGTGAATTTTATAAAAAAGGACTTTACCCCATCCCGATTTCAAGAGAAGATTATTCTACTACCTGGGTCGTTCCGGGGGCATTTTTTAGCTATCGTGCCAAAGAATATCCTGTTACATTAATTGTTTCTGATCCCAATAGTGCCGACTGGTTAGACTTTTCTATTCAGGAACTGGAATATAATTTGGTTTCTGCCATCCGAAACATCACCACTATGTTTGCTCCCAAAGTAGCTTTTTTGGAAGGACACGGCGAACTGGACAGAATGTCAACCTCGTGGATGGAATGGCAACTGAAAAGGTATTACGTGGTGGAAAGAGTTACGATTAATAATAAATTAAACAGTTTGAGGCATATTTATGTTGCTGATTCTCTGAACGCAACAATTGGAACTTTCGGAAATAAGTACGATGTGCTGATTGTGGCGCAACCTACTCAACCTTTTTCCGAAATGGATAAATATGTCATCGACCAGTTTATTATGAATGGCGGAAAAGTGCTCTGGTTGATTGATGCTACCAATGCTTCCGTGGACAGTTTGCAAGGTAATAGTGAGTTCTTTGCCACAGAAAACCAACTCCGGCTTAACAGTCTATTCTTTAAATATGGCGTTCGGTTAAATGCGAATTTAATACAGGATTTGAATTGTCAAGCGATTCCGATTCCTACGGGAGTGGTGGGCAACAAACAGCAGTACAAATTTTTTGCATTTCCGTATATGCCTGTGGTGGTCAATTATTCTACGCATCCTATTGTTAGAAAAATGAAAGAATTGAAAATTGATTTTGCGGGTACCATTGATTTTGTGGGAAATGATATGGATTTAAGAAGAACTATCTTAGCCACAACCTCCGAAAAAACAAAAGTAGTGCCAACGCCTTCCATTGTTACGTTGAATGTAATTAAAACAAAACCCAATCCTGAAGAGTTTTACCGGATGTACGACCCCATTGCGGTCTTGGTAGAGGGGAAATTTACTTCAGCGTACAAAGGGATGCTGCCTCTTGAGTTTGACACTATTAAAGAGTTCGATTACAAAACTGAAAGCAAAGAAACGCGGCAAATTTTTGTTTCAGACGGCGATATTATCCGTAACCATTTCGACTCAAAGACCAATCAGCCCTATCCGGCCGGTTTTGATTTCTATACAAAGAAAAATTACGACAACACCGATTTTCTTCTCAATTGTGTGAATTATTTAAGTGAAGATGATAATCTTCTTTCCATTCGTGCAAAAAGCTTTAAAATTGGAACGCTAAATCCTGTTGCTGTAAAAGCAAAGAAAAGTTTTTATATTCTGTTTAATACTATTGGTCCCTTGGTACTTATCGGCATTATGGCCACTGTGCTTATTCTTGGAAGGAAATTAAAATACAGTAAGAAAGCAGTATAGATTTTCCGCTTATTCAGTCCTAAAACTCAATATAATACCGCAATTTATCCATCAACTCCTGATAGGCGTTGGTAGCCTTTTGAACCTCCTCCATTGATGTAAAATTTCCCTTTTTTTCACGATAATTGATTATGAGTTTGGCTAAGTAGGAGTCAATGTAGGGATGTGCCACTAACTCTTTGTAGGTGGCTGTGTTGATTTTTATTTTACGGATTAACGAAACGTTTAACGTGAAATATTTTTGTAGCAGTTCAATATCAATATTTTGGAGGATATAAACTTCTTTTACCTGTTCAAAAGAGTAGAAACCACCAAGGTTTTCGCGGTACTCCACTAATTTTTGGGCGCGTTTATTTCCAAACATTGGCACTACAACCACTTCCGTAGAATCACAAAGGTTGAGTTCCAACTTTACGATAGTATATTGCGGTTTTTTCTCCTGCTTCTCGAACGGAGTGTTTTTTCTGTTTTTAGAAGAATCGTAAGGAAAATAGTCTTTTCTATTTTGCTGATAATTATGGGCATATCTTTCTTTTCGGGCGTTTTCCATAGAGTCTTCCACCCATTGCACGCGGGCTTCAAATTGGGTTACCAATTCTTTAAACTCCGTAAAGTCCACAGGTTTTGAGGGTTTTGCCTCATATAAAACCGAAAACAGAAGTTGGGCGGTAATAAGCAGCAGCAGTGCGGTAGCGGCAATCCATTCGCCGCGGGTAAAATTGAGCATACGCGTAGTTTTTAAGATGTCGCGCAAATATACACTTAGAAAGTGCGTTTGTCAAGGGGGGAAAGCATTTTTTTTGAAAAATTAATTCTTTGATGGTTGTCGAATTATTAACTCATCCAAATTATTTTCTTTTAAAACTATATCTTTGCCGCCAAAATTGATATTTGATATGGAACCCATCATTACCCTGAAAAATATTGATATCTATCAAAAAAAATTGATGATACTCCACCAAATATCCCTCAATATCAACAAAGGGGAGTTTGTGTATCTGATTGGAAAAACCGGAACAGGAAAATCCTCCATCCTTAAACTTCTTCTCGCGGACGAAAAAGCACACGGCGAACAAGCAGAAATTGTGGGATTCGACCTGAAAAAAATTAAGACCAAACAGATTCCATACCTGCGTAGAAGAATTGGGATAATTTTTCAGGATTACCAACTGCTGTCTGAAAAAACCGTTTTTGAAAATTTAGATAACGCACTGAAAGCGATTGGCTGGAAGTTGAAAAACGAGCGATACGAAAGAGTGATGAAAACCTTGGATATGGTAGGGTTAAGTACGAAACACTTTAAATATCCGCACCAACTTTCGGGGGGCGAACAACAACGGGTGTGCATTGCCCGCGCACTGCTCAACGACCCCGAACTCTTAATAGCCGATGAGCCTACCGGAAACTTAGACCCCATTACTTCCGAAGAGATTTTTCAGATTTTTCATCATATTAACAAAAAAGGAACCACTGTTTTAATTGCTACCCACGACTTTATGATGATTGATAAATTCCCATCCCGTTCGCTGCTCATTGAAGATGGAAAAATTATTGACTCAGGATTATAATTATGATTTCAGTACTCATTCCCGTTTATAATTTTAATGTGGCAAAACTTGTAAAAGATTTGCACGCACAACTCTCGTATGCCAACGTAATTTTTGAAATTATTCTGGGGGATGATGCTTCCACTCAACAATTTAACAACGAAAAACTGACCGACATGCCTTTTGTTACCTATTTTTCGCTGCCGGAAAATATTGGGAGAGCAAAAATCAGAAATCTGTTGGTAGAAAAAGCAAATTATCCGTTTTTACTTTTTATGGACTGTGATGCAGCTGTGTCATCTTCTTTATACATAAATAATTACATTGTTGAAATATCGAGAAATATCGCGCCGGTTTGCATCATCGGCGGGGTGGCGTACCGAAAACAAAAACCCAACCCGAAATATTACTTGCGCTGGTTTTATGGTAAAAAACGAGAATCAACAGACGCAGATATCCGAAACCAAAAACCCTACAAATCATTTACCTCTTTCAACGCCGTTTTCTCAAAATCTATCTTTGAGCAAGTTAAATTCGACGAATCGTTTTCAACTTACGGAAATGAAGATACTTTTTTCGGAAATCAGTTAAGAAATACCCAAATTCCTGTTGTTCACATCAATAACTCGCTTTTTCACGATGGTTTGGATACCAATGAGGAGTATTTGACAAAAGTTGAAACCTCCATCGATAATTTAATCTCTTTGCTCAATGCTAAAAAATTGGATGCCAATTTCATTCAGGAAAACAGGTTATTGTCCACTTTTTTCAAATGTAACAGTTTAAAAATAACGCCGTTACTTAGAGTTTACTACAAGTTTTATCTTTCAAAAATCAAACGAAAAATCTTAAAAAAACCCTCCATTTTTTGGTTGGATGTATATAAATTAGGATACTTAGCGTTAAATAGTTAAATGAAACGCATCATCATTTCCATTACCAACGATTTGTACAGCGACCGGCGGGTGCTCAAAGTGGCGCATAGTTGTTTCAATAACGGTTATAAAGTCCTGGTAATCGGAAGAAAAAAAAGAGATTCCCAAACACTGATTTTGCCATTCAAATACAGATTGTTACCCCTTTGTTTTCAACGCTCAGCACTCTTTTTTGCTGAATATAACATAAAACTTTTTTTTGTTTTACTCTTTTCTAAAGCGGATATTTTGTTGGCAAACGATACCGATACGTTGGTTGCTAATTATTTGGTGAGTAAACTCCGCCGAAAAAAATTGGTTTTCGATGCCCACGAAATCTATCCCGAACTGCCCGAACTGTCGCAACGTCCCAAAATTAAACGTATTTGGGAAAAAATTGAAAATTGGATTTTTCCGAATTTGAAGTACAGTTATACCGTATGTCAATCTATTTCAGATTATTACAATAAGAAATATGGCATTACGATGAAAGTTGTGCGTAATATTCCTCAGAAGATTACTTACGAGGGAGATAAATTACTTGATTATCACGGAAAAAAAATCATTCTTTATCAGGGCGCATTAAATATAGGGCGCGGTTTGGAATGGATTATAGATACTATGCCGTTTGTTCACAATGCTGTTTTTGTAATTATCGGCGATGGGTTAATTACTAACAAATTGAAAGAGAGAGTGAACAAACTGCAATTACAGGATAAAGTTTTTTTCTTGGGTCGTATTTCCGGCTCGGAACTATATAAATATACTCCCTCCGCCGATTTAGGGGTTTGTTTGCTGGAAAACAGAGGTTTGAATTACTATTACTCTTTGCCAAACAGGATTTTCGATTATTTGAACGCCGGAGTTCCTGTTTTAGCCACCGATTTTCCTGAAATATCAAATATTGTTAGCCATCATAAAACAGGAATACTCATCAACCGTTATGAACCGGAATATTTGGCGAAAGTTTTGAACGATTTTTTTGCTTCGGAGTTTGACACAAGCCGTTTCGCTGAAATTTCTCAAATGTATTGCTGGGAAAATGAGAAAAAAGGGGTATTGGAACTTCTCGCCTGTTCACAAAATTGAGAATTATGCAAAGTAAATACGATGTGGCAGTTATTGGAAGTGGCTTGGGAGGGCTTGTCTGCGGCTACATTTTATCGAAAAACGGGTACAAGGTAGCCATTTTTGAACAGGGCGCGCAAGCGGGAGGTTGTTTGCAAACATTTGTCAGAAAAGGAGTTAAATTTGAAACCGGCGTGCATTACATCGGAAGTATGGGGGAGGGACAAACGCTGAATCTCTTTTTCAAATATTTGTCGCTTTTTAAAGACCTTACGCTTTCCTCGCTTGACCCCACAGGTTTTGATGTGATTTCATTCAAAAATGAGGAATACAAATTTGCCACGGGATATGATAATTTTATTGAAACATTGTCGCAAAAGTTTCCGGCAGAGCGAAATAACATAAGGCAATATGCTAAAATAATCAGAGAAATTGTGTTAAGTTCTCCTTTTCACTCCATAACCAACCACGAAGAATCTTTTCAGTTCAGTTCTCACTACGGCACCACAAAAGTAAGCGATTTTTTAGCACAAACCACTTCAAATGAGACGCTTCAAAACGTATTGGCAGGGTTGGTTCCGCTTTATGCCGGAGTGAAAGATAAAACACCAATGTATGTTCACGCATTCATCAACGATTCTAATATTTCGGGTGCTTGCCGTATTGTGGGTGGCAGCGACAAAATTGCCGAATCACTAATCAACTCAATTCGTTCTTTCGGCGGAGAAATTTTTCTATCAAGTAAGGTTTGTAAAATTGATTGCAACAGTTCTCAGGCAACCACGATGATATTGGAAAACGGAACACAAATTGAGGCGGATTATTTTATCTCAAACACCCATCCAGAAGTTACGATTGATATGATTGATTCAAATTTGATTCGTAGTGCGTATCGAAACCGAATTCGCAATATGGAACAAACGGCTGCTTATTTTACTGTTTATCTGAAATTTAAAGAGAACAAAGTGCCCTATATGAACCACAATTATTATCATTATTCGGGTAATGAAGTCTGGAATTGTGAAAAATACACTCAGGAAGACTGGCCCCGCGGCTATCTCTATATGCACCTTTGTCCCGAGCACCCCACGCCGTACGCGCAAGCGGGTGAGATTATTACGGTTATGAATTATGAGGAGGTGGCGCTATGGGCAGACACGAAAGTGGAACAGCGTGGTGCTGGCTATAAAGCATTTAAATTGCTTAAAGCAGAAAAGTTACTGGCGCAACTTGAATCTCGATTTCCGGGAACGCTTGCCAATGTGGAGGCTTATTATACCTCCACGCCGCTTACCTATTTGAATTACACAGGAACCATACGGGGCGCGGCTTATGGCGTTTTAAGAGATGTGCATACCCCCAGAATTGTACACCGAACGAAAATTCCAAATCTGTTTTTTGCAGGACAAAACACTAACTCTCACGGAATTATGGGAGTAATTATTGGGGCTATCATTACCTGTTCCGAACTGTTGGGACGGAAGTTTCTGTGGGAACAAATAACGAAAAGCAACTTATGAAAAAAACAATTCTAATCATAGGTGGTGGAATCGGAGGATTGGTGTGCGGTGCCATTCTCTCCAAAGAAGGTTACAATGTGAGAGTGTTGGAAAAGCACAGGGTTGCCGGAGGTGGTTTGCACACCTTTAAATGCAACGGCATTGAATTTGAAACAGGAATGCACCTCATCAGCGGCTTTCAGGAAAACGGCGTACTGAACAAATTGTTCTCCTATATCGGTGTGGCGGATAAGTTGCAGATTAAACCGGCAGATGAGGAAGGTTTCGACCATTTTCATCTTTCTGCAGAGGGCATAACCTACAAAATGGCACGCGGTCGCAACAATTTCATCAAAACACTCAGCACTTATTTCCCCGAAGAAAAAGATAATATAGAACGCTATATCCAAAGAGTGTATGAGATTTGCGATAATATTTCCATCTATAATCTGAAAATGCCCTCCGCAGATATTTACTCCAATATGGAAGTGATGGAAACCAGTGTATCCGAACTTATTGCGTCGTTTACAAGCAATACCAAACTACAGGCAGTATTGGCTTGGAACAATGCGATGTACGGAGGCAGAAAGGGCAAAACTCCCGCTTATGTCGGCGCACTTATTACCCAATTCTATATTGAAGGTGCCAGCCGATTTGTTGGTGGCAGTCAACAACTTGCAGATGCATTGGTGCAGGTTATTGAACAAAATGGCGGGGAGGTGTTAACGAATACTGCCGCACATTTTATTGATATTCAAAACCAACATATTCAAAAAGTGGTAAGCGAGGATGGGCGCAAGTTCAGTGCCGACCACTACATTTCTGCCATCCATCCCTCCGCAATGTTCAAAATTACGGATGTGAGCCATTTTAAAAAGGCTTATTATCAACGTGTTGACAATATTCAAAACTCAAATTCAGCATTTGTTACATTTATCACTTTTAAACCCAACGCTTTTCCCTATTTAAACTATTCGGGATTTTATACATATAACTATGAAGATGTGTGGAATTGTGCCGAGATATTGCCCGATAACCGTCCGCGCGGGTGTATGTATCTTACCCCGCCGGTTACTGCGAATGACGTTTTTGCACAAAAAATGATTATCAACACCATTATGAAGTTCGATACTGTGAAACGGTGGGAGCACACCACTGTTGGAAAACGCGGAGCGGACTATTATGCTTTTAAAACGCAGTATGAAAACAAGGTTTTAGATATGATGGAAGAGATTTTTCCCGATTTTCGTTCCAAGGTTGATACCGTTTTTAGCGCTTCGCCACTCACTATCAGAGATTACTACAATGTAAAGGAAGGAGCTATTTACGGCACGGTGAGCGATTGCAACAATATGCCCCTCTCTCATCTTCCCGTGCGCACAAAAATTGACAACCTGTTGCTTACCGGACAAAACATAAATTTACACGGAATTTTGGGCGTTCCGCTCACTGCTATACTAACTTGCGGCGAGTTGATGGGGCTTGAAAAATTGCTGGGGAAAATTAATATTTTTGCCAACAACTAAAAATCCCCCCTCATGCCAATAAAAAAATCCGAACTCTACTCATCCCTTTGGGCAAGTTGCGACGAACTGCGCGGCAGCATGGACGCAAGCCAATACAAAGATTATGTGCTGGTGATGCTCTTCCTGAAATATGTTTCCGATAAGAAAGACCCATTAGTGGAACTGAAAGCCGGAACCACTTTTTACGATATGCTGCAACATCGTGGCAAATCGGATGTGGGCGACCAAATCAATAAAATCATCGGAGAGTTTGCAAAAAACAACAACCTCTCCGGAATTATTACCGAAGCCGATTTTAACGACGATGCCAAATTGGGAACCGGAAAAGAGAAGGTGGACAGACTTACCAACCTGCTCAATATCTTCAATAAAGAGGAACTCAATTTTTCAAGTAATCGCGCGGAAGGGGATGACTTGCTGGGCGATGCATACGAATACCTGATGCGACACTTTGCTACCGAAAGCGGAAAGAGCAAGGGGCAGTTTTATACGCCTTCGGAAGTTTCGCGCATTATGGCGCAGGTTATCGGCATCAGCAAATCGAAAAGTCCAAGCGAAACCATTTACGACCCCACTTGCGGTTCGGGCTCTTTGCTGCTGAAAGCGGCAGATATTGCGCCAAACAGCATTACCATTTACGGACAGGAAAACGATAACGCCACCAGAGCGTTAGCCGTGATGAATATGTGGTTGCACAACTTTTCGGATGCCGAAATTGTGCAGGGAAATACTCTGGCTAAGCCCGAATTTACCGATGAACAAACCGGCGAATTGAAACAGTTTGATTACGCCGTGGCTAATCCGCCGTTTAGCTACAAGGCATGGATGAACGGGCTTGACCCGCTAAACGATGTTTTTAAACGCTTTGAAGGGTACGACAATATTCCACCCAAAAAAAACGGCGACTTTGCATTTCTGCTGCATCTCATTAAGTCGTTGAAATCGAAAGGAAAAGCGTGTATCGTTTTGCCGTTGGGTGTGTTGTTTCGCGGCAATGCGGAAGCCGATATTCGCAAGAAAATTATTCAAAAAGGGTACATCAAAGCGATTATCGGGTTGCCGCCCAACCTGTTTTATGGCACCGGCATTGCTGCTTCGCTTATTGTAATTGATAAGGAAGATGCCGACAAACGCGATGCCATCTTTATGATAGATGCCAGCAAAGGTTTTATCAAAGATGGTAACAAAAACCGGCTTCGCGAGCAAGATATTCACAAAATTGTGGATACTTTCAATAATCAACTGCAAACACCCAAATATTCGCGACTTATTCCTATTTCCGAAATTGCAGACCCCAAGAACGATTACAACCTCAACATTCCGCGTTATATTGACAGTCAGGAGCCGGAAGACCTTCAAAATATTGAAGCACACCTGTTGGGCGGAATCCCGAAACACGATGTGGACGCGCTGGAAAATTACTGGTCGGTATATCCCACCCTCAAAAAATCGTTGTTTGAACCCATTGAAAACCGCCCCGATTTTTACCAATTGAAAGTGGAAAACGAGGAGATAAAAAACACAATTTACCATCATCCTGAATTTACCGCCTTTGGAAAACAGATGGATGAAGTGTTTACCGCCTGGAAGAATGAAACCATTGTTCACACTCAAAAATTAGATAAAAACCTCCGTCCAAAAACCGAAATAGAAAAAATTTCCGAATCCCTGTTAAAACACTATTCATCAACCACTAATCACTATTCACTACTCACTAATCCCTATTCCATGTATCAACACTTGATGGATTATTGGGCGGAAACCATGCAAGACGATCTTTACGAATTGGCAGCTGAGGGTTGGAGCGCCGGCAATGAAGTGCAACGCATAGAAAAGAAAACCAAAGCTTCGGCAGGCACAGCCGCCACAACAAAATATATTCCGGGAATTGAAGGATTGGAAGGCAGA
>Ga0209737_10001188_pt1 | contig 19126 bp, 17 predicted proteins | sample TergutCu122P3_FD_187284 | JGI IMG/M metagenome (GOLD analysis project Ga0209737, IMG submission 187284) | Cubitermes ugandensis P3 segment gut microbial communities from Kakamega Forest, Kenya - Cu122 P3 (SPAdes) (version 2) | ecosystem: Host-associated > Arthropoda: Insects > Digestive system...
GGTCAGGTCGTAAAGACAAAGACGCATCCGGTCGGGGTACTTCGAAGCAAAATATTGATACAGAAAGTCTTCAACTTTATCTTTATGCCGGTATAATGCAGAGGCTGCTTTATAAAGTTTGCGATGGTCGGGTATTTTTTGCAGCGACAAAAGTTCACACAGCGAACTCTCGCCGGCAAGCCAGCGACTTGTTTCCAGTTCCGACGACGGATGAATCATCCTCGATGCCGAACTTTGTTATCTATGCGATACGATTCGCAGAGCCGGTAGGTAAAATAACTTTGCCCCGTCTTTTTGCTAGATTTGTCTATTTTTTTTATGAACATAATATAAGATTTTGATACTGCAAAAATACTACAAAAACCGTGCCAAAAATCAATTTGCTGAAATTATTCTGGGACTACATATGATTTTTTGAAAATTCGTGTTTTGTAATGTTTTGAATATCTTAGTTTTGCAAATTAGGCATCATCGCTTTTTGGGCTTTTTGGGCATATTTTCATGGGGAAAAACGGCACGTTGGGTTAAAGAGAAAGTACTTGCCGGACGAGGTTTCGGAGGTTTGGGCAAATGCGGGAAGCGCTCCTGTCAGCAGCAGGAGGCAGGAGAAGAGTTTAGAAAGCGTTTTCATATCATCAACATTTCAGATAATTCCCCGCAAGGCCAATCAATGTGCCTAATATGGCGGCCATTGTTAGAATAATCGGCACGGCTTTTTTGTCTTCCGACGCAACCAGCACTACGACCGGCAGGGAAAGCGCCACAGAAATCAAACCGCCCTGCAACCACCATACCACGTGTGGCAAGTCAATATTCACAATGATAATCGAAACGAAGAAGTATTGCAAAAAAGCGGAAATATTGGCTCGCTTGTCCAACTTCTGAATAATCATGGGGATGACATCAATGGTTCCTGCTACAATTCCGATAATAACAGATAATAATAATGTGTCCATATTTTTATTTTTTCAATAACGACCCTAATATTCCACGAACTAATTGTTGTCCCTGACGGCTACCAAGCGTTTTCACGACAGTACCGAAAACAGAAGCGCCTGTTCCTGTTTTCTTGCGGGTGGTGGTTTTGGCAACAGGACGCGGTTGGGGTTGCGGTTTGTATTGCGGTTGCTGTTGTTGTCGAGTTTGAGGCTGCTGCGGCGGAACCGGTTGATTTTTTGTGGCTGCTGCCTGTTGCTGCTGTTCTCTGGCTGCCTGGTCACGAAAATGCTCGTAGGCCGAGTAGCGGTCAAAATACTGGTCATACTTGCCGTAGATGATGGAGTTTTTGATGAGCGCCGCACGTTCATCGTCGGTGATTGGGCCAATCTGCGAATGTGGCGGCAGCATTTTCGCCTGTTCCACCATTGTGGGTCGCCCGGCGGCGTCTAAAAATGAAACCAGCGCTTCGCCAACGCCTAATTCGCTAATCACCTGTTCGGTTTTGAATGCAGGATTCGGACGGAAGGTCTGCGCCGCTGTTTTTACCGCCTTCTGGTCGCGCGGAGTATATGCGCGAAGTGCGTGCTGTACGCGGTTGCCCAACTGCCCGAGTACATTATCGGGAATATCCGCCGGGCTTTGCGAAATAAAATAAACTCCTACGCCCTTTGAGCGAATCAACCGGACAATCTGTTCAATCTTGTCGGTGAGTACCTTTGGCGCGCTGTTGAACAGCAGGTGCGCTTCGTCGAAGAAAAATACTAATTTTGGCTGGGGCTGGTCGCCTATTTCGGGCAAGGTTTCGTACAGTTCGGACAACATCCACAGCAACAGAGTGGAATACAGCGCCGGCGACTGCATCAGTCTGTCGGCTGCCAGTATGCTCACCACGCCCTTCCCGTTTTGTGTGCGTATCAGGTCGGATATGTCAAAAGCCGGTTCGCCGAAAAAGACATTGCCGCCCTGGTCTTCGAGCACTAATAAACTTCTTTGTATGGCGCCGATACTGACACTCGAAACGACGCCATATTCCGTGGTATACTGTTTTGAGTTTTTTCCCACATAGTCGAGCATGGCGCGGAGGTCTTTCATGTCGATGAGCAGCCATCCGTTGTCGTCGGCAATACGGAACACCAGATTGAGCGCCCCGCTTTGCGTATCGTTTAGATTGAGCAAACGGGACAACAGTAGAGGGCCAATTTTCGAAATCGTGGTTCGGAACGGATGTCCCTGTTTTCCAAATACATCAAGAAAACAAACCGGATAGGATTGAAAACTGAAATCCGTTATCCCAAATTCCTCCGTCCGGGCAGCGATGATTTTGTTCATCGTGCCCGGCTTGCCGATGCCCGACAAGTCGCCTTTCACGTCGGCCATGAAAACTGGAACACCCTCGGCGCTAAATGCCTCAGCCAGCACCTGTAGCGAAACTGTTTTACCCGTTCCCGTTGCTCCGGCAATTATACCATGGCGGTTGGCCATGCGGGCATTCAAATACAATGGCGTTGCGCCATGTGATACGTATAATAATTTGTCTGACATTTTTTTAGATATTGATATGAAACCACAAAAATATAGATTTTGTGAAACATACCATATTTTTTTTCGTATTATTTTCAATAAAATGCTTATTTTTGCTGTTAAATTAAAATCACTTTCAAGTTCCGAATATGATTATAGAATGTAGGGCTTATGCCCGTGCAGGATTGTTGGGAAATCCGTCCGACGGTTTTTTTGGAAAAACCATATCGATTATCGTAAAGAATTTCGGGGCGATTGTATCGCTGTACCAGACACCTGAATTGGTAATTGAAGAAATGGATGTTGACCGCAACAGTTTCCGAAATATTTATCACCTGACCGAATCCATCAGGCGGAATGGCTATTACGGCGGGCGACGTCTGATTAAGGCGGTTATCAAACGTTTTTGCGAATATTGCGATTTGAACCAAATCCGTCTGGCAAACAAGAACTTTACGATTCGCTATGAATCGTCCATACCACGGCAGGTTGGTATGGCCGGCTCCAGCGCTATTGCCACCGCCACCATGCGCGCACTGATGCAGTTCTTCGATGTGCAGATACCCATTGAAATTGTGCCCAGCCTTGTTCTTGCTGCCGAAACGGAAGAACTGGGTATCAATGCAGGATTGCAGGACAGGGTAATTCAAACCTACGAGGGCTGCGTGTACATGGATTTTGACAGAAAGCAGATGGAAAAGTACCATCATGGCAAATACCATCGGTTGGATCCCGGTCTGCTCCCAAAGTTGTACATGGCTTACAAAACAGACCTGAGCAAGGTTTCTGGGCCTGTATTCAACAACCTGAAAGAACGTTTCAACAATGGCGAAGAGCATGTACACCAAACCATCCGCGAATTAGCCGATCTGGCTGTAGAAGGAAAGCAGGCGCTTATCAACGGCGATCACAAGACATTAAACCAACTGATCAACCACAATTTCGACCTTCGCTGTAAAATACTGAACATATCCGAAAGCAATATGGAGTTCATACGGATAGCGCGTGCATCGGGTGTGTCGGCCAAATTTTCAGGTTCGGGCGGCTCCATCATCGGAATGTATCCGGACGACGATAAATTGAGCAAATTAATGGTCAATCTCAAAAAAATAAATGCAAGAGTAATTAAACCATATGTTATATAAACACAGATGATAAAAAAAGCAGTTATTCCCGCGGCAGGTCTCGGAACACGATTTTTACCTGCAACCAAAGCACAACCCAAGGAAATGTTACCAATCATTGATACGCCTGTTATACAGTATGTTGTGCAGGAATGTGTCGATTCGGGCATTGAAGATATTTTGATTGTATCCGGAAAGGGTAAACGCTCCATCGAAGACCATTTCGACAGAAATCCGGAATTAGAGGCGCGGATACAGGAACAGGAGGATGAAATTCTGTATCACCAACTTCGCCACATTGAAGATATGGCCAATATTCATTTCATCCGTCAGAAGGAACTCAACGGTTTGGGCGACGCCATATACCATGCGAGGTTCCATTGCGGCAACGAGCCTTTTGCCGTACTGCTGGGCGACACCATTATCAATTCCATCATACCGGTTACCCAGCAACTGATTGACGCCTATGCACAGTATCGCCAGTGTGTTGTTGCTGTAGAGCGTGTTCCGCACGATAAAGTTTCGCGTTACGGAATTGTGGGAGGTACGCAATTGGACGATCGTATTCTGCAACTGACTGAATTAGTGGAAAAACCCGAACGCGACAAGGCGCCATCCAATCTGGCCATTGCGGGACGGTATATCCTTACACCCCAGATATTTCAGGCAATAGAACGCACCGAACGCGGAAAAAGCAACGAAATTCAACTTACTGACGCCCTGCTCCTGCTCCTGAAACAGGAAAACATCATCGCCTCGGTGATGGAAGGCAAACGCTACGATATCGGCAATAAACTCGATTTCCTGAAAACAACCGTAGAATTTGCCTTGCGTCGGCGCGAGTTTGCCGTGCAGTTCGAAGCATTTCTACGCAAAACCATCAAGGAAATAGATGATAAGAGGGAAAAATAAGAATTTTTTTACATTTTGCGCAACGTTTTTGTATTTGTTGCATCTATATAGTATAAGAAATCCAAATCAATAATAATATGGAAATGAATAGAAGAGCGTTTTTAAAAAAGATGAACTGGGGATTAGCAGGCATTTTAGGTTTGCTGGGCTTTTCCGGTTGTAACATTATGGGCGGGAAGGAATATGGTACGCCCGAAGCAGATTATTCGGTTAAAGGTGCGGTAGTGAATAAAGCAACCGGAAAACCCATAGAAGGGATACAGGTGAAATATAAACCTGAATCTGACGTTTATAACGTTTCAGCGCCCACAATGACCAATGCGAAAGGTGAATTTAAACTCACAGGGAGTTTTTTCCCTGAAAAAAATAAAACGTTACCTGTTAGTGTAGAAGATGTCGACGGCGAAAAAAACGGTTCGTTTCAGTCGGAAGTATTTCAGGTTGATTTTAAAAATGCCAAACACAGTGGAAAACCAACAAACTGGTATGAAGGCGAATACACTGTAGAACTAAATGTAGAACTGACCGAAACCGGGACAGAATAAAAAAATATATGAAAATGAATCGAAGGGCATTTATCAAAAAGATGAACTGGGGATTAGCAGGCATCATTGGTATGCTGGGCTTTGGTGGTTGCGGTAAAATTGGCATTAATGAATATGGAACACCCCATGCAGATTTTACAGTCAAAGGTACTGTAGTGAATAAAGCGAACGGAAAACCCATAGAAGGAATACGGGTGGGATATAGTTGTGCATCTTGTCCAATGCCTGAATATGGTGTTATTCCAACGCCTTACAAGCCAAAAGCACATGTACTAACCAATGCAAAAGGCGAATTTAAACTCACAGATAGTTTTTTTCCTGAAAAAAATCTAAAATTACCAGTTAATGTAGAAGATATCGACGGCGAAAAAAACGGTTCGTTTCAATCGCAATATTTACAGGTCGATTTTAGCAACGCCGTACACAGCGGAAAACCAACTAATTGGTATGAAGGCGAATACACCTTAAACATAAACGTGGGACTGACTGAAACCGGAAAAGTATAAACAATAAAACATATATGAAAACGAATAGAAGGGCATTTATCAAAAAGATGAACTGGGGATTAGCAGGCATCATTGGTATACTGGGCTTTGGCGGGTGCGAAAAAGATTCAGCGGCTGTTTGCACGACCAAAGGTACGGTAATTAACAAAGAGACAGGAAAACCTATTGAAGGAATACAGGTGGAATATGGATCTCCCTGGTTAGGTCCCGTTCCAATGTATGGAACTATTGGGGTGGCCTATACTCCAAAATCCCATGTACTGACCAATGCGAATGGAGAATTTCAACTAACAGACCATTTTAATGACGATGAATTTGTAATGAATGACAAAACCCGGACATTGATCGTTACTGTAAAAGATGTCGACAGAGAAAAAAATGGGTTATTTCAGCAGGAACAATTATTACTTGACATCAACAAGGCTGAATACGAGCGTGGCGAATACACTTTTATCGTAAACGTGGGACTGACTGAAATCAAAAATCAATGAACAAAAACCCCTCGCTCCGCAAAAGATTAGCACTGGAACTTTTCCGAAAAATCCGGAAAAATAATACGAAATTGCACGAATTGAATACGCTTTTTTGGGAGTGTACGCTTCGCTGCAATCTATCGTGCCGTCATTGCGGAAGCGATTGCAAGGCGGTTGCCGGATGCCCCGACATGCCTGCGAAAGATTTTTTTAACATCATCGAACAAATAACGCCGCATGTGAATGCGAACCGCACCATGATTATTTTTACCGGCGGTGAAGCGCTGTTGAGAAACGATTTGGAAGCCTGCGGATTGGAATTATATCACAAGGGATTCCCGTGGGGTGTGGTTTCCAATGGATTGGCGTTGAATCGGCGAAGGTTGGATTCGTTGCTGGCGGCCGGACTTCATTCCATCACCATCAGCCTCGACGGTTTTGAAGAAGCACACAACTGGCTGCGGCAAAATCCGCAGAGTTATAACAAAGCCTTGAATGCTGTACAAATGTTGACCCAGGAAAAAGAAATAGTATGGGATGTGGTTACTTGCGTTAACCGGAAAAATCTTACACAATTGAATGATTTCAAGGAAATGCTGATTGAAACCGGCGTGACGGACTGGCGTATTTTTACCATTTTTCCGGTAGGCAGGGCTGCTACATTTCCCGAACTGCAACTGTCCAACGAAGAGTTCACATCCGTGCTTGAATTTATCCGCGCTACCCGCAAGGAAAAACGTATTCGCCTGAATTACGGATGCGAAGGTTTTCTGGGCGGCTACGAAATGGAAGTCCGCGACCAGTTTTACCAGTGTTATGCCGGAATAAGCGTTGCATCGGTGCTGGCCGATGGTTCTATTTCCGCCTGTCCGAGCATCAGGGCGAATTTCCATCAGGGAAATATTTACACAGACGATTTTATGGACGTCTGGAACAACCGTTTTCAACCCTTCCGCAACCGCGAATGGGCGCGAAAAGGTCTTTGTTCAGACTGTTCCATGTTTCGTTATTGCGAAGGAAACGGCATGCATCTGCATGACGATGAGGGGAATCTTTTGTTTTGCCATTACCATAGAATAACAGGTTGATTATGATACGTTGTATTGCCATTGATGATGACGCCCATGCGCTGAAGATTGCAGAGAACCATATTGCCAAAATCCCTTATCTCGAATTACTTAAAACTTTCGATAATGCTTTCGACGCTATTGAGTATATGGACGGTGAAAAGGTTGATCTAATATTTACCGATGTTGAAATGCCTGCGCTGACCGGCCTGGAGTTTTTGGGAAGTTTGCGCCATAAACCTTATACCATCATTTTTTCCGAGCAGGAGCGATATGCTGTTGATGCGTTCAACCTTGAGGCGATGGATTACCTGCTTAAACCTTTTACATTTGAAAGGTTTTTGAAAGCGGTCAATAAGGTGCGCGAGCAAATCAGATTAAGAAAGCAGATTCAGGCGCCTGTGCAGAACGAAAAACCGGAGCGTGACTGTATTTTTATCAAATCCGACTATAAAACCATCCGTGTCAATGTAAACGACATTCTTTTCGTGGAAGGATTGAAAGATTATGTAAAACTGCACACTGCCGAAAAGCCTGTTCTTACGCTGCTCAGTCTGCGCGCTCTTGAACTGGGACTGCCTTCCGATAGATTTATGCGGGTACACCGGTCATATATTGTGGCTTTGAACAAAATAGACGTCATCGAAAAAAGCCGCATCAAAATCGGACAGCATACAATCACTATCAGCGACATGTACCGCGATGCTTTTCTGAACCGGATACAACCGATGAAATAGGATACAAAGATTTAAAAAATCAAAGATTCAAGAATTCAGAGCATGTTCCTTGAACGTATTCAGGGCAACCACATCAAATGTCATCCTGCAAAAAAAACGGCGGCAGTAAAATCAATAGCATAGGGGCAACGCCCTATGAATCAGTATATGTTGTTGTCATTTTCAAATAGCCTGCTTTCTATTCGAAATGAAAAAGGTGAAAATATTGAATTATCTACTGGTAATGTTTTTAATCGCGAAGAATTTTTTTCGAAAAGCAATGGTTGGGAGTTAATTTTGCTTATTGATTTCAAATAATATTTTAAGTTTCTCTTCTCAATTCTTTCGGATAACAAAGAAAATATTTTTCCACCACTTTCGACATTCCAAAAAGGTTTTCCAGATCGGAAGCAACGGTAAGATCAACGGGGCTTCCTTTCTGCATGACCAGAATATTTTCGCCTGTTTCGTCGCTGTTGTAGGCATGATTCGACAGAATACCCGATCCGGAAAAAAATATGGTCTGATCATCGGATATTCCGTACAGTTTTGTTATTTTGTTGCGAAGAGACTGTATGCGTTCGTTGGCAAACGGCTCGTTCTGTATCTCAATGCGGAACAAACGACGATTGACTAAATTGGCTGCAAGTCGCGACAGTACCGGATCGCGATGCTCCATCCACATTTTGACAGCAATTGAAATATCATCATCGTCAATCGAAACATAATATTTTAGCGCTTCAAGCGGTTCATGATGAATTTTTTCAGGGATAAAATCGTAAAGAAAATATCGAAGACCGGGCGTTGCATAAATCTCTACCCCCAAGCGAATTAACTGTTTTGCGCGGCTAAGGATATTCAATAACATTTGATCGGCTGCAATTACTGTTTTGTGAAGATACACCTGCCAAAACATCAACCGTCGCGCCAGAAGAAATTTCTCGATGGAATAGACTCCTTTATCTTCAACCACTAATTGATCACCCACAACATGTAGCATTTTGATGATACGGTCAGAACCGATAATCCCTTCGGTAACGCCTGTGAAAAAACTGTCGCGGCGTAAATAATCGAGCCTGTCCATATCCAACTGGCTGGATACCAATTGGCACAAAAACTTTTTAGTATATTGTTTCCTGAAGATTTTAATGGCTACATCCAAACGTCCGTCAAATTCACGATTCAACTCCTGCATTAAAAGCAGTGAAAGTGTTTCGTGCGAAATATCCTCCACTATGATTCGTTCCAGAGCATGCGAATAGGGGCCGTGCCCGATGTCGTGCAGCAGAATAGCAATCAAGGCGGCTTCAGCCTCTTCGTCTGTAATATCAAGACCTTTGGAACGTAAATTATTTATGGCTTCTTTCATCAGGTGCATAGCTCCGAGTGCGTGCTGAAAACGTGTATGATTGGCTCCGGGGTAAACTAAATGGGTAAGTCCGAGTTGTTTGATACGCCGCAATCGCTGAAAATGAGGATGCTCTATCAAATCGTACAATATCGGGAAAGGGATGTTGATGAACCCGTAAATGGGGTCGTTTACTATTTTGCGTTTATTATCAGGATACATTTTCTTCCATAATTTTCAAAATTTCTGCATACCCTACGGGAGCCTGAATTGTTGTTGTGCACAGGTTATAGTGAAGCAACTGCATGTATTTTCCCTTTATATCCGAAATGAGCAGCACTATGGGCATTTTTTCGCGTTCCCTTTTGATACTTCGAATGATACTGAAATCCTCGTTTTCGAACACTACAGCGTCGACAATGACCAAATTGATCTGATCGAACTGCATCATAATATCGAACCATTGTTGCTGATTTTCAGCCTTGATAACAATAGCGCCTGTTGCGAAAATCAGTTTTTCGTAATATTTGAATTTCATATCATTCGGTTCGACTAACAATACCAATTTTCCGACAAACTGATCCAAAGCATCCTGTTTCACCTGATTAATGACTATGTCACTCAATGATTCCCATTTTTTGGGATTTTTGACCCCAAAAGTGCTCGGCAAAGTCAATCCCTGATTTTTTAAATTTTCATCACCTGCATCGAAAATAGGAATATCTTCAGGTGCTACAGGCAAATACGAAATAGTAAAGTAAAAAGATGAGCCGGCTTCTTCGGTCGAATCTACCCACATTTTACCTCCCTGCAATTGAACAAGACTGCGTGAAATAGTCAATCCAAGACCTGTTCCGCCATATAAACGACGGGCGTTGCCCAGATCGGCCTGGCGAAAACGTTCAAAAATAATTTCCAACTGGTCGGAGCGCAATCCGATACCGGTATCTTCCACCACAAATTCGAGCATGTCAGTACCCGATTTTCGATATCCGAAACGTATGTATCCCTTTTCGGTGAACTTGATCGCATTACTTATCAGGTTATTGAGCACCTGCCGCAATCGTAATGCGTCGACAAAAATAACGCAATGATTGATGTATTCGCTGTTGTCGAGAATTAACGAGACACGTTCCTTGTTGTTGGTCTGAAGATAGGTACTAAAAAATATCCACGTCTCATTCATCAGTTCGTTGATATCTACCGGAACGGGAGTGATGGACATTTGCTTGGCTTCAATTTTGGATACATCTATAATGTCGTTGATGATCCTTACCAATTGCGCCGTGCTGTTGTTGATGATATTAATGTATTCCTGCCGTCGGTCGAATGACAGATTTTCGGAATTGATAAAACGTATAAATCCAACAATTCCGTTCAGCGGCGTTCGTATTTCATGCGACATGTTGGCCAGAAAAGCCGATTTGAGTTTATCGGATTGTTCTGCTTTTTCTTTAGCGAGAATCAATTCTCTGGTTCTAAATTCGACTGTCTGTTCGAGTTGTCTGTGGTATTTTTCCAATTGCTTGTAGGAAAGATAAACATACACGCTGTATAACAAGAGAATAATAAGTATCGAATATGCCACCTTGGCAGGAATGCTTAACCACCACGGAGGCTGAATCACCACTTGCATGTCTTTTTGCAGTACGTGTTTTCCGTCGATGGTGGCTTTCACTTTAAAAACATATTTACCCGGATTCATGTTGGTATATGTAACACTACGATTGGAACTGCTGATCTGACGCCATTGCGTATCAAAATTTTCCATTTGAACATAGTAATCTACTCTTTGAGGCATCCCAAACTCCAGCGCAGCAAACAGAAAAGTAAAACTGTGATGGTCGTATTTAAGCCGGATGCTCGTGGTTTCATCCAGTGGTTTTTGTAAAATATCCGATTGACCAGCTCTGACAGGTTCATTATTCACCAGAAAATCTGTAAACACCAGTTCCAACAGCGTGTTTTCGTGTGATATCAATGACGAATAAAAAGTAGTGATCCCATTGATTCCTCCAAAATACATTTTATCGTTTTTCCCCTTAAAATGGCTTCCTCTGCGAAATTCATTACTTTGAATCCCATCCTCGGCATAGAAATTGATACATTCTTTGGTTTCCGGATTATACCGGCACAATCCTTTCCCTGTACTGAGCCATAAACTGTGATCCCTGTCCTCTTCAATACCGGTAATCATATTGTCGGGAAGGCCATCAGAGGTTGTTATCAAAGTTGGTTTTCCCGTATTTTTGTCGATGTTATACAAGCCATAATAACTGCCCACCCAGATGTTGCCTTTACTGTCTTCACATAATGCATACATTAAATTGGATATGACCCGGTTATCATCGGTTAAGGCATAAGATTCAAATATATCCTTTTCCCGGTTAAAATGATCCAAACCGTTGGATGTTGCTGCCCAAACCTTTTTGTTACGGTCGATAATAACGTCAAAAACCCAGTTGCTGGATATTTGGTCTTTAGTGTGGTCGGAAAAATATAAATAGTTTTTGAAATTCCCCGACTGAGGATTGAAAACAGAGACGCCTCCGCCATTAGTGCCAATCCAGAACTTTCCTTCATCGTCCTGAACAAAAGCAGTAACATGATTATATCTTAGACTGTTTTTCGAATCTGTTTTCTGATAATGTGAATCAAATTTTCCGGTTTGCGTATTGTACCTGAAAAAGCCAAACATATAGGTTCCAATCCAAATTTGATGATCTTTATCTTCAAAAAGGGCTGTAATAACATTCCCAAAAAACCCGGGAGTATTATCTGATGTGAAATGATCAACATTCCCGTTGGGTTGAATCCGGTATAGCCCGTCGCCATCAGTACCCGCCCATACATTTCCCCTGTGATCTTCAATGATGGATATAACGCAATGTGTGCCAATGCTTTTAGAAATATCAAACGGATTGAATCCTATATTTTGGAAATAAGCGCCCGACGCAGAAATAAACAACACACCCTTTTGATGCAAGGCTGCCCAAATGTTTCCCTGTAGATCCTGAAAAAGTGAATGTACTTTTGCGCTCCTCAAATCGCAGATGGATGAAGCCTCTTCCCAGTATTGCGTTTTTTTTCCATGAACATCATATCGGAAAACTCCTGCGCCGTCGGTTCCCACCCAAACGGTTTGATGGTCATCGAGCATCAATGAATAGATCATATTTTCCATTGAGGCATTGTCATTTTTCAGGACATGGAAGGATTGGCTTTTTTCGTTAAAAACATTGATTCCTCCACCGATAGTACCTATCCAAATCTCGCCGGCGGCATTTTCGCAAATGGAAAAAACCTTGTTGCTGCTTAAACTGAAAGGATCGCTCGGAATATGGCCGAAATATTTTATTACTTGATTGTGAGGATTATAAACAGAAACTCCATGATCCTCATATCCGAACCAGATATTTCCTTGCCGGTCTTCAAACATGCAATTGATGGTGTTATCAACAATATCACTGTTTTGCCTGTTATAAACAACCGGCGTTAACGTGTTTGCTTCTAACCGCACGACCCCGTTGCCCGAAAAGGAAATCCACAAATTATTGTTGCGGTCTTCCAAAATAAAACTGGCGCGACTGTGCTTTAACAACACGTCCTCATCGCCCATTTTCCACGAAGAGAACACGTTTTTTGTCCGGTCGTACTTTAACAGTCCATTGGTAGTGGCCACCCAAAAAATACCGCGACTGTCTTCATAAACACAGGTAACAAAATTACCCTTTATGGATGTACTGTCATTCGGAATCGAAAGATATACTTCAAAATCATATCCGTTAAACTTGTTTAAACCATTTTCCGTCGAAATCCAAACATATCCTTTAGAATCCTGATAAATATGATTAATATGGCTGTTGGAAAGACCGTCGTCGGGCGTAAAAAGACGAACTCTCTGTGCCTTCAGACACAGAGCGTTCGTCATAAGAAACAGGAACAATCCTCCGTAAACAATATTTTTTAACCGACCCTTTGTTATTTTCATGGTCAACCTACGATTGAAATTATTTACGAAAGTAGTAAAAAAATGTTTCACTGTTCAAATTTTTTATGCTCTGCAAACAATCTTTTTTTGTTTCCGAAATTTTATTCCTGCAATTTTACCAGGGTATAGGTTTGTTCTGTCGTGTTCCCGAAACGATCAATAACCGTTATCAGAAAACGGTTTTTATTATTGACGTTCACGATTGTCGAAAAAACAGGATTAGCGGAGTCATGATCGAAATCCACATCTTTTCCGTCAACCACAATTGATGCTATGGCGCTTTCGTCGGTCACCTTACCTTCTACATATAGCGTTGCGTTGTTGTCAGCCAGTGTGATCACTCCGGTTTCTGATGATTTCGGGGTTATCAGTTCTATCTGTGGCTTTCCGGTTTCAGCTTTTACCAATTGATAAGATGCCTTAGTAGTATTATCGTATATATCAGACACATCTATCTGTATTCCCTGCACATTTCCGAGGTTCACAACCGTCGCAAACTCATAATCACTGCCAACAAGGGTAACAGTTACTTTTTGCCCGTTGACGGTCAACGACTGGATAGGACTTTCGTCGGTGATTTTTCCTTTGATAGTGATGGATGACAGGTTGTTGGGAATTAATATGTTAAAATTTTCGGATTTCGGTTCAATCAGTGTTAAGGTTGGCGCACGGTCTTCGCGATTCAATTCAAAAATCTGCCGGTTAGCTAATTGAGTAATAGATTCTTTTTCAGGATAGTTGGGCGCTATAGCCAGCAATTTTTGATAACCTTCTAATGCTGTTTTTTTATCGCCAGTATTAGCGAGTGCATCTGCCCGTCCGGCTATTGCCTGCCAGTTGTCCGGTTGAAATTTTAGTACCGTTTCGAAATCTCTGATGGCTTCTTTCGGTTTGTTGGTATCCTTGTAATATGTTCCCCTCCAGTAGTATGCATTGATATTATTGGGATTGAGTTTGATGGCTTCTGAAACATCGTCAATAGCGTCGGTAAAATTCTTCAAAAGGGCAAATCCTCTGCTTCTGGCGATCAGCGCTTCTTGAGAATCGGGATCTATTCCGAGTGCAGCTTCGGCGGCTTCGAGGGTTTCCCTCGCTTTGTTGGTGTTGGCTGCAATATATGCCAGAGCGATGTAGGCGTCAATAAACCCCCTGTCAATTTTGGCGGCACTTTGATATGCCCACTCTGCCTTCTGCCATGATTTTGATCTTCGGTATACTTCGCCCTGCAAATAATAAGTCATTGCTGTTTCGCCAATTTTCAAGGCAGAGGCGATCACTGTCGACGCTGCTTCGTCCTGATGAAGATCCAACAACACTTGTGTCTTGGTATGGTAGGCCGGCAGATATCTTGTGTTGAGCTGTATAGCGCGGTTAAGGCTCTCCAGGGCATCCGGTAACTGTCCATTTCTGTATTGATTGCGTCCCAGCAAATACCAGAGGTTTTCTTCATCAGGTTCCATTTGTATTAATCGCCGGTAGTCGGCAATGGCTTTGTCGTATTGTTTCAGGGATTCATAAGCATCAGCCCGTACTTTTAATAGTTCCTCCGAATCGGGGTTTTCAGCCAAAGCCCGGTTGAGTATTTCCAATGCAATTTCGGGTTGGTCATTTAACGAACTGTTAATATGCTGTATGGCGTCAATATCCTGAGCCTGTACTATTATTGTACATATACTATACAGGATGATGATGCAGGCATATTTCATGTTCATACTGATAAATGAAAAGATTCATCAAATATTGTGCCGTAACTGGTTGAAATGCCCTTTTAAGGCAGAAAAATACTTTTTTTTCATGGTATGCTGCCACCTTTTCAAAAAACTGCATCATACATGAGATTAAAAAAAATTAATTATTCAAAAATTTAAAATTCAAAACAGTATGAACAAATTATTTAGACAATCAGTTTTAATGTTAATGATTTCGGTTGCTTTACCTGCATTGCTCACTGCACAGCAACAGTACGATCAGACGGTAAGAGGCGTTGTGGTGGAAAAAAATACGCTCGAACCGTTACCCGGAGCTGCAGTAATTGTTTCGTCAGCCGGTAAGGATATTGGCACGACGACCAATGCGAAGGGCGAATTTGCCATTGCCGGTATACCGGTAGGAAGATGTAATATTACTGTATCCACGTTAGGTTTTGTTACTTTTGTGTCGAATAGCATCCTTGTATATTCGGGGAAAGAAACCGTTTTGGAAATTGCCATGGTGGAGGATATTTTTGCCATGGAAGAAGTTACCATTACTGCAAAAGTGGATAAAGAGTTGCCTTTGAATAAATTGGCTGTTGTCAGCGCGCGTATGTTGAGTAGCGAAGAAGCCAATCGCTATGCCGGTTCGATTGGCGGCGACCCTGCGCGTATGGTAGCCGGTTTTGCTGGAGTTGTTGCGGCAAACGACACACGAAACGATATTGTCATCCGTGGAAATTCTCCTGTGGGACTGCTTTGGCGATTAGACGGTTTTGATATTCCCAATCCCAATCATTTTGGAGCAATGGGCGGAACGGGCGGACCTATTGGAATGCTGAACAACAACCAGTTGGCAAATTCCGATTTTTACACGGGCGCTTTCCCTGCCGAATATGGCAATGCCACTTCGGGTGTGTTCGACTTGCGTTTACGCAACGGCAACAACCAAAAACATGAATTTTTGTTTTCAGCGGGGATGAATGGTTTCGAACTGGGCGCCGAAGGACCTCTTTCCAGAGAAACGGGCGCTTCATACATGATCAACGGACGTTATTCTTTTCTTGCGATACTGGAAGCGATGGGCTTTGATTTTACCGGAGGTGGAGGTGGTGTCCCCGAATATCAGGATCTTTGTTCCAAAATCAATGTTCCGTTGAAACGTGGAAATCTTTCGTGGGTTACTTTACTTGGAGGAAGTTATATAAATGGTAAAACCGATTTCACCGACACTTCAGTCGAATGGGTGGATGGCGAACGGGGAGCTGACATGAAAATGAGCAACCGTCAAATGTTTACAGGAATAAATTACACCCACCGTTTTAATACTTCCACACGTTTGGAAAATCGCCTGTCTTATCAACTGTTCGGGCAAAAAGTTACACAGGAAGAATTTGTGTATCCCTCTATGGAAATGCTTCCCGACAACGGCGGCTTTCTCAACAGCAAGGAGGAAAGGATAGCATGGCAATCAACTCTTAATCAGCGAATAAGTGCAAAAAGTCTGATAAAAAGCGGTATTGGTGCAGATGTTTATTTTTCGGACATTAAAAATACATGGGATATGGAAGTTTTGAACGACTACAAGGGAAATTCAACATTGCTGAAAGCGTTCGCCCAATGGCAATACCGCTTGACTAATACTTTCAGTATAACGCCGGGAATTTACGGGCAAGTTTATACCTTGAACGGTGATTATTCCATCGAACCGCGCATAGGATTAAAATGGGAAGCGTCGCCGCTTGCTTCGTTCAGTTTGGGAAGCGGGTTGTTTTCTCAATTACAGCCGCGCCAGGTCTATTTTTATGAAGAGAATGGAATGGTAAAAAATAAAAACTTGCAAATGAGTAAAAGTTGGCAAACGGTGCTTGGTTATCAACAAAAATTGGGTACAGGGATGCATCTGAAAACAGAAGTTTATTACCAGTCGCTGTTCAATATTCCGGTGATTCCCGATATTCCCGAAGAATCCATTCTCAATTTTGGCGACGATTTTTATAATCAATGGGATTATACTTTTATCAATGAAGGCACAGGACGCAATTACGGCATTGAGGTTACGCTCGAAAAGTTTTTTAACAGGCAATATTATTTTCTGCTGACCGCTTCGTTGTTCGATTCAAAATATAAAGCCCTCGATAAAGTAGAACGTCACACAAAATTTGCCGGAAATTATGCTTTCAATGCTCTGTTTGGGTATGAATGGAAAATAGGATCAAGGAGTTTATTTTCGGTGAACACAAAAGTGGCATACGTTGGTGGAAAAAGGTTTGTGCCATTAACTGTCAGCGTTACAAGCAATGATTTTGAATATGATTACACACAAGCTTATACGGAAAAAATTTCTGATTATTTTCGTATGGATTTGAATTTCAATATGAAAATCAACTATAAACGCTGGTCGCTTGAATGGTTTGTAGAAGTGAACAACATAACGAACCATCAGAATATTTGGCAAAAATACTACAACGCAAGTCGTAACAAGGAGGAATACATCTATCAGTACGGATTGATGCCCATGGGGGGATGCAGGTTGTATTTTTAAAGAGGATTGTGATTTTTGAATTTTTAAAAATATAATACCATGAAAGACACGAACAAAGTATTTTTTGGAGAGGGCGGCATCACAAGCACGAACGCTAACCACATTGCAAACGTTGCAAAGGAGTATGTGCAAAACCTGCAAAATGAGAATGACGCCATTAGTTTTTTGAATTGCAGGGTATCGTTGATGACCTCCCCGCAAGATGCAAAAATATTGCTTATGGCGTGAAATCGGAAATTCTTGAAAAGATACCCGACCATCTGCTAAAGATAGCGGAAGCCAACTCGCTGATTGCATGGCTGCGGGAGGCTATCAAGGCCAAAGAAGCCGAAATGGAAGCCGTTTTGTCGATGAAGTCTGATGATTACATAAAGGCGGAGAACATAGACTGCCCCGCGCGACCTGAACGGGAAAACTATGGCTTCGTTGTGTTTGATGATATTCTTGCCACTCTGTCCATCAAAGAGCGCGAGGAGTATTACCGTTTGGAAACCAAATGCGCCGTGATTGGAAAGTTCATTCACCCGGACGGAAGTTTCTCACGGGCAAGAAAAGACTTTTTGCAAGAACGTTATACTCGGGGAATGTCGGTTTGGGAAAATCCTATTATATAGGGAGATGCAAATAAAATCTGTGAAATTGGATTTATATTACACCGATTTGTTTATTCGTCCGATTGTAGAAAAAGATTTCTTACGAATGGCTTCAAAAGAAGGAGAATTGGTTTTTAATAAAACAAAAAAACGAACTGAAATTGAAATCAGAGAAGGCCAACAAAAATTTAGGTCTGACGTAATTTCAGAAATTGATTACTGTCCTATTACAAGTATCAATGATAAACATTTACTTATTGCTAGCCATATAAAACCTTGGTCACGTTGTGATAACTATGAGGACAAAGTAAATCCAAAAAACGGTTTGTTGCTTTCTCCTTTATTTGATAAACTCTTTGACAGAGGTTTTATATCTTTTTCACCTGTGTAATTCATTGCTCAAGAAACGTGCAAATTTGTATTTTCGAACTTGAATGTCTTGTTGAGAATATTTTTATGTGATATCTCGAATATGCTGTTTTATTTATCCACAATAATTATTTTGTTGAGAAAATGTATCCAAATGAATATATTCTACGTATAATCTGATGGTCAATTAAAAGAGAGTGTTTTTAATCAAATGAAAAAGTTATATCTGTTTTTTTTATGCGTTATGCTATTCGTAGCAACATTGAGCGCTCAAACTACAACATGGCAAATCGGTTCGCCGGTACTCGCCGACGTCACCGCCACCTTGAGCAATGGAACCCTAACCATCAGCGGAACGGGAGCAATGCGAAATATCCCTAATCCCAATAGTCAGCCATGGTTTGCCCAACGAAGTACAATAACTTCTTTGGTGATCAGCGAGGGCGTTACCAGCATCGGAGATTATTCTTTTCAATACTGCAACCTTCAGTCTGCGACCCTATCGGGCAACACGCTAAAGACGATTGGCGTACAGGCTTTTAATGAGTGTATTGACCTGACAGACATTATTATTCCCGCATCAGTAGAATCCATCGGTGATTGGGCTTTTGCGGCAAGCGGCATCCGTTCGGTAAACTTGTCGGCTAATGTGTTAAAAAGAATTGGCTGGTCGGCTTTTCGTAATTGCATTAACCTTTCTACCATCACTATTCCTGCATCTCTGGAAACCGTTGAATGGTGGGCTTTTGGATATAATCCTGTTTTGACGGAAGTAGTTAATTACAG
>Ga0209737_10001189_pt1 | contig 19113 bp, 14 predicted proteins | sample TergutCu122P3_FD_187284 | JGI IMG/M metagenome (GOLD analysis project Ga0209737, IMG submission 187284) | Cubitermes ugandensis P3 segment gut microbial communities from Kakamega Forest, Kenya - Cu122 P3 (SPAdes) (version 2) | ecosystem: Host-associated > Arthropoda: Insects > Digestive system...
ATAGAAAAAAGTTATAACACATCACTAATAGCAAGCATGACTCCCGAAGTCGCTGCTAGTAAGGAGAAGAAGCGAAAGAGTATTGGGAACAGGGGTGAGAAAATAGCAATTGAAATAGAAAAGCGCCGGTTGAGAGATCTGGGACGAGAAGATTTGTTACATCTAATTGACTATGTAGCAGAAAGCAAGGATGGTGCGGGGTATGACATTATATCGGTTGATATTGATGAATTCGGTAAGCAGACAGAGCGGTTTATTGAAGTAAAGACCACGACCGGTGATAAGAACACACCGTTTTTTGTTACAGAAAATGAAGTGAGGGTATCGGAAGATATAGAAAACAGGGGAAATGCGTATTACATATATAGAATATATAATTTATCAAAAACAAAGAATCGAATGGATTATTATGAAGTGAGGGGGTCTATTGCTCAAAATTTTTTCCTTGAGGTAGTCAATTATAGAGCTATACCTATGGAAAAATGAATGATGAATTGAATTATTTTGATGGTGTTTAATGGATAGATTAACTAAAGCACAGCGATCAAAAAATATGCAGCGAATCAGAAGTAAGGATACAGAAATCGAGGTATTGTTGAGAAAAGCGTTATGGATTCGTGGTTACCGATACCGGAAAAATTATTCCAAACTTCCCGGAACCCCAGATATTGCATTGACTAAATATAGAATTGCTATTTTTTGCGACAGTGATTTCTTTCATGGCAGGGATTGGGAAGTATTAAAGCCGAGGCTTGAACGCGGAAGCAATAATGATTTCTGGGTAAAGAAGATTTCGCGAAATATGGAACGTGATGATGAAGTAAATAAGCAATTATTATTTGAAGGTTGGATAGTAATACGATTTTGGGGTACGGATATAAAGAAAAGGGTAGATGAATGTGTGCATGTGATTGAAGAAGTGATATATGATAGCAAAATGAGAATGAGAAAATTATTATAGGTGATAATATGTTATTTAAGCAGATTAGGATTGAAAATTTTCGTAATTTTGAAAAAATTTGTATTGATTTAGAGAACAAAAACGTTTTGTTTGGCTTAAATGATATAGGGAAAACCAACTTTCTTTATGCATTAAGGTTCTTATTTGATAGGGAATGCAGAAAAAATGGGTTGTACGAATCTGATTTTTATCAGCGTAATACTTTAGCCGAGATAAAAATAACAGTAGAGTTAGATATAAATGATAAGAGTGATAATGATAACAAAAAAATAAGAAAATGGATGGCGGGAGCTATAGCGAGTGGTTATGATACTGTATACATGCAATTAAGGGCAAGTTTCATTTCTGGGAGCATTAGCGCAATGCCGGAATTATTTTGGGGTAGTGATTTTGAAAATTTAGAGCCTATCCCTAGTAATCAAGCATTTTTTAGTATTGATCGGATATTTAATGTTGTATATATTGATTCGTCAGTTCAATTAAATAATATATTTAAGCGTTATACTAGGGAAATATTAAATAAAGAAAGTGGAATGACAGAAGATGAGAATAGAATTATCAAGGCTATTATCAAGAATCTCAATAAAAAGATAACCCGACTAGAAAGTATACAGGAACTGGAAGCAACAATTAGGAATGAATATTTTAGATATAGAAACGAAAGTGGCTTAGAAATTGAAATTAAATCAGAATTGGAATTAGAGAATGTATCTTCTAAATTAGTTCCTTATATAAAATATCGTGGCGATGGTTCATATCCAACTTCAGGAGATGGCAGAAAAAAACTGCTTGCATATACATTGTATTCGTTAGAAAATCGAAGATATGAAGATGTGAAAATAAATATATTTTTAATAGAAGAATTAGAAAATCACTTACATCGTTCTATGCAGATAGCAATTTCAAAACAGTTATTTGCAGATAATCTCTTTGAATACATGTTTTTAACGACACATTCTCCGTTAATTGTAAGTTGGATGGATAAAGTCAATTTGATAAAGTTATATAAGGTTGATAAAACTGATGGAAAATCAGCGCATTACATAGTACCTAATGAATATATGAAAATAAAAACACAATTAAATCAAAGTTTAGCGGAAGCCATATATGCTGATTATGTGTTGTTAGTAGAAGGACCTTCAGAAAAGATATTATTTGAAACTATAATGGCAATAAAATGTCCGGAATATGAGTTATTAGGGGGGTATATTTTAGAGGTAAATGGAATTAATTTTAAGGTATATAAGCAAATATTAGACAAGCTTGGTGTAATTGTTATTGTGAAAACAGATAATGATTTAATGTACAATAAAGATAAGAAGGAATATAATCATTTAGGATTAAATAGAGCTTTATCTTTAATTGGTGAAGGTAATGTCAAGAATGAGGCATATTTAGATTATTCGACATTTGAAAAGGATAAAATAGCTATCCAAAATAATATATATGCTAATTTCGCTAATAAAATTATGATATTACAAAGCGAGAAGATATATTTATCAAAGGTAGATTTAGAAAACGATTTATATGAAGCCATTCCAAAGAAATTAGATGAGTTTGTTAAAAAAAAGAATACTAAAAAGAAAGCAGTTAATTATTTGCAAGAAAAGAAAATGATACATATGGTTGATTTTTGTGATGATTTGCAAAGCATGTACATCATTAATAAAATATTATTTCATGAACGTTTTAGATGTGTTAAGGAGTTATACGACTTATGCAACCGATAGATATTGATATTAGGGATAAGATTCTCAAGCAAGATGGTAATATTGTGATTTGCGCTAGTGCAGGTACCGGAAAAACATATACTATTATTGAAAAAATTAATTACGAAATAAAACGTGACCATAAATTTCGTATTTTTGCCGCTATAACATTTACTAAAAAAGCGGCTAAAGAGATTGAGTCAAGATTGGCACAGCCTAAATCGGAAGGTTTTGTAGGGACTAATGATGGATTTATATTAAACGAAGTTATTTTGCCATTTATGTATGATGTATATGGATATGAATTCAAAAAAGAATTAAAACCGGACTATTCTATTGAAAATCAATTCAGTAGATATGAACATGGGATAAATAAAATTCGTGATACAGGATTTATATGTAAATATTCTGATAATAGAAAGAACTTCACATTTGAATTAGGTTTGAATATTTTATTGAATTCAGAAGCCGCGAGACTTTATTTCGAATCAAAGTACTACAGATTTTTTATTGACGAATATCAAGATAGTGATAAAGATATGCATAAATTTTTTATGTATATATGTAATACATTAGGAATTCCACTATTTATTGTAGGGGATATAAAACAATCAATTTATGGGTGGAGAGGCGGTTATGTGGACGGATTTATTAATATCATTAATGATTCTAAATTTTGTAAATTCGTGTTAAAACATAACTTTAGATCTACTCAATCAATTCAAAACTATGCAAATATGTTCATGGATGATACAAGAGGTGATTTCATAAAAGTGCCATTTGATAAAGGTGTTAGTTGTTTTGCGTATAAAGCTATGCAACATGGATTGATTCGAATAAGCGAATGGGTTGATACTAATAAAAAAACGGCATTCTTGATCAGAAGAAACGATGATGCAAAGAATTGGGCAGTAAAACTTAATGATATAGGGTTGGATTTTACATTTATTCCGAGCTCACCATTGGATAATTCAGAATTGGAAAGCGAGCATGTGTGGATAGCGCGGGATATAGCATATTACATATTATGTGAACTATATTCTGAATTTGATTTTTATGATGATATTCCGAATTCAGATGCCTATAATTTTTCAAAGATAAAAGCATTGTTACACAAAATTGAAATGAGTATCTCTGATCAAGATGCATTCATTGACAATTGCTATTTACTATATCATATTATGGGATATGAGCATAATAATCGGATGACCAATGAAGTTGAAGTGTTATATGAAGTTATACGTGATGATCAGTATTTGCCTACATATAATAGCAACTCATATGACCATGTTGTATCAACTATTCATGCAGCAAAGGGATTGCAATATAAACAGGTGGTAATATTGGCAGAAAATTATAATCTTAATAATGAAGAAGACCGTAATCTTCATTATGTCGCTGTCACGCGCCCTGAGGAACGTTTATTAGTATTGTGTAATTGTGCAAATATGAATGGAAAAATGTATTGCAAGCAAATTGATGAGAATATAAGCAAGGTTAAAAATATGGGAATAGATATAGTACGATCCGATGTAGCAGAGTGTACTAATTCTGGTGAATAAAATTTTTATTTCTGCATTAACGTAGAAATAAATGAATGGAAACTTCGGCAACACTTTGGCAACAAAAAATCAGTAAGACCAAATAATCTATACACCACATGAAAAGAAAGCCATAAAAACGACTAAAACTAAACAAAAACGCTTAGGCGAATGAATCATAAAGCCGAGTGGGAGTGATAGCTGACCGATATGGAGGTAGGAATAGTCAACATCAAACGGTAAAAACAAACCAAAATGTAAGGATTAAATATGAAGCAAAAGCAACAAGTAATAGAAGCAATGAAAAGATTAGGTGGAGTTGCCACATTTGGTAAACTTAACTCAGAAATTGATTTTTCTAGTTGGAAAACAAAAACTCCAGAAGCATCGGTAAGGCAAATAGTACAGGTTTATTCTGAATTTCTCAAAATTAAACCGGGTCTTTGGGCATTAGAAGAATATAGGAATGAAGTATTAGATAAACTAAAGATAAATATTGATGATAATAAAAATAGTAACAATGTAGAATTTTCACATACATATTATCAAGGCTTGGCACTAGAAATCGGAAACCTGAGAGATATGGAGCTGATAAATACAGAAATGATATGTATAATGATTTAATTAATCGTTCAATCTTCAAAGATATTAAAGACAAAGTAGCTTTTAGAAACTACGATTCTTTATCTGATATGCACAGCAAAACATACATATCAAAACCTGGAGTTTTATAATCAAAATTTTTTACTATTCTACGAAAGGTGTTTTATGCATAAGTTTACATTCGCTATCGAAGAGATAGCTGTACAAAAATTTTCGTTATTTGCAAATGATTCAGAAGAAGCATTTGAGCTTGCTGAGCAAAAATACAAATCAGGTGAGTTTGTACTAGAACCAGGAGAAGTAACATTCAAGCAAATGGCTTTAATAGAACCCAGTAATGAAATGACAGAATGGGTGATGTTTTAAGTACTAAGAGAGAATGGATATGCATAAATCATGTTATTTAAAAGAGAAATTAACTGGAGTCCCCTATGCTACTATACATAATCCGCCACGGTGACCCCATCTACGAAACCGACTCCCTTACCGAAAGGGGTTTCAATCAAGCCCAAGCACTCTCAAAGCGGCTCGTGGCAAGCGGTATTGATGCTATATATTGTTCACCTTTAGGGCGGGCAAAATTGACAGCGGAACCGACTGCCAAAGCGCTCGGATTAGAAATTATGATAGAAGAATGGATGAGCGAGGATTTAGCTTGGAACAGTTTTAGTGCAATGGATGAAGATGGTAAAAAAGATTGGTTATTTGCGGGTCAAAATTTTGATTTTTTCCAAGATGGAGATGTTTTCCGACCGGATTGGTATAATCATGCCAAAGTTATTAGATGCCCAAACGCTAAAGAAGGTTATGAGCGGATACAAGCAGCATCGGATAATTTCATACAAAAGTTGGGGTATCAGCGTAATGGAAGTATATATAAGATTCTTGAGCCGAGTGAAAAACGTATCGCGGCTTTTTGCCATCATGGGCTTGGCACCTCATGGTTGTCCCACTTACTTTCAATATCACCAATATTATTTTGGACAAGCTTTAATATCGCCCATACCGGTGTCACAATCATTGAGTTTGTAAATAACGATAATGGGATAACGGCTCCGAAATGTTTGGTGCATTCAGATATGTCGCATATATATGAATCCGGGTTGCCGATGTTATACAGTAATGAAACGGCATTGTAATTGAATCGATTAGGATAGAATCGGCGTGGTGTTTATATGGATAATGTGTCAAAAGAGCAACGCTCCAAAAATATGAAAAATATTAAAAGTAAAAATACCAAGATTGAGGTAATGCTACGGAAAGCTTTATGGTCACGCGGTTATCGGTATCGCAAAAACTATTCCAAGCTCCCCGGTACCCCCGATATAACCCTGACCAAACACAGGATTGCCATTTTCTGCGACAGTGATTTCTTTCACGGTAAGGATTGGGAAGTATTAAAACCGAGGCTTGAGCGGGGGCAGAACAGCGAGTTTTGGATTAAAAAGATTTCGCGGAACATGGAGCGGGATGATGAAGTTAATAAACGCCTGCTCTTTGATGATTGGAAGGTCATCCGCTTTTGGGGTACAGACATTGAAAAGAAAGTAAACGAATGCGTGCAGGTAATCGAAGAAGTAATTTTAGACATGAGGCTTGCCAAAGCAAATTTGCATTAATTTAGACCTTGCTTTTCCATCAAACATCATTTACTATTAATTTTGATAGTACTGTTTAGCACAAGATACAAAAGAGGATTCCGATGCACAACCTATTTTCGGTTATTCCGGAGAATTTTTTCGTTCCTCTCTCTTCACCAAACAAAACCGCATACTGGGAGTGTTTATGCAGGCTGTTTTCGTTAATGAATCATCAGCTGTCGTTTGGATTGGAAAGGGAAATATTAGTGTCGGAGTTACAGCATTATTTTGAGCAGTCCTTGATGACCGATTTTGATGTTGCTGGTAATAGTAGTGCTGACAGCAGGGATAAAGCAAACCATGTATTAAGAAGTTTGGAAAGTTATGGCTGGATTGAAATTGAAACTGACAAAAGCTATATCCAAAGGGTCAATTTTAAAGAATATGCAGTACCAATCATCAAGAGTTTGCTGGAAATCGAAAGCGGAAAAAGAATCGAATATCAAGGTTATATATATACTATTTATAGCTTGGTACGCAGTACGACTGACAATCAAGGAATTGTGTTGATTCAGATACTGGAAAATACCGATTTATTAATTACCGGTTTAAAGAACCTAAATTCCAGTATCAAGAATTATATCGACAACCTTACAAAACATAAAACAGTCGCTGAAATCATGGATGCTTTATTTAATGATTATCGGGCTAATATTGTCGATAAGGCATATCATCGTCTTTTGACTTCGGATAATGTATCGAAATTCCGTCCGGAGATTATCGAAAGATTGGAAAGTAAAAGTAAGAGTAAAAAATACTTAGATACGGTCGCAAATGAGATATCAATCCTAAAAGAGATGTCAATTGATGATGCAAAGGAATTGATATACCGGTACTTACATGAAATCATCGAAGCCTTTAGAAATATGGATGATATATTAAACGAAATAAATCACAAAAATTCCGCTTATCAACGGGCGGCGATTAATCGGGCAAAGTTTTTATTGGCCGGCAGCGAAGATATCAGGGGGCAGCTAAAGGAGATTCTAATTGGAATAAGTGAAGTGATAACGGAGTATGATGCGGATTTTGATGGAATTTATGAAGTGGAATTTTTAGATGAGTTAATCCGCATTTATAATAGTTCGCTTTTGGATGAAAGTTCGTTTTATGCACCGAGTGAAGGTAGAAAGGTATTTGAACCACAGGAAATAAACAATTTTGAACCGGATTTAATACTGCGTAATGAAAAATTAAAGAAGATGGTCGAGAAGATGCATCGCATCCTGAGCCTTGAACGGATAAATAGTTATGTAGTGGAACAAATGGGTGAACAGGAAAAAATAATGGCTAGTGAACTTCCGCTGACTAACTTGGATGATTTTATCAAAATTATTTATGTTCGGCTATACGGACAACGTGATAAAGCAGATTATCGAGTGGGAACCGATGAAGTAAATTTAATCGAAATAGATGGGTTTCAATTTAATGATTATCATATAAAAAGGAAGTGAACATGGAATTTTTAGAGGGTTTACTCGCACGTGAAAAGGATGATTTTAAACGGTTATGTAATAAGCTTCTAAGCACCTGTTTTTTGTGCAAGGGAAACATTACAAGCCGGGGGGATTACTATTTTGTGATAAGGCATAAGGAAAAATTCGCCGAATATCTAGGTATTTTGGGATATCGACTTGAAATAAATGAGGAATATGGTGTAATTCAATTAACCAACCCACAAAATTATAACCGTTTAAATTTAAAATTATTTGAATCAATTATCTTGATAATTTTTCGTATTTTATATGATGAAAAGAGAAGGGAGTTGTCGGTGAGTGATGAGGTAATTGTAAATTTGGGTGATGTGCAAGATAAATTCCTAAGTTTAAAACTCCGTGATAAAATGATAGACAAAACGACTATGCGTAACACACTTAATATGTTAAAGCGCTTCCAATTGATTGAGATATTGGACAAGGATTTTGGCAGTGAGGAATCACGGATACTTATTTTTGACAGCATCCTCATGGCAATGCGGGTTGAAGACATAAAAATGGCATATGAAAAATTAGAAATATACAGAAAAAAGGCAAAAGACCGAATCTTCGATTCGGGATTTGAAATCGATTCCGCCGATAGCGGAGAGGGGTATTTAAATGAAGAAATTGATGAGGATGAAGCTGATTAATTGGCATCGCTTTTCCAATACGACAATAAATATAAACGGATCGGTTTTGATTTCAGGTGAAAATGGAGCTGGGAAATCAACTTTGCTTGATGCTATCCAATTCGTTGTAACATGCTCAGCCAACAGTTTTAACAAAGCCGCCCATGAATATGGAAAGCGTAAGCTGACCGGTTATGTCAGATGCAAATCGGGCAAAGAAAACAATCCGTTTGAACGGGTCGGCGAAATCAGTGCCCATATTGCTTTGGAGTTTTATGAAGAAAGTAAGGAAAAATATTTTATCGTCGGGGCAGTTATTGATTCATCGAGTGAGGGACAGGAAAAATCAGTCTGGTACTTATTTGACGAGCAAAGATTCACTGATGATATGTTTTTGAATGGTTTCAAACCCAAATCCATCGAGCAATTCCGCATTTCCAATACTGCAAAAATCCGACAATGGTGTAAGACCCAAAAAGATGCAAAGTCAATGATAAAATCACGCTTTGGTCGGATTGATGAAAAGTTTTTCAGCTTGATTCCGAAAGCGATGGTTTTCAAACCGATTAATGACATCAAGGATTTCGTTTATTCATATGTGTTGGATGAAAAAGAAGTTAATATTGATGTATTGCGGGAAAATGTCAGGACATATCAGGATTTGGAAAGAACACTTAACGGTGTTAAATTACGCCTGAATAAACTCGGTCAAATTGCTCATTTTCATGATGAGGTGGTGGAAAGCATCCGTAAAGATAATATGTATGAATACTTTTTGGCCCAAGCAGAGCTTGATATTACGAAGGGTAATATCAGGGAAGCCGAAGAGCGGATAAAGGATGGGGGTTTTCGGTTAAAAGATGAGGAAATCTATCGGGCGGGATTAATAAATGAGAAAGACGAAAAAGAAGAAATAGAAAAAAATCTACTTATAGAATTAAATACCAACGAGGAATATATAGCTCTAAAAGAGCAAATGAACAAGCTCAAAGCACATGAAGATAAGGAAAAAGATGAACTTAACGAAAAAGCGGTACTAATGAAAAGTGTCCGCTTTGCCCTCGATAAAACATATAAATTGCAAACCGTCGAGGATGTTGATAATTGTATTATCGAATATCAGAAAACATTGCAAAAAATTGAATCGATTGAAGATATATCAAGTGTTAAATCACAAATTGAGCAAGTTATAAGCTATAAAAGAGAAATGAATGATAAGTTAAAACGTAAAAAAACGGAGCTGGAATTAGCACTGGAAAAGGATTATAGTGAAAAACAGGTGCTTAACCTAAAGCGTGAGCGTTTAGAAAAAAAGCAATTATCATATCCGACATCAGTGAATGTTGTTTTAGAAGCAATCAAAGACGAATTTACACGAATTGGCAGGGAACCGGAACCGCACATCCTTTGTGAATTATTGGAGATTGTTGATGAAAGCTGGCGTAATGCGGTTGAAGGTTATTTGAATACACAACGCTTTTATATCTTGGTTGCACCGGAGCATTTTGATATAGCCTTAGGGATTTGTGATAAGCTCCGTAAAAATAAAAAAGCTTATGGTGTTGGTCTGATTAATACCGGGAAGCTTGATGAATATGATACACCGCCCCCGGACAGCCTTGCCACTGTAGTTACATCAAAAAATATTTATGCGCGCCGATTCGCCAACATGATTCTGGGTAAGGTTCATATGTGTAAACATTATGATGAATTGAAGCGCTATCCTACCGCAATCACAAAAGAGTGTATGAAGTATCAAAACCGAGTGGCGAGCGCAATCAAGCCGGAAATATTTGAAGTACCTTTTATCGGGAAAAATGCCTTTAAAGTTCAATTGGAGTTGACAAAGAAAAAGCTGACAGAATTAGATATCATCATAAAGGACAAAGAAAAAAGTGCTGTGGAAATAAACGCGATTTTAGAGTCATTATCATATGATGATGAAACAGATATCAAGTTTCGCTTGGATGCACTAATCAAATTAAGGCAAACCCAGAATGCAATAAAAATCTGCAAAGCAAATATTAAAAAATTGGAAACGGATGATTCTTATATAGAGAAGAATATTAAAATAGAAGAATTAAGAAACCAAAGAAAGGAATTGGATGACCGGATAGGTAGAAGTAATGTAAAATCTGGCTCGATTGAAAAGAGCATCGATTATGAGAAAGCAAAAAAAGAACAGTATCATAATATAGAATCAGAATGCCGCAAGATAGTCCTTGAAATATCTGATAAAGCAAAAGATGATGTACCTGCTTGGAAAAGTGAGTATGATAAGTTATTACATAAGAAATCACTTAGTGATTTTAAAGAAAACTACAGCCGTCAGCGGAAGACCAACGATACACAGAAAAATAAGGCCGAAGACAGGATGAGCGAAATCATGATACAGTACAAAATGGAACATGATTTCGGCGCACCTGCCAATATTGAAGGATATCCTGAGTTTGCCGCCGTCCATGAACGTTTACGGACTTCGGAACTATTGGATTATGAAGAAAAAGTACAAAATGCCAAAATTGCTGCCGAGGAAGAATTTCGTGAACAATTTTTATCCAAGTTACAAGAAAATATCAAGCAGGCGCAAATCGAATTTAAGGAGCTGAATAAAGCGCTGAAAGATATCAGATTCAGCAATGAAAAATATGAGTTCCTGTATATGGCGAGCAGGAAATATCGGAATTATTATGACATGATTATGGATGACTTTAATGCTTTGCAAGGTACATCGATATTTAGTGGACTCTATCTTGAAACGCATAAAGAAGTCATAGAAGAGCTTTTTACAAAGTTGGCACTCGACCAGGAAAATGGTGAAAAAGCGCTTAAAGAATTTACCGATTATCGTACATATATGGATTATGACATAAAAATCGTCCATACAGACGGCGAGTTTTCATTTTACTCCAAAGTATGTGAGGAAAAGAGCGGCGGCGAAACACAGACACCATTTTATGTTACGGTTGCAGCGTCCTTTATGCAGTTGTATAATAACAACATTGGTGGCGAAGCAATTGGCTTGGTTATGTTTGATGAAGCTTTTAATAACATGGATGATGAACGGATTGGCGGGGTTCTTGAATTTTTCAGCCGCCTGCCGCTGCAAATCATGATTGCCGCCCCGCCGGACAAAATCCAGTATATTTGCCCGGTTGTAAATCAAACCCTTCTGGTAATGACCGATGAGAAGATGAATTATATTGAGGAGTACCGTCATGACAAAATATGAAAAGAATATTCTAAACATTTTATTGGATAAATTTGAAAATAGCCCACTTTTTAAATATTCTGATGAAATGAAAGTGAGAATAGCTTATCTCTTCACCGCTGATAAAGTTCCGGAGTATTTTGATGAAAGCTCATTGGAATATGAAACTATCCATGAAGTATTAAAGCAAATGGAGGATAAAGGTTACATTAAAATAATTTGGCGTCGCAAAGGTAGCATTGTTAGTAAAGTGTTTTTAAATAATTCACAAATTATATCAATATATAAATATCTCGGACGTAAACCCAAGAAATTATTATTAGCGCAAACCCTTGATTTATTGAATGAATTACAAACAATTGACGCGACAAAGATATGCAATGAATTTATCACATATCTCATAACAAGGTTGGAAGAAGGTAAAACAATAAGTGAATATATCAAAATAGATGATATGGAAAGAACGAAACTGATAATCCGCGCTTTATCTCTAACTGAATCTAATACCGAGGAATATTATATCAGGGAATTTTCGATTCGTCATTTCGGAAATTCAAAAACATATGAAGAAGTTCTTCCAATACTACTCAAAATCATGAAAAAGTTTGATACTAATTTTAAGGATATGGAATCAACGGCAATTTTGGCAGAATACTTTATTTATTCAACTCCTAACTATGTATATATTAAAGGGGATGTGGGTTTGCTTAAACTTGACGATACAACGATTTCGCTTAAAGAATTAAAGCAAGGTATAGGAATTTCGGGCGATGACATTGAAAAGATAAGTTTTAATAGTATTGAGGCTGTAGCAAAAGTTATAACGATTGAAAACCTGACAACCTTTTTTCGCTGGAAAGAAAGCGGAAGCATCATAATTTATTTAGGCGGTTATCATAATTCCGTCAGGCGGAAGCTTCTCAGTATAATTTATCAATCAATCCCACAAGCCAAATATTTACACTTTGGCGATATTGATGCCGGAGGATTTGAGATTTATGAAGATTTGTGCCGGAAAACCAATATCCCCTTTAAACCTTATTTAATGGATATACAAACATTGAGGAACCATAAACAATATGCGAAAAAGCTTACAGGAAATGACCGTAAGCGTATCAAACGATTAATGGAACGGTATTCAAGATACGAAGAAATGATGGAATATATGTTGGAAGAAAATGTAAAATTGGAACAGGAGTGTGTGTTTCCTTAATCTTCGCACCGCCTGATAACACCATCAGCGATTTCAGCAATTTTTTCAAACGAACTATGAAGTAATGAAGCATTAATGGCATCCAAGTCATTAATGGTCTGATGTGACCAGACATTTCCTTTGAGTATTGCCAAAGCTTTCCTAATCCCTTTTTTATCAAAATCATCACAAGCCTGTTTTATTGCCTTCATTTGGGTAATCAGCAATTCTTCATCGGCATCAAATTCACCCGCTTCATCTTTTTCTTCACTAAGGCTGACTTTTGAAATTAATGAACGGATATTATTTAAAAGTGTGGGTGTTTTCTTTAACAGCATACTGATATTACGTTCCCGGCCGGCTTGTTCCAAATCAAGGGCAAAAGCGGATAAATCTTTTTCACCTATTATATCCAAGGCATTTTTTATACCATGGACGCTGGTAATATAAAGTTGGATATCCCTTTCATCTTCAAACTCAAGCTTAATATATAAAACATCAAGGACTGCCAGCGATTTCTTGGCATCACGTAAGAAAGCTGAAATAATAGCTTCAGGTAAGGAATAGGATTTTTCAGCGAGAACGACAGTTTCCTTGTTTTCCCGTCTGGCAGCTTCGACCAGTTCAACCGGTTGCTTATCGCGGATTAATTCATTCAAAACCATGTTTAATTCATTCATGTCAATTGGTTTGGGAATAAAAGCGTCAAATCCATTGGAAAGAAACATTTCTGCCTGCCCGGCAACCGCATTGGCAGTCAGTGCAACGATGGGATGCTTGTATCCTGATTCGCGTAAAAATTTGGTTGTCTCCATACCATCCAATTGCGGCATCATGTGATCCATAAAAATTATATCATAGGTATTTCCGGTTTTTACCCGCTCGATGGCTTCAAAACCACTCATAACGGTCTCAATATTTAAACCATATGGTATGAGGAGACCCTTCGCCACGTAAAGATTGGTTTCGACATCATCTACAATTAAAACCTTACCATACGGCATATATTCACGGGTAAATTGGGTTTTATTTGATTTGAGGCTGTATTCCTGCCGCTCGGTTTTGTAACTTTCTTCAAAGGTACTGCCAATAACTGCCGTACCAACGCGTCTCTGGGGAATTTTGACGGTGAAAACAGTTCCTTTATCTTGTTCACTTTCGACAGTAATCTCGCCGTTCATTAAATCAACCAAACGTTTGGTAATGCTGAGTCCCAGACCGGCACCGGTGACTTTGATATTTTTCTTCATATTGAAGCGGGCATATTCATCGAAAAGGCTTTCTAAATCTTCTTTTGCAATTCCCTGTCCGGAATCACTGATGCGGAAATAGAGCGAGTTTGTGTCGGTGTAAACTTCCAACGTAATCGAACCTTTGTCAGTAAATTTAAAAGCGTTGGATAAAAGATTGCTAAGCACCTGTTTAATCCGCAGTTCATCGCCATAAAATTTGAAAGGGGTATTTGCATCGACTTTCAAGTTAAATTCTATCGGTTTTGATTCGTAACGAATACATGCCACTTTTACTGTATTGTTTATAAGTTCGGTAATATTATAGTTGGCTTCATTAAGTTCGAGGTCACCGGATTCAATCTTGGAAAAGTCGAGGATATCGTTGATAATATTCGCCAGTAGTTGTGCTGAGTCATAGATAATATTAAAGGCTTCCTCGGTATTTGGGGGAAGATTTTCTTTTTGTAATTGAATTTCACTCATGCCAAGAATCGCATTTAAGGGGGTGCGGATTTCATGGCTCATATTCGCAAGAAAGATACTTTTGGTATTACTTGCTGCCAACGCTTGTTCCAAGGCATCGGAAAGTTGGCCCATCAATTCTTTTTGTTTGCGCAAATCCCTGTAATAACTTACCACTACTAATTCATCACCATACATTACACTGGCGAAAGTTAATTCGGTCGGAATCAGCGTTCCGTCAGGATGCTTATGCATCCATTCAAATGTAACGGGTTCACCTTCAAGTGCTGCTTTTATATGACGGCCGGCTTTTTCGCCGGAACTTTCGCCATCAGGTTGGATGGGTGGTGAAAGTGTTAAAAAACGCTCGATAAATTCCTGTTTGCTGCTAAGTCCAAACAATTTTACGGCCGCTTCGTTGCAGTCAATAACCATGGTTTTGGTGCTCCATATATGGCAGGCTACAGGTGATGTGTCCAACATCAGGCGAATCCGTTCTTCTTCATCATCTTTAATTTTCATGCGGTTGAATTTATCGTTTTGATGTAACAGCAACAAAACAACAATACTAACAAAAAAACCAATACATACATAAATCCAATTTTCGTAGTAGGCATACCAAGCAAACTCTTCACTTGCCGCGCGTTCGGAAACAACAATGAATATGATAGTAAATGATAATATCAGCGTAACAAAAAATGATAAGAGCGTTCCTCTGGAAAAATTAAGTTTATCTTTCATTAATAAATGATGCTCCTTCGTCAAGGTTCCACTTCGGCGAAGAGGTCGCTGACTTCCAGGAAGACATCGACGATTTTCGGGTCAAAGTGAGTTCCTCTGCTTTCGATAATTATATCGAGTGCTTTCTCATGTGGAAATGGTACTTTATAAGGACGCTCGGAAATTAGGGCGTCATAAACATCTACTATCGCCATCAAACGGCCCTGCAACGGGATATTTTCCCCCTTTTTCCCATATGGGTAACCAGTTCCATCAAAACGTTCATGATGGTGTCCGGCAAAAAGTTTGGCATGATGTAAAAGTCCGTGGTATCCGGACTCCATAATTATCTCATCCACTATCCTTTCGCCTTCAATCGCATGTTTCTTCATATTTTCAAATTCTTCAACAGTTAACTTGCCCGGTTTATTGAGGATTATATCAGAAATAGTAACTTTTCCAACATCGTGTAAACGTGAAGCAAGGGTAACGGCATCCAAATCCCATTGGCTTATTTCTTCTGCGTATACATTGTGTTTTAACATGGCTTTTAACATTAGCTCCATAAACATCGTGGTACGCTCAATATGGTTGCCGGTAAATTCATCACGGTTTTCCACGACCCGTGCCAACGCAGAAACAGTACTGTTCCTGACGGTACGTAATTCGCTGGTCTGCTCGCTGATAATCGCTTCGATTTCAAGCTGGGTCTTAATCCGGTTAAGCAAAATCGGTTTAGTAAAAGGTTTGTGGATAAAGTCAACTGCTCCCAATTCAAAACCTCTGACTTCGGCGGTGGTATCCTTGCGGCTGGTCAGGAAAATGACAAAAATATCGGCAAAGCGTTTATCATTTTTGAGCTTTTCCAATGCCTCAAAACCATTCATGACCGGCATTTCGATATCAAGTAGAATCATGTCCGGTTTGATATGCTCCAAAAAATTGAACATATCAAGTGCTGACGGTAATGTATATACCCGATAAATATCAGATAATGCATCTTCGGCAGACAGCAAATTCACATCATTATCATCGACAATAAAGATAGTTTTCATAAGTATAACCCTTACCCTCATTAGATAGATAAAATTATTGTACCACGAAATCGTAAGGTGGGCAATGTTTATTGTTTATTATTTTCGCCATACTACAATAATGAAAGCGTCATTGCGGGCCTTGACCCGCAATCTCATCATCATACAAAGAAAGGATAAATCAAAATGCCAGTTGCAAATAAAACCGTGATATCATTTGGGCTTGTTGCGATTCCGGTCGCAATGTACACCGCGATTCAAGATAACGATATCCATTTTAACCAATTACACAAGGAAGATGAAAGCCGAATCCGTTATAAGAAAATCTGCGCCCATTGTGAAAAAGAAGTAAAGCAGGAAGATATTGTAAAAGGGTATCAATATGACAAAGACCATTATGTGACAGTAAGTGATGAAGAATTGGAAAAAATTAAGACCGCAAAGGATAAGTCAATCCAAATCTTGCATTTTGCCAATTTAAATCAAATTTCCCCGATATATTACGACAAAGCTTACAATGTATTACCGGAAAAAGGGGGAAATAAAGCCTTTGAACTCTTCCGGGTGGCGTTGCTTGAACAACAGAAAATCGCCATTGGGAAAACGGTACTTGGGACAAAAGAAAAATTGCTGGCGATTATTCCTCGCGAGGATGGTATCATCATCCAGACGATGTTTTTTGAAGATGAGATAAAAGAGATTCCCAAGGTTTATCAGAAGCCTGATGTAGGTTCTGAGGAGTTAAAAATGGCAAAAATTTTGATTGATTCGATGGATACGCCATTTGAACCGAATGATTATTTTAACGAATATCAAGCGAAATTAAAGCAATTATTAGATGACAAAGTCGCCGGAAAAGAGATTGTTGCCCCCAAAGAACCAACCCGCAATAACATTGTAGATTTGATGGATGCTTTGAAGCAAAGTGTGGAGCAAAACAAAAAACCGGCAAAGAAAGGACGAAAGAAGGCGAGTGGGGAGTAAAAAATGGGGAAAAGCCGTAGGTTTCGTATTGCCATATTTTTGAAATTGTATTATACTAAAAATACGCCCCAAAACAGGGGCAAATACAAAAGTGTCATTGCGTGATTTGTTTGTGTTAGAAAAGGAGAATTCTCGTATGCCAAAAAAAGCACCCCCCTCCCCCCTTGCTTTTGACAAGGATTTATTTAAGCGAAGTGTCGTTTACAATGTTCGTACCCTCTACCGGAAAACCATGGAGGAAGCCAGCGACCAACAAGTTTTTCAAGCTGTGTCGTTTGCCCTGAAAGATGCTATCATCGGTCATTGGATGGATACTCAACAGGAGTATGACAAACAAGACCCCAAGATGGTGTATTATCTTTCAATGGAATTTTTGATGGGACGTGCCTTGGGAAACAACATCATCAATCTTAAGGCGATAAAACCCATTAATGAAGCCCTGACCGAATTGGGGCTTGACCTGAATGTCATCGAAGACCAGGAACCGGATGCCGCCCTCGGAAATGGCGGTCTTGGCAGACTTGCCGCTTGTTTCCTCGATTCGCTTGCTACTCTTGGTTATGCCGCATACGGTTGTGGTATCCGTTATCGTTTCGGAATGTTTAAACAGCAGATTCACAATGGTTTCCAAGAAGAAGTGCCGGATAACTGGCTTGATGTCCACAATCCTTTTGAACTTCGCCGTCCCGAATATGCCAAAGAGGTAAAATTCGGTGGTTATACCGATGTATTTGTTGATGAACAAGGGCGGAGCAATTTCGTCCAAAAAGATTATTTGTCCGTACAGGCCGTGCCTTATGATTTACCGATAGTTGGTTATGGAAGCGGGATAGTAAATACCCTGCGGATTTGGGACGCGCTGCCGATGGAATTTTTCTTCCTTGATTCTTCGGATAAACAGGATTATCAGAAAGCAAAAGAGCAGGAGCATCTTGCCCGCAGCATCGTTGAAGTCCTTTATCCAAATGATAATCATTATGCCGGAAAAGAGCTTCGTTTGAAGCAGCAGTATTTCTTTATTTCCGCATCTGTACAGGAAGCCGTGGCGAAATATTTGCGTACGCATAGTGACATTAAGAAATTCCCCGAAAAAGTTACTTTCCAGCTTAATGATACTCATCCGACAGTGGCAACCGCTGAATTGATGCGGATTTTGATGGATGAATTGTATTTGACTTGGGATGAAGCATGGGCAGTTACCACCAAAACCTGCGCTTACACCAACCATACGATTATGGCTGAAGCTTTGGAGAAGTGGCCAATTGAATTATTTAGTCGTATTTTGCCTCGGATTTATCAGATTATTGAAGAAATTAACCGTCGTTTTATTAACCAGATTGAACAGGCTTATCCCGGCAATCAGGAAAAAATCAGGAAGATGGCGATTATTTATGATGGTCAGGTCAAAATGGCACATCTGGCGATTGCGGTTGGTTATTCGGTAAATGGTGTGGCAAGGTTACATACTGAGATTCTTAAAAATCAAGAGCTTAAGGATTTTTATGAATTGATGCCGGAGAAATTTAATAATAAAACTAACGGGATTACGCAGCGTCGTTTCTTGCTCCATGGTAATCCTTTGCTGGCGGCTTGGATTACGAACTTGATTGGTGATGACTGGGTTACTGACCTTTCGAAGATTAGTAAATTAAAGATTTATGCTGATGATGCCAAAGCACGTCAGGAATTTATGAATATTAAGTACAAAAATAAATTG